>OFGB01001120.1_pt1 | contig 17234 bp, 15 predicted proteins | sample 1521491 | NCBI WGS metagenome assembly OFGB01 (sample SAMEA3504095, study PRJEB24116) | mouse gut metagenome | biome: mouse gut; feature: mouse-associated habitat; material: faeces | place: Denmark | collected 2011
AGACTGGATGTGGCGGCGGATCTGGGGCAGACCAATGAGTATAATCATGAATTTTGGAAAAAATTTCGTACGGCTGTGAAAGCGGCGAATCCGGATGCATTGATTCTTGCGGAGCATTACGGTGATCCCAGCGAATGGCTTCAAGGAGACGAGTGGGATTCGGTAATGAATTATGATGCGTTCATGGAGCCTGTTACCTGGTTTCTTACAGGGATGGAGAAGCACAGCGACGAATCAAGAGAAGAGCTTCGAGGGAATACAGATAATTTTGTGGGATCTATTATGCATCATATGGCGAATATGCTGACGCCGTCGCTTCAGGTGGCGATGAATGAATTATCTAATCATGATCATTCTCGATTTCTGACCCGAACAAATTATATGGTTGGACGAGTGGAGCATTTAGGGCCGGAAGCAGCGAATGAATATGTGAATCAGGGTATCATGCGAGAGGCTGTCGTTATACAGATGACATGGGTCGGAGCTCCGACCGTCTACTATGGCGATGAGGCCGGAGTTTGCGGATTTACGGATCCGGATAACCGACGGACATATCCGTGGGGGCATGAGGATCATGAACTTATCGCATTCCACAAAGAAATGATACGAATTCATAAAGAGCATCAGGCGCTTAAGACGGGATCTCTGAATATTCTGAATGGATATTTACAAGTGCCGAATGAGGATGAGTATAATATATTGGCTTACGGGCGGTTTGAGGGAAACGACAGAATAGTCGTAATCATCAATAACCGTAGCGAGCTGACTGAGATAACCGTACCTGTGTGGATGGTAGAAGTTCCGAGAAAATGCAGGATGAAGAAGCTGCTCTATTCTTATCACGATGGATATTCGGTGGATGAAGAAGAATATCTGGTGGAAGACGGAGAGGTAGTTGTGAATATGGGAGCTTATTCCGCGCTGGTTTTGTGTGGTTAAAGCGATAGAGAAAGAAAGCGCTTTGCGATCGGGCTGTCGAGCCGGTCGAGCAAGCGCTTTCTTGTTATATTTAGGAAATGTTTTCTTTGGTTTTGTCGGTAAAATGCAGATTACATAACTTATTTGGATAAGACCTCGACGCCGGTCTCGGTCACGAGGACCATGTATTCTATCTGGGCGGAGAGGCTGTCGTCGATGGTGTATACGGTCCAGTCGTCGTCTTCATCGACGAAGAAGTCGGGGCTTCCCTCGTTGACCATAGGTTCGATGGTGAACATCATGCCGGGAACCAGAACCATCTCGCTGCCCTTTGGGGTTACATAGCTGACAAACGGTTCTTCGTGAAAATCGAGCCCGATGCCGTGACCGCCGATGTCCTCGACTACGGAGTAACCGTGATTTTTGGCATGGGAATTAATGGCGTATGCGATATCGCCGAGATGTCCCCAGGGTTTTGCGGCTTTTAAGCCCAGATCTACACATTCCTGGGTTACTCGGACGAGTCTGGCGGCTTCAGGGGAGATGTCGCCGATGGTAAACATGCGAGAGGCGTCGGAATAATAACCGTTCAGAATGGTTGATACGTCTACATTAAGAATATCTCCTTCCTGAACAAATTCATGCTCGTCAGGAATTCCGTGGCAGATGACATTGTTGAGGGATGTGCACACGCTCTTGGGGAATCCTTCGTAATGGAGCGGAGCGGGAATACCGCCGTGTTTTGTGGTAAAGTCATAGACCAGGCGGTCGATCTCGGCCGTGCTCATTCCTTCATAGATGTGGGAAGCGACATGGTCAAGTACGGCAGTATTAAGCGCCGCGCTTTTTTTGATAGCTTCGATCTGGCGGGGGGTCTTAAGTAAAGAGCGTTTGGGGACGATCTGCCCTTTTGCGGCCAATTTCCAGAGTTTTATATCTAATTTATCCAAAGCATTAACCTCTTTTCTGGTGCCGGTACACCGTGGATATGTACAATGATGCGCCGAACATCTTCATTCATTCTAATTATACCACTCTTGTCAAGTGGAAAGATACTTATTATGTATTATCATTCTTTTGCGCGCCGGCGCAGGAGTGAAAGGCGGCGAATTGAATTGATACGAAAAACCGAACATTCCGCCTATTGTATGATGGTTAAAAATAGGGTATAATATAGAATATGTGTTCAGCACACCGGCTGAGAACAGCACCGGGAAGGAAAATTACACAGAGAAGAAAGGAGCGCCCATATGTTAAGAATAGGAATGCTTACGAGCGGAGGAGATTGTCAGGCTCTGAATGCGGCAATGCGGGGAGTGGTAAAGGGAATATATTCTAAGAAGGATGATGTTGAGATCTATGGATTTCAGGAGGGTTATAAGGGATTGATCTATTCAAATTTCAAGATGCTGACTTCCAGAGATTTCTCAGGAATATTGACCATAGGAGGAACGATCCTAGGAACATCCAGGCAGCCGTTCAAACTGATGCGTGTGCCGGACGAGAATGGACTTGATAAGGTTGAGGCGATGAAGCATACTTATCATAAGCTGAATATGGACTGTCTGGTAGTGCTTGGAGGAAACGGTACGCATAAAACGGCGAATATGCTAAGAGAAGAAGGATTACATGTTATCACGCTTCCTAAGACGATTGACAATGATTTGTGGGGAACGGATATGACGTTCGGCTTCCAGAGTGCGGTTGATATTGCGACGGATACCATCGATAAGATTCATACGACGGCGACGTCCCACAGTCGTGTATTTATCGTAGAGGTTATGGGGCATAAGGTAGGCTGGGTAACCCTGCATGCGGGAATTGCCGGCGGGGCGGATATTATCATGCTTCCGGAGATCCCATATGATATTAACGTGGTAGTTGACGCGATTGAAAAGAGAAAGGCGGCAGGCAAGAGATTTACGATCATTGCTGTTGCGGAAGGAGCTATTTCTAAAGAGGACGCGAAGTTATCCAAGAAGGAATTGAAAGCGAAGCTGGAGAAGGAGAAGAAAAAGTATCCGTCTGTTGCGTATGAGGTAGCTGAGAAGATCCAGAAGAGAACGGACCAGGAAGTGCGTATCACGGTTCCGGGACATACCCAGAGAGGAGGTTCTCCATGCCCGTACGACAGGGTGCTTGCGACGAGGCTTGGCGCGGCGGCAGCAGAAGCTATCCTGGACGGAGACTACGGTTATATGATGGGGTTAAGGAAGAATGAGATTGTGAGGGTTCCGCTTTCTGAGGTGGCGGGCAAGCTTAAGTATGTGGATCCGAAGTCTAATATTATAAAAGAAGCCGAGATGACGGGTATTAGTTTCGGAGTGAAATAAGGGAGTGTAGAAGGATGTCATATATGGCATTGTACCGGAAGTTCCGACCGGATGAATTTGAGGATGTAAAGGGGCAGGACGCCATCGTGAAGACTTTGAAGAATCAGATAAAGGCGGACCGGATCGGTCATGCATATCTGTTCTGCGGAACCAGAGGAACCGGGAAGACGACAGTGGCGAAGATATTTGCCAAAGCGGTGAACTGTGAACATACGGCGGACGGAAGTCCCTGCGGTGAATGTAACGTATGTAAGGCGATATCTTCCGGCGCTTCTATGAATGTGATTGAGATCGACGCGGCTTCTAACAACGGCGTGGATAATATCCGGGAGATTCGGGAGGAAGTGGCATACCGGCCGACGGAGGGGCGTTATAAGGTCTATATTATAGACGAAGTTCATATGCTTTCTATAGGAGCGTTCAATGCTCTCCTTAAGACGCTGGAAGAACCGCCGGAGTATGTGATATTCATACTTGCGACGACGGAAGCGCACAAGATTCCGGTTACGATTTTAAGCAGATGCCAGAGATATGATTTTAAGAGGATTACTATCGATACGATCTTTGCGAGGCTTCGGGAACTGATCGATAAGGAGCAGTGGGATGTAGAGGATAAGGCGGTCCGCTATATCGCGAAGATGGCGGACGGTTCCATGCGCGACAGCTTAAGTCTCCTTGACCAGTGCGTGTCGTTTTATATCGGCGAGAAGCTGACATATGATCACGTGCTGGAGGTATTGGGCGCGGTTGATACGGACGTATTCAGCCGTCTTCTCCGGGAATTGATTTCGATGGACGTGCGCCGTGTAATTAAGACGGTGGAAGATCTGGTAATGCAGGGGAGAGAGCTTTCGCAGCTTGCGGCAGATTTTACCTGGTATCTTAGAAATCTCCTTCTTGTCAAAGGGTCTGATCATATGGAGGATATACTGGACGTATCGACGGAGAATCTTGCGCAGCTTAAGGAAGAAGCGCAGATGATTGATAATGATACGCTGATCCGTTATATCAGAATCTTTTCTGAGCTTACGAACCAATTGAAGTATTCGGCTCAGAAGAGGGTGCTCCTGGAGGTGACGTTGATTAAATTGTGTTGTCCTGCGATGGAAACCACTCAGGACGCACTGCTGGATCGTATCCGGGCGGTGGAGAAGCAGTTGGAGGAAGGCTTGTCCGGGCGTCCGGCGCAGGATCAGAATATCTATGAAGAACGATACAAGGCGGCTCGGACTGAGTCGCCTAAACCGAAGATCCCGGCGGCTTTGAACGAGGATGTGAAGACGGTTGCGAAGAATTTTCGTTCAATGGTGAATGAGATCTCGCCGATACTTAAGAGTTGTCTGAAGAACGCAAGATTAAGCGCGGGGGAAGGCAATCGGCTGCAGATTGTATGTCAGGACGAGATGGGGGCCAGCGTAGTCGGAACGGAGGCGCATAAGGCAGAGATAGAGAAAAAGATCGAAGAAAAGATCGGGAAAAAAGTAGAGGTAGAGGTGCGGCAAATAGAAGCCGGACGCAGGTTCGAAGATCAGTTTGTAGATATAGAGAATCTCGAAGGGCTGATTAATATGGAGATTACCGTGGAAGATTAATCAGACGGCGGGATGAGAGAACCAGAAGAATAGATGATCAGGAGGATTTATAATTATGGCAAAAAGAGGTGGATTCCCGGGTGGAGCAATGCCGGGGAATATGGCGAATCTGATGAAGCAGGCGCAGAAGATGCAGCGTCAGATGGAAGAACAGGCGAAGGAGATGGAGACGAAGGAATTTAGCGCGACGGCAGGCGGCGGCGCGGTTGAGGCGGTTGTCTCCGGGGCAAAGAAGCTTCTAAAGGTCAGTCTGGATGAAGAAGTGGTGGATCCGGAAGATGTTGAGATGTTAGAGGATCTGATCGTGGCTGCGGTAAACGAGGCGATGGATAAGGCAGATGAAGCGTCAGCGTCAGCGATGTCTAAGTTTACCGGCGGTATGGGCGGACAGATGCCGGGATTATTCTGACACAGGAGAGTAAGAGACAGATGGATTACTATAGTAACCAGATTAGCAGGTTAATTGAAGAGTTGTCATGCCTCCCAGGCATAGGATCAAAGTCAGCGGCAAGGCTGGCTTTTCATTTGATACATATGCCGTTGGAAGATGTGGACCGGTTGGCTTCGACTATTGTTGAAGCAAAGAAGAATGTCAGATATTGTAAAGAATGCTGTACGCTGACAGATCAGGAAGTGTGTCCAATCTGCAGTAACAGTAAGAGAGATCATAAGACGATTATGGTGGTGGAAAACACCAGGGACTTGGCTGCGTATGAGAAAACGGGAAAATATGGAGGAGTGTATCATGTTCTCCACGGCGCCATCTCCCCGATGCTGGGGATCGGCCCGGAAGATATCAGGCTTAAAGAGTTGATCGGACGGCTTGAGGGGGATGTGAACGAAGTGATTATAGCGACGAATTCCAGTCTGGAAGGAGAGACGACGGCCATGTATATCAGTAAGTTGATCAAACCTGCGGGAATAAAGGTCAGCAGGATTGCCAGCGGGGTGCCTGTGGGCGGCGATCTGGAATACATTGACGAGGTGACCCTCCTTCGAGCCCTGGAGGGGCGGACGGAACTCTAGAGCATGTCTGAAACTGGCGGGAAGGGAGAACGATGAAGAGAAAGGTTACATCGACGGATATTGCGAGGGCGGCGGGAGTATCGCAGTCTACGGTGTCTATGGTTTTGAATAAGAAGTATAATGTTTCTTTTTCGAAAGAAACGATAGAAAAGGTAGAAGCGACGGCGAAGGAACTGGGCTATACGCCGCCTAAGAGGAAGACCAGAAAAGGCGCAAAGAAGGAGAGGCTTCTGGTGGTATTCTGCTCAAACCTGACAAACCCGTACTATGTTATGCTGCTCCAGGGGATTGAATTGCGCGCCAAAGAGCAGGGTTTTGGGCTGTTCGTATGTAACACACAGAGGGATCTTAAGATGGAAGAACGGTATCTTAAGATGATGTGGGATTTGCGGCCCCTGGGAATCATCTACACGTGTAACCCGAGCCATTGCTTCATGGGACTTGTACAGGAACTGGCGCTGAAGATACCTGTGGCGATTGTTAATAACCAGAATGAGAAGATGGATGTAGATGCTGTGGAGCTGGATAACTCTAAACTTGGCCGTATTATGGCAAGACATCTGCTGGAGCTTGGACACCGAAAGGTGGCTTATATTGCGCCTCCTTTGACGGCGCGTCAGAAACAGCGTTCTAAAAGGGTAGAAGGTTTCCTGAAAGAGTTTGAGAATGCGGGATTTAAGAATAATGTCGTCATTAAGGCGGCCAGGGAAGAGATCGATCTGGACGTTGCACATATAGATTCAGAATATAAGATCGGTTATGATTTGACCAGAGAGCTTCTGAAGGAAGAGAGGGGGATTACCGCTATCGTAGGATTGAATGATATGATCGCGTTTGGAGTTCTGGACGCACTGCATGAAGCCAAGATCAGAGTGCCGGCTGATATGTCTGTTATGGGATGTGATAATACTCTGTTTGCGCGTATGCATAAGGTGGAGCTGACAACGATAGAACATTTTGTTATCTTTAAGGGGCGGGATGCCTGCGATATTATTATGAAGAAAATAGCGTCCCGGCAATCTTCGTATTCCGGTATAGAACCTATCAGCACCTATCATGTGGAGTATGAGCCGCAGTTGATTGTAAGGGGGACTACAGGTTATGCAAGAGTGGGGACGAGAAGAGGGAAGAAAAAATATAATTAATATATTTCTGAATATTATTATTAATTAGTGTAAGTCGTGATATGTAGATATTAGTGGTTAAAGCGATATAGCAGAAATGTGTTATGTTAATAATTTGGATTTATTAATGAGAAAAATTACTAATAAAATTGAGCGCTATTGACCGAAAGGATTCGTATCAGTTATAATAAAATCAACCGATAAACAGTGATGAGTGTAGTGATTCACACAAGGAATTCACACAAGTAAGAAGGAGGAAGAAACATGAAATTTTTTATCGACACAGCGAAGGTTGAGGACATCAGGAAAGCGAATGACATGGGAGTCATCTGCGGAGTAACGACGAATCCATCCCTGATTGCTAAAGAAGGACGGGTATTTGAGGAAGTAATCGCAGAGATCGCTTCTATCGTGGACGGACCGATCAGCGGAGAAGTAAAAGCGACGACCACAGACGCCGAAGGTATGATTGCCGAAGGAAGGGAAATCTCAAAGATTCATCCAAACATGGTAGTTAAGATCCCTATGACTGCAGAAGGGCTGAAAGCGTGTAAACAGCTGTCTGCAGAAGGAATCAAGACGAATGTAACCTTGATCTTTACTGCAAACCAGGCGCTTCTCGCGGCAAGGGCAGGCGCGACATACGTATCGCCGTTCCTGGGACGTCTGGACGACATTTCAGTAAGGGGTACCGATCTGATCGCAGAGATTGCACAGATCTTTAATATTGCGGGAATTGAAACGGAGATCATCGCCGCAAGCGTACGCCACACGATGCACGTAACAGACTGTGCGCTGGCAGGAGCAGATATTGCGACGGTTCCTTATTCCGTTATAGAGCAGATGACAAAGCATCCTTTGACAGACGCGGGAATTGCAAAGTTCCAGGCAGATTATAAAGCGGTATTCGGAGAGTAACATCTGATTCATATTAGGAGGTTTGACATGAACAAATTAGAGTTAATGAAAACAGCGAATGAGATTCGCAAAGGCATTGTCACGGCAGTACACAGTGCCAAGTCCGGGCATCCGGGCGGGTCATTATCCGCGGCAGATATCTATACCTATCTGTTCTTTGAAGAGATGAATATAGATCCGGCAGATCCGAAGAAAGCAGATCGCGATCGTTTCGTATTGTCTAAAGGACATACGGCGCCGGGATACTATTCTGCATTGGCGCACAGAGGATTCTTTCCGGTAGAAGACCTTACTACCTTGCGTAAGGTCGGAGCTTATCTGCAGGGACATCCGGATATGAAGCATATTCCGGGCGTGGATATGTCCAGCGGTTCTCTCGGGCAGGGAATCTCCGCGGCAGTAGGTATGGCCGTCTCCGCAAAGATATTCGGAGACGACTACAGAGTATATACTCTGCTTGGGGACGGCGAGATCCAGGAAGGTCAGGTATGGGAGGCTGCTATGCTTGCGGCTCACAGAAAACTGGACAACCTGGTTGTGATTGTCGATAATAATAATCTTCAGATTGACGGACCGATTACGGAGGTTAATTCACCTTATCCCATCGATAAGAAGTTCGAGGCATTTAATTTCCATGTAATTAATATTAACGGAAATGATTTTGACGAGATCGACGCGGCGTTCAAAGAAGCGAGAGAGACGAAGGGACAGCCGACGGCAATTATCGCGAAGACGATCAAGGGAAAAGACGTATCCTTCATGGAGAATCAGGCGTCATGGCACGGAGCCGCCCCAAATGACGAGCAGTATGCAGTTGCAATGGCAGATTTAGAGAAAGTAGGTGAAGCATTATGTCAGATGTAAAGAAGATCGCAACAAGAGAAAGTTACGGCAATGCTTTGGCCGAATTAGGAAAAGAGCATAAGGATGTAGTCGTACTGGACGCCGACCTGGCGGCTGCAACGAAGACAGGGGTATTCAAGAAAGCGTTCCCGGAGCGTCATATCGACTGTGGAATCGCGGAATGCAATATGATAGGTGTCGCGGCGGGTATCGCAACGACGGGAAAGGTTCCTTTTGCAAGTTCATTTGCCATGTTTGCGGCGGGACGTGCGTTCGAGCAGGTGCGTAATTCCATCGGATATCCTAAACTGAATGTTAAGATCGGCGCGACTCACGCCGGTATATCCGTAGGAGAAGACGGCGCGACTCATCAGTGTAATGAAGATATCGCTCTGATGAGGACGATTCCGGGAATGGTTGTAATCAATCCTTCCGACGATGTGGAAGCAAAGGCGGCTGTGAAAGCGGCTTATGAGCATGCAGGGCCGGTATATCTTCGGTTTGGAAGGCTTGCGGTTCCGGTGATCAACGATAATGACGATTATAAGTTTGAGCTTGGAAAAGCTATCACTCTGAGAGAAGGGACGGACGTAACGATTATCGCTTCCGGCCTTCCGGTATCAGAATCTCTGGCAGCGGCCGAGAAACTGGCGGCCGAGGGTATCCAGGCGGAAGTAATCAATATCCATACGATCAAACCTCTGGATGAGGAGGCAGTGATCAAGGCGGCCGAGAAGACAGGCAAGATCGTCACTGTAGAAGAGCATTCGGTTATAGGCGGACTTGGAAGCGCAGTCTGCGACGTTGTTGCGCAGAAAGCTCCCGCAAAAGTTCTGAAGATCGGTGTTAATGATGTCTTCGGCGAGTCTGGTCCCGCCGTACAACTGATCAAAAAGTACGGCCTGGATGCAGACAGTATTTACGAAAAAGTGAAAGCTTTCCTGTAGGCGAAGAAAAGTTATAAGACAGGTATAATGTAATTAAAAAAGTTATGCGGCGTAAGACCAGGCAGAGAGTTCTGCTTGGAGTCTTACGCCGTATTTATTTTCACGAAGTCTTTGTGACCTTTCCGGACAAGGAATGTAACGTATGTGAAACAACCCGTCGAAACCCGAAGTAATGTGCCGTAAATTTCCAGAGACAAGCTTCATCAATTGATAAAATATGCGGAAATCATATGCTATCATTATCAAAAATATACAAAATGAGGTGAATGTATATGGAAAGACAATTTCCGAAGAATGTAAGACAGATAGGGAACGTAAGTGATGAACCCAAGATATACATAGAAGATTATGTGGATATCTACCTGAATCAGTTAAGGGAGCAGGCGGCGGAAACGGTTATTGGAGTTGCGCTTGTCGGAGAGATATTGACTTTGGAGGGACAAGATATAGTTTGTATCTTCGGGGCGATGCAGATAAAATCATTAGAGATAGAAGGTACGGAGATTGTCATAAAAGAAGAGACTTTTAACGAAATAGAGGAAGAGCGGAAACATTTCTTTGGTTCTGCCGAAACCATAGGATGGTGCCTGATTGAAAACGGACAACCTATGGGACGGCTCAAAGAAGTCATAAGGATACATACTCTTAAGTTTCCGCGGGATCATACTATATTTATCTGGAAAAACGCTATGGATAAGGAGGAGGATTTTTATTCTTATAAATATGGAGATTTAATGAAGATGGGCGGTCACTATATTTATTATGAAAAGAACCCTTCTATGCAGAATTATATGATCAGCACGCGTAAAAAGAATGGCGTTACACCCTGTGAAATGGTTGAGGATCGAGCTGCAAAGGATTTTCGTAGTACCGTAAGGACGAGGATGGAGGAGAAAGATCATCAGAATTCCAAGCTTGTGTATGTGACAAGCGCGTTACTTGTGGTGGTGGTAATGGCAATTGGTATCTCAACCGTTAATAATTTTGACAAAATGGAAGCTGTGCAAGATTCTTTGGAGACACTCTCGCAGTCAGTAAATAAGAGCAAGAGCCAAACGGAGAGCGTTAGCGAAGGCGAGGCAATGATCGAAGTAGGCGACGACATGGGAAATCAGGAGGCAGGAGAAGGAGACTCGGACGGGACGGTTCCGGAAGTCTCTACGGTTCAGGAACAGTTAGGAGAAGAGGAGTATTATATTGTCCAGAAGGGAGATACTCTGGATAGTATCAGTATAAAAATATACGGAGATACGAGTCATGTGAAGGCAATTTGCAAGATGAATGGCCTCTCTGACGGAAACTTCATTTATATAGGAGAAAAATTACTATTACCATAAAGAAAAATATGGTACAATAGTAGAAAAATATGACGAAAGAGCAGCGATGACGAAGAGACGGATGATATATCGGAGAAGGAAGGATCTTCATGTTGTAAGAGAGCAGGAGGATCCGACAGATAAGATTGTAAGAGAGATATTAGATGAATTGAATAGTGAAGACGGTATGCAGTTCAAAAAGCGTTCAGGACAGAAGAAGCCGGCGAAGCGGCGTATTACCGTCGGGTTTGTGGCGTTGGTTGCGGCGGTGGCGGGTATCTATCTTCTTATCAGCTTGCAGACGTACAGCCAGGTGAGAGTGACGGAGATTTACAAGAATAAAGGCGCGGTGAATAATAGCTATGAGGAATTTGCAGGAGGAGTTTTGAAGTACAGCAGAGACGGGGTTTCTTATCTGAATCAAAAAGGAGAGGAACGATGGAATCATTCATATCAGATTAAAAATCCTTTTATAGAGGCTGGGAAAGAATCGGCTGTTCTTGCAGACAAGGGCGGGAACAGTATTCTGGTTATCCAAAAGGACGGGGTGAAAGGTGAGATACAGACGTCCATGCCGATTGAGAAGATTGCGGTATCTGAACAGGGTATTGTCGGGGCAATACTGAAAAGTGGTTCCAGGATGGAAGTACTGTGTTATGATATGGCGGGAAATGTTCTGGTTGAACATAAGACGTCTTCAGCAGGAATTGGATGTCCGTTGGATATTGCCTTATCAGAAGACGGACAGATTATGCAGACGCTGTATGTGTATACTCAGGAAGGGAAGCTTGTGTCGAGGGTCGGCTATTATAATTTCGGAGAGCGCGGAGAGAAAGAAACAGATAATCAAGTGAATCTTAAGGAATACAAAGATACGCTCATGGCGACAGGATTCTTCATGAATCCATCAACATCTGCGGCCGTGGGTGATAATTGTCTTGCGATTTATCAAGGCAAGGAGGTTCCGGAAGAAGCGTATCAGATTAAGATCGATAAGGAAATCAAAAGTGTGTTCCATAACGAAAGATATATAGGGTTGATTCTTCGGAACGAGGGAAAAGAAGGATATGAGCTTCGGTTATATAATACCGGAGGAAAGATGGTGATGTCCCAGGATTTCACGGGTGATTACAGCAACGCAAAGCTCTGCGGAGGACAAGTGATTCTGTACGACGGTAAGAAATGCAGTATATTTATGAGGAACGGAATACAGAAATTTTCCGGAGAGACCAGCAATAATATTATGGAGATATTTCCTATAGCGGGTGTCAATAAATACATAGTGATGAGTGCAAACGGGATGGAGAAGATCCGGCTTGTAAAATAAGGAGAACATATGAACTGGTTGTTGATTGTTGTTATTATTATTTTTTTGATAAGCTTGATAGTAGGAGCGTACAGAGGAGCGATTAAGATTGCGGTATCATTGTTGACGGCATTGATTACATATGTAATCGTATTCTTTGCGGCGCCGCATGTTACAAAGGCAATTACGGAATTTACTCCGCTGGATGATGTGATTAAGGAGCAGGTAAGCAGTACGATTACGGAAGCCGCGGCCGCCCAGTTTGCGGACGGAGCGGAGAGCGGGAACGGTATGACGCAGGAGAATGTCAGGCGGGTTCTGAAAGCGGCGGGAGTAGATGAAGACACTCTTTCTGAATATGGTATCACGATTGAAGATATCGTGAGTGGGAATGTAAGCAAAGAAGATCTTGCAAAATTCGGTATATCGGGTAGTGTCTTGGACGGGCTTAAAACAAAAAAAAGTAAAGCGGATGCAGAGACTGTTGAAGGAGCAGAGATTCCAAGGGATTTGCAGATGGCGGCGATCAAAAATGCGGATCTTCCGGAAGTTTTCAAGAGTCTGCTGTTGGAAAATAATAACAAAGAGATCTATAAACAATTGGGAGTGGAAACTTTTGCTCAGTATGTAGGGAGTTATCTGGCAAAACTGATCATTCATATCGTTGCATTTTTGGGTACGTTTCTGCTGGTTACGATTATCATACGGGCGATTGTTCTTGCTCTGGATATCGTGGCGGATCTTCCGGGTGTAGGCGCGATTAATCATCTGATTGGCGCTGTGATTGGCGTCGTGGGCGCGCTGATCGTTGTGTGGACGTTTTATCTTTTGATTACGTTGTTGTTCGCGACCACTATTGGGAAAGAATTATTCCAAATGATTCAGGCAAGTGATTTTCTGAGTACACTGTATGAATATAATCCGGTAATGGGATTGGCGATTATCTTTAAATAATAAAAAAATAATACATAAAATATGATCGAACGGGCATAATAGCCATGTAACCCAAAGAGTACTTCTTAATAATCATTATGTATTTAAAGAAATGATTTTCCGGGGAGTATTCAAAATAGATTTAGGAGGATTTGACATGGCTAAGAATTATAACTCATCCAATCAGAATGCATCTAATCAGAATTCAAGCAACAAGAACGCATCTAACCAGAATTCAAGCAACAAGAATGCATCTAACACAACTTCAAAGAATAAGAACTCCAATAGTTCTAATTCTAACAGTTCCAATTCAGGAACATCCAGCTCTAACTTCAGCGATAACTACTAAACGGGAGTTATTTGAGCACCGGGAAGAGACTGGAAAGTCTGATTGATAGAGAGTGTGGAAAGAGAGCGCCGCAGGGGGACATCCTATGCGGCGCTTTGTTGTTCATGGCAGCCGGTTTTGTTACTATTCACGTTTTTCATAGATTTTGTATAAGTGAGTTGACAACAACGGGGGAGAGCAAGTAAGATGGAAAGGTAAATATATAGGAAACAAGGATGCACTTGGAGATGCTTTTATGGTTAGAGTAGAATTAATCGCGCCTTGCCATTTTGGGTTGGAGGCAGTATTAAAAAGAGAAATTCTGGATTTGGGATATGAGATTGCAGAGGTGGAGGACGGAAGAGTTACGTTCTATGGAGATGCGGATGCAGTGTGTTATGCCAATATCTTTCTGAGAACGGCGGAAAGAATTTTGTGGAAAGTAGGGAGCTTCAAGGCAGAGACATTTGAAGAATTGTTTGAGAATACCCGTAGTCTGCCATGGGAAGATTACATACCAAGGGATGGTAAATTCTGGGTGGCAAAAGCGGCGTCGGTAAAAAGTAAACTGTTCAGTCCCTCGGATATACAGTCTATTATGAAAAAAGCGATGGTTAGACGGCTGCAGGAACGTTATCATGCAGAATGGTTTCAGGAGGACGGAGCATCTTATCCGGTCAGAGTTTTTCTGATGAAGGATGTTGTCACTATCGGAATCGATACATCCGGGGTATCGCTTCATAAAAGGGGATACAGGGAGATGTCGGGCCAGGCTCCGATTGCGGAGACGCTTGCGGCGGCGTTGATCATGCTCACTCCATGGAAGAGAGACCGGATATTGGTAGATCCCTTCTGCGGGAGCGGAACATTTCCTATCGAGGCGGCTATGATGGCTGCGGATATCGCGCCCGGAATGAATCGGTCGTTCACGGCGGAAGAGTGGACAAATCTGATTCCAAGAAAGACGTGGTATGATGTGGTAGATGAAGCGAATGAGCGGATAGATGATAATATTGAGTTGGATATCCAAGGGTATGATATTGACAATTCTGTGCTTAAAATAGCAAGAAGAAATGCTGAAGAAGCAGGAGTAGATCATCTGATTCATTTTCAAAAGAGGGATGTGAAAGAATTAAGGCATCCGAAGAAATATGGATTTGTAATTACGAATCCGCCATATGGAGAAAGGCTTCAGGATAAAGCGGATCTTCCGCAGCTCTATCAGGCGTTCGGCGCTAGTTTTCGTGAATTGGATTCCTGGTCTGCTTATATGATTACATCTTATGAAGAGGCAGAGAAATATTTTGGACGGAAGGCAGATAAAAATCGGAAGATATATAATGGAATGCTGAAGACATATTTCTATCAGTTCTTAGGACCGAAACCGCCAAAGAAAGAAAAGAAGTAAATATAAGAACAAAATTCTCATCATATAAACTTGCGGGTGTTGAGGCCGCGGAAGTAAGGAAGAGAATGATATCTGCCGGGAATGGTATGAAAGGAAGAGTAATATGGACAAGATCATATTTGCAACAGGAAATGAACATAAAATGGAGGAGATCAGGATGATCCTTAAGGATCTGGATGTGGAGATTCTGTCGCAGAAGGAAGCGGGGATTACGGCAGATGTCGTGGAAGACGGGACGACCTTTGAGGAGAATGCATTGATTAAGGCGGCCGAGATCGCAAGAGCGGCAAGGAATATGCCGGGATATGAAGATGCGGTTGTTCTTGCGGATGATTCGGGGTTGGAGATCGATTATCTGAATAAGGAACCGGGGATCTACTCTGCCCGTTATATGGGGGAAGATACTTCTTATGATATTAAGAATCAGACGCTGATCGACCGCTTGGAAGGTGTGGAGAACGACCGCCGGACAGCAAGGTTTGTGTGTGCCATTGCGGCAGTATTTCCGGATGGAGGTAAAACGGTAGTCAGAGGTACGATGGAAGGTATGATCGGGTATGAAATCAAAGGGGAGAATGGATTTGGTTATGATCCGATCTTCTATCTTCCGGAATATGGCTGTACAAGCGCACAACTTGCGCCGGAGAAGAAGAATGAACTGAGTCATCGGGGCGAGGGTCTGAGGAAAATGCGGACAATATTAGAGAAGAAGGTGCAGTCGGAACATCTTGACGCATAGCGGGTCAGGCTTGAACGGTATAATACCGGAATGGAAGGATACAAAGGTAAGAGCAGAGAGGTTTTTATGAAAATACTAATTGTAAGTGATACCCACAAATTACATAGAAATCTGGAGAAAGTATTAGAGAAGGTACGCCCGGTCGATATGCTGATCCATTTGGGGGATACGGAAGGCGGAGAAGATTATATTGCGGATCTGGCGGGATGCCCGGTTCATATAGTGAGAGGAAATAATGATTTCTTTTCTGATCTTCCGCGAGAGGAAGAATTTGATCTTGAGGGGCATCATATATTTATTACACATGGACATTATTATTATGTGGCTTTGAACGAGGAAAGGCTGAAGGAAGAAGCCAGGGAGAGAGGGGCGGACATTGTGATGTACGGGCATACTCATAAACCGGCATTGACACGGGAGGATGACCTGATTACTCTGAATCCGGGAAGTGTGTCATATCCGCGCCAACAGGGACGCAGGCCCAGCTATATGATTATGGAACTGAAATCGGAGGGGGAGGTTGAGATATTCCAGGAATGGTTGTAGGAATAAAGAAGAGAAAGTATTGAAAGAGTAAAAATGTGTGTAAAGATTGTATGTGAAAATGAAAAGTGTATGTGAAAAATATATGTAAAAAATATATGTAAAAATAGGAAAAAGTGTTGACAAGTAGGATGCTTTGCTATATAATAACTCTTGCGTCGTGAGGCTGATAGAACTAAGACGTAGGACAAATAGTGTGACGGGGTGTGGCTCAGCTTGGCTAGAGCGCCTGGTTTGGGACCAGGAGGTCGCAGGTTCGAATCCTGTCACCCCGATTGTATGCGGGTGTAGTTCAATGGTAGAACACTAGCCTTCCAAGCTAGATACGTGGGTTCGATTCCCATCACCCGCTTTCTTAAAGCCTTGGATAGAGATGAGACCAGAGGTTTTGGGAGAGCTATATGAGTCTGTAGCTCAGCTGGATAGAGCAACGGCCTTCTAAGCCGTAGGTCGAGGGTTCGAATCCCCCCAGGCTCGTTAGAACCACACAATTGAATAAGGTGATACTTAGTTGGACAATGAATAGTTCGATAAGTAATATATATGGTGGGTATGGTGCAGTTGGTTAGCGCGCCAGATTGTGGTTCTGGATATCATGGGTTCGAGTCCCATTACCCACCTTTTTTTCTTTTATTGGGCTATCGCCAAGCGGTAAGGCACAGGACTTTGACTCCTGCATTCGTTGGTTCGAATCCAACTAGCCCAGTTTAATCATGGGCGTGTAGCTCAGGTGGTAGAGCACTTGACTTTTAATCAAGTTGTCCGGGGTTCGAATCCCCGCACGCTCATTGGAAGAAGATATCCTGGAATTGATTCCTGGATATTTTTTCATCCCTATATGATTTGATATCGTATAAAATCAGACAGCGGAGTACCTGCACAGAAATCTGTTCTGTATCTCGCTGTATCAATATATATGGTCAGCCTTGCGGATATGGCGGAATTGGCAGACGCGCCAGA
>OFGB01001122.1_pt1 | contig 17224 bp, 17 predicted proteins | sample 1521491 | NCBI WGS metagenome assembly OFGB01 (sample SAMEA3504095, study PRJEB24116) | mouse gut metagenome | biome: mouse gut; feature: mouse-associated habitat; material: faeces | place: Denmark | collected 2011
CAGCGGCCCTGGCGCCCAGGGCCGCTGCGGCCAGTCCTCCCAGGACCAGGAAAATAACCGCCATTATATCCATCGCGCCCTCCCCGGCTGCTGTGCTGCCACCGCCGTGGCGGCGCACAGCTCAAACTCCTTGATCCGCCGGACCAGATAGTTCATCCGGGCCTGGAGGGACTGGATCTCATAGATGCAGGCCTCCGTCAGCTCCGGGTCGCTGGCGTAATCGAAGGCGGTATAGGCGTGGCTGAGGGCGGTCTGGGTCTCCTGCAGGCTTGTCTTTAATTCCAGCAGGGCCGGGGACTCCGTACCCCGGTTTCGGATGGGGGAAATACGTTTCATGGAAGATCCCTCCTTGGTTACCAATCTATGCTCAGTTTGGACAAATATACCAGTTCTTAAACGCCGCTCTCAGGGAGAAGGGAGGGATTGAGGCTCTATGCACGAATTTTACATGCGTCAGGCGCTTCTCCTGGCCCGGGAGGCCGCCGGGGCGGGCGAGGTGCCCGTAGGCTGTGTCATTGTCCGCGGCGGGGAGATTGTGGGCCGGGGCCGGAACCGCCGGGAAGAGAAGCGGAGCGCGCTCTCCCACGCGGAAACCGAGGCCATCCGGGAGGCCAACGCCGCCCTGGGTTCCTGGCGGCTGGAGGACTGTACGCTGTACGTCACACTGGAGCCCTGCCCCATGTGCGCCGGGGCAATCCTGAACGCCCGGATTCCCCGGGTGTATTACGGGGCCCGCGACACGGCTATGGGGGCCTGCGGGGGAGTGCTGAATCTTTTCATGGAGGACTTCCCCAATACCCCCGCTCTGGTGGGCGGGATATTGGAGGAGGAGTGCCGCAGAGTCCTGACCGATTTTTTCGCCGCCCTGCGCGGACCGCGATGAACAGTACCGTGCCACGCAGAGTGTAATAAAGAAAGCAAGCCAGAAAACCGAAAAGGAGAGTTAACGATGTATCAGATCAAACATATTACGGATAAAGAAGGCGTTGCCAAAGCGGAAGCGGCCGACCGGGCACACCTGGGCTGCATCGGCGATGCAAAAATGGAGGACGGCTGTGTGCTGTTCCACTGCCGCTACGACAGCCGGGGGGAGCCCTGCAACCGGTATATCCGTACCAGCCTGGTTCAGAACTGGAAAAAGGAGCCGGAATCCGGCCGGATCATGGTGGAGACCATGAACAGCATCTACTACATGGATCCGGTGAAGGAATAGGAGTCTGTTACCCTTTTGTCACCAATATGATACAAAAAGTTGGCTTGCTTCTGGCGGCAGGCGTGGTATACTAAGGGAAGAAAAAGGCGGGATGAACCGCCTCCAGGAGGTACTGTACACATGAAAAAGCTCACCGCGCTGCTGCTGGCCCTGACGCTTCTGTTCACATCCGCCTGCGCCAGCGGCGGGACACCGGACACACCGGATACATCCGGAACCTCGCCGGTCCAGGAGCAAACGCCCCCGGCGGACCAGACCGCTCCATCGGAGCCCGCCCAGGAGCCTGCGCCTGAACCGGAACCTGAGGCCGAACCCGAACCTGTTCCGGCGGAGAAGGCGCCCTATGAGATTCTCGACCCCACCGTCATGCCCGAGGGCGGGGAGCGGGACGGCGTGAAATACGAGGCCTATAACGGCATTGTCGAGCATCTCTTCTTTCACCCCATCATCGCCTATCCCGAGCTGGCTTTTGACGGCGACAGCGAGGAGAAGGGCCTGGATGACTTCATGGTGACGGCGGACGAGTTCTGGAAAATCATGGACAGCTGCTACGCCAACGGCTACGTGCTGGTGGATATCGGCGACGTGTGGAGCGAGACCACCGGCGACGACGGCCAGCCCAAGATGGTCCGCAACACACTCTATCTTCCCGAGGGCAAAAAGCCTTTGATCTTCTCCTATGACGACACCAACTATTACCCCTACATGCTGGACAACGGCTTCACCTACAAGCTGATTCTGGACGAAAGCGGACAGGTCACATCCTGGGGGCTGGACCCTGACGGCAAGGAGGTCACCAGCCGGGAGCTGGACGCCATCCCCGCCCTGGACAAGTTTGTGGAGGAGCATCCGGATTTCTCCCCCTTCGGGGCCAAGGCCAGCCTGAGCCTCACCGGCTATCAGGGCATCCTGGGCTACCGCACCCAGACCGACGGCGCTGTGGAGTGGACCGGTGAGCTGGAGGCCAACCGCCAGGCCGAGCGGGAGGCGGTGAGGCCCATCATCGAGGAACTCAAGCGCACCGGCTGGACCTTCGGCAGCCACACCTGGGGCCACATCCGCCTCAGCGGCCAGCGGCTTGGTCTGGACGCCATCCAGAAGGATACTCAGAAGTGGTTTGACGAGGTGGGCAGCCTGGTAGGGGAGACCCCCATTTTGTACTACCCCCACGGCGAGCGTCCCGACGGCGGCGACTGGACCCAGACCGGGCCCATCTTCCAGTATTTGCAGAGCCAGGGCTTCCGGGTGTTCTGCTCCGTGGGCATCGAGAGCTTCAGCTTTATCAAGAAGGACATCTGCGCCGTGATCTGCGACCGCCTCCACCCCGATGGAACCACTCTCCGCAACTCCCGGAAACGGTATCTCCAGTTCTATGACGCGAAAGATATCCTGGACCCCGTCCGGCCTGACTTTGGTGTGGATTGGGACTGACCTTCATCCATAAACAGCAAAAAGGACCCCGCAGAAGTTTAGGTGGGTGTCCGTAAAACAGTAATCGAAAAATGAATGGCAACTGTCAGTCAGGATTGGTTACAAAATGCAAGGTTTTACGGAGGTTACACTATGAGCAAGCTGTTATCGTGCGAGTTTAACATAGACACCGGCAATGTCGAATTGCGCTATGCGGACGGGAGCATGATTTCCATTGACTGCACCAAGGTCGAGAAGGAAGTCGCTTTGAGCATCAACGCCCGTTCCGAACTGGACTGGCTCGTTTTCAACGCCCCTTTGGATTATGCAGAGTTAGTCCTCTGTGGCAATCTGGAGGACTATCTCAGACGAGTGTCGGGTCTACACAGCGGGATTGAGGGCAATTCGTAATTTCACAGCAAGTGGGCGGAGTACCGGATTGACCGGCGCTCCGCCCGCTTCTTGTTTTTTTGTCCAGGACACTTATTTCTTTCGCTTGCCCTTGCTGTGAGACTGTGAAGACTGATTTCGTAAAGCAGGTCTAAAATAAAATTACGAAATGAGCATCTGTCGGACGAGATATACTTTTATAAGATCTTTTTAGAAGTATATTGTAGTTTTTCTATGTCATATACATTGACTGCTATGCATTCAAACAAATCGGGATTAAAAATGGCAAGATTATATCCTCCCGGATTCGTTGTGCTGTTGTATTCAATTCCATCGTATTCTTGCATATCGTTATGTTCGATACTTTTGATAAAATCAACGATATATTGTGTAGGGACATAGTCCAAAGTACTGTCACTCCTGCGCAAGGATTTACTCATCTCAGTATTTAATTTTTCAAGATATTGCTTGTTTATTGCGTGATCAAGATATTCAAGGCCTTCAACAAATGGACTAATCTCTGTTATGGCGCGGAGATCCACCACTGTAATATCTTGTTTTAATCTGAATGTCCCGACACTTACAAAATCAAAGACGCCAGCACGTACTTCATGCAGGGTGGTGTCAATGTCACTTGCCACATAAAGGCAAGTAATACCTCTGGCGTTAGCTCTGCCTTCTGAACTCTTACCTGCAGGAGGAGCGGACATTTCACTTATCGGATATCCAGATTGTTCAGAAATTCTTGCACGATAGAACAAATTTCCTGCCTTATAAGTTTTGCGTATAAACGAACAATATTTTTCCAGAATTCTAAAGTTAATTAGTTTTGAGTGATATCTGTTTTTGGTTTTAATCTCCACAACAAAGGCATCCCAATCATTGTTTTTTAATAAAGCATGATCCTTTAAGTATACACTATCATATAACTCTGGAATTCCCACAGTTCCATCGAAAAGTTCAGGAACACTTACATAGAGTTCACCACAGACCGATTTTAATATCTCATATATTTGTGTTCGCGGAATATTTGCGAAAATATTCCATCGGTCTTTAAGATCATCAATTAAAGAACGAGTTTCAGCTTTGGGGTAGGTGTCTGGGAGCATAGAAGAAGGAGTGTATATATTTAGTAGCTCTTCAAAATAAGGGGTTAAATCGTTTTGAGTGCCAGTATCATATAAATGTCCATCTTTATGATGGCATATGGGACATTCTCCAGTATTCGATGCAGATACAGCACCAATAATTGATGCAATTTCTTTATCATTAAAACAATACTCACAAAAAATCATTTTGCTACCCTATCTAAATATCTACTCATCAGTTCAAGATGGTGCATGATTGAATACTTCTTTACAACCCCCAGTCCGGGATAGGTCTGGGCGTTGTAAGCCGCTTCAAATTCCCGGATACCTACTGTATCTAAATTCATAGTTTTATTCCATGCAACTAATTTCCCAGCAGCTTCTGCAAATTTTCTCGCTGGGTCGGAAATATCATCATTCGAATCGGAAACAAAGTGCGCAATTCGTAAAATATTTTTCTCATCAAAGTACACAATATGAATTGCTACCGCATATGGAGCAAAACCAGTTTCGCTGTATTCTTCGCCAACAACAGAATAGTCAGAAAACCCTTTGTATCCGTCATCCTCATAATATAGATGATCTGAAGAAAAGAATTCGGTTTCTATATTAGAGTAATCAATGTTTCTTGTTTGCTTTGGAAAATGATCTTCACACATAACACGATTAGGACGAATTCTCCTTCTAAAATCACCCTTATCAGGAATCACATTATACAAGGGCCTGCTATCGCCAACTGTTTTTTCATAATGGGCCACATATTCAGGGCTGGTGCAAAGCAGAAGCAACGAATCTATAGAAACTCCATTTTTTGCAGCGAGGTTAATACACGCCTCCAAATTAGGCGTTACATAGAAAGAAGAAATAATACTACTATTTTTAAGTTGCTCACACGCTTGTTGGAAAGTTTTGGCATTACTTTCCCTTTTTGAATCCTTAATCCAAGAGCCTACTTGCGGATTACGGATAATAGCAATGAGTTTTTCGGCTTTTATAAAGGAATCAACAGTCTTTGTATATGTGGATGATACTTTTACCGGCTCTACAATGGGAATGATTTGATTGCTAAGAATATTTTTGCTGACACACTCGCGAAGAGCTAAAAGCTCAAATTGACGACCGCGCAAAATAGGAAAATACATAATAGCCTCCTATGCATTTAAAAAGCGACATAATTTTGCGTAGTCACTTTTCTTATAATTTGAAAAATATATCAAAAATTTTAATTCATAAGGAATTTTTGAATATTCTGCAATATCGATTTTTGTCCGCAATTTCAAAGCCTGAATGAATAAATTGTATGCAATATCTGTTGGCAATGACTCGAACAAACTTTGACACGCCCTATAATATTCAAACTGAGACACACCTGGCAATGAACCAAAACATTTAATCAAAATTTGCTCATACTCGTTTTTGCGCAATACCTTAAACATTATAGGTTTCGAAAGCGTACCACGGTATTCAATAGGCTCTTTGCGAACGCTCAATGTTCCCTTTTTTGTTAATAAGCAAATCCCCACAGGAGTGTTTCGGAGCTTTTGCTGCACATCATCATAGTTTTTTTCTGATGTAACTACAACAACCCTTGAAAAAGCCTTATAGTAATCTTCTATCTGACCATCTAATCGATCAAAATTATCTAATTCGGTTTTTATCTCATAAACAATGGCCTTTCCATTTATTAAAATAAAATCAGCTTTAGAATTTCCGACCGGAATCTCCGTCAGTGCTGTTGTAGTACGCGGACTGTGAACCCCAAGTAAAAGTTTATTAAGCAGAGTATTTTTATAATAATACTCGTTTTGATATTCACTTCTAAGGTGCTGGTAAATTTCACTAATGCATTCCTGGTTAGTTTTGCTCGAGTAATCAACTATATACCTGCATATTGCTGCTACATATGCCGGACTTTCTCCATCTTCTATTACCTGCTTAAAGGTGTTTCGAGTAAAAAAGCGATTTAGTAGAATCGAATTTGAAGTGTCCACTCAAAGCACCTCCAATCACAATATAATACCAAGAAAGACTATCTAAATATAATAACCCAAGTATATTGTACTTGACTCCAAAGAATTTGTCAAGGTAAGACAATCTGTAAAACACAAATCAGTCTATTTACGATTTTTCTTGCCCTTGCTGTGAGGCTGGTGAGGGCCACTCTTTCCCCGCCGGCAGGCCTGACGGATTTGGAGTTTCTTAGATTTTGCCAGTATGTCCATCAATGTCACAAACTGCTCTTTCGTAATAGCGTCATAGTCAATGCCCAGCCCCGCAAGGTAGACCCTGGCCTGTTTCTCCTGCGGGCTACCCTCGTAACTCATAGCGGTCTGCAAATATTCGCTAATCGCTTCGGTGGCGGACTTCCCATCGGCGGTAGTGGCATCCTGCTTGTGGGCTTTCCTGATGTCGGAGAGAATGCCAATCAAGTCATCAGACAGCACCTGTTTGAAATACTCCGCTGTTTGGATTTGAGCGAGAGCCAGCGTCCGGGTATGCAAATCTCCATCCTCTACGGTATACTGCTGAATAATCTGCTGGCGCACCGCTTCAAGCATGGCATTCATATCGTTGATCCTGCTGTCGGCAATCCGGTCAACATAGACCTCGGCATCGACCATTAACTGCTGGAATTTGTCATGCACCAGCAACTCAGACAGCAGCCGCTTATTATATTTCCCATCCCGTATCGCATCCACCGCATCATCCCGCAGATGAAGGGCTTGAAGCTCTGCGTTTGCGGGATTTTTGTTTTCTGTCAGCCCCAACAGATAGTCGGTAGACACGCCGTAGAATTTTGCCAGCGTCACAATGGCAAAGGGGCTTATATCCTTGAAATCTTCGGCTTCATATTTTCCAAGAGCGGATTTAGAAAGCCCCGTCTGCTCCGCAAGCTGTTCCAGGCTCAAGCCCCGGTCAACGACCCGCAGGTCTTTCAAACGCTCCTGTATTGTCAATTTTGCTTCCATCGCCGCCTCCGTCCATAAGCGTGGAAATCACGCCGATTTGCCGCCCTTTTCCATCCTCTTGGATATACGGGAAGGGGCGCATTTTTTCGCTACAATGTACCTGACACGCACCACCGAACCTTGAAAATTGCATGACCGTCCGAATGGGATATGCTTTCCGGTAAAGTGCCGCCACGATAAGAGCGCACCAGGGTGAGCAATACGCCGGGGTGAGATTCCTGGGCAGGAACGGCATTTGGGTAAAACGGCGCCCCAAAATCACGGTTTGGATTCAAGCCTTGTGAAATCTGCAAACAATCGGCTGTTTGCGTACCTGTATCTGCATCAAAGAGCGTTGCGCTCAATGGTGAATATGGTATGCTGTCCAGCAATCCTTTTCTCCAATCAATGGAAAAGTGTGCTTGTTGGCAAAGTCAAATGGCCACCTATGCGGACAAGGCATCACAGGCAAAAATCTGAACAAATGAGTTGATACCAACAAACAACGCTCTATGGCGAACAGGCATCGCACATTCGCATACCCATTATACCACAGGGCGAGCCAAAAGGGAGGAGAAATTTACCCATGAGCAAGAAAAAAGCAGAAACTTATCGAAACGAGATCAAGTCCTATATCGTCCGGGCGGGCATGACCATGACCGAGGTGGTGGACTATCTGGCGGACGAGTACGGCTGGAGCGCCAGCGTCCCCAATCTGTCCGGCAAACTGCGGCGCGGTTCCCTTCGCTATGGCGAGGCTGTGGAGTTGGCTGATGCGCTGGGTTACGACATCATCTGGAAGAAGCGTGAGCGATAAGACCAGGTGACCAAACTGGTCACCTGATTCCGGTAATGGGTCAATTGGGCCCATTACCACATCTTTCCGGATCAACGGTTCATTTTGAGCCGTTGACCTGGTAAGTGATCAACTTGGTCACTTACCAAAAATCAGTGGTTCAAAACGAACCACTGATGCCGTCAGCATGGGGTGGACAAATTCTGTCCATCCCACTTTTCCCAGCTATAATCAGTGATTTTCAGTAGCGGATGCCGAAATTTGTGGTGGTGATCACATTGGTCACCACCAGCTGCAGACAAAAGTTATCTGTTGATTTTCGGCATTGTGGTGCGGGTCGTTTTGACCCGCACCATGTCATGCTGTTAGAGAGCGCATCAACTGTTCAATTTGAGCAGTTGATTTGGCAGATGCCAATATGGGGGTCAAAGTGGTGCGGACAAAAAATGACCGCACCATATCATCAGTGCAAGCATCAACGGGTCAAAACGGCTCGTTGATTTTGCTTATGAGCAGTTTTAGCGTATTAAAGTGGCCTGGGTCAAAATGACCCAGGCCACAGTTAAAAACAGCGGAGGTGAGAGATTGTCAAACATCTACGGATATATCCGTGTCAGCACCAGGGAACAGAACGAGGATCGCCAGTTGATTGCATTGTGCGAAATGGCTGTTCCCGAAAAGAACATCTTTATGGATAAGCAGTCCGGCAAGGACTTCAACCGGCCCCAGTACAAGAAGCTGGTGAAAAAACTTAAGCCGGGCGATCTGCTCTACATCAAGAGCATCGACCGGCTGGGGCGCAACTATGAGGAAATTCAGAATCAGTGGAGGGTCCTGACAAAGGACAAGGGGGTGGATATTGTTGTGCTGGATATGCCGTTGCTGGACACCCGCCGAGGTAAGGACTTGATGGGAACTTTTCTCAGCGATATAGTCCTGCAAGTGCTGTCCTTCGTGGCGGAGAACGAGCGAAGCAATATCCGCCAGCGTCAGGCGGAGGGCATCGCAGCAGCGAAAGCCAAGGGAATACGGTTCGGCAGACCGCCTCTGCCGTTGCCGGAGAACTTCCATGAGAACTATCAGAGATGGAAAAGCGGCGAGATCACCTGTACTGCTGCCGCAAACGCCTGCGGGCTGCCGCTGTCCACCTTTCGTGACAAGGCGGCGGTCTACGAAAAAGCCATATTACCGTAAATGGGCGTTTCTACGGAAAGGTGTACTTTTCCGCTAAGAGATACACATACTCCAATAATTTAATTATACTATTAATCAGACCGGATTACAACCCTGTTTTCGATATTTTTTTCGCTGTCCGGCGAATAGTTGTTTAAGGCAAAATTGGTTGCGGAAAAGTACACATTATCGAAGAAGGTGGTGAAAGGTGGTGATAGTATTGTTCTGTTCTAAGTGTGGAACTCAAATTTCAGCACATGATCAAGTTTGCCCGAAGTGTGGAGCGCAAAATGACAACTATAATCCGCCTAAAGAGCGGGCGATGTTGTTTTCCAAGAAAGGTACTCCCACATCTGATACGGATAGGTCCAGTAGAAAACGGCTGAAAATCACGGTGTCAGTTGCAATTACCATCTTGGTTACAATCGCTATCGTGATATGCATCAGTATATTTATGAGGATAGGAGCAGGCGATAATGTATCCTATTCGCCTGAGGGACTATATGCGTATATAGTCGATAGTAAGAGTGCATATTTTGTTTCAGGACAAAATTTGTGTGCATTTGAGGGTGATATTTTTTTTGGGCAGACTACTCCCGACTATTCAAGGTATGTTTTGCTATACAATAATTGCCGCCTTGTCACATATGAAAATACGGCGGAAGTAGAAATAGCATCCGATGTGTTACAGGTTAGAGCTGTGAGTAGCGATGGCTGTTTCTATATGAAAGGCGGACATCAGCATCTATGGTATTACGATTTTGCTTCCGGCGAAAATATAGATGTGGGTTTTGAAGATATGACATTATATTTTTCCAATGGAAAGACATCTCTTGTTGCAATTGATGAAAATCTTGATATGTTCATGTTCTCCAGCGCCGATAAGAAAACTCGCCCTCTGTGTAATCTTGGGAAAGACGATAATGGCGAAATATGTTGCGTTGCAGATAACGGGAGCAATGTCATATGGGGCAGGAAAAGTGGCAATGAATTCTCAATTTATACATTGATCAATGGTGTTCCAGAGCGTATTGGAAGGCTTACCAACCCCAGAAAATATAGTTCTGCCTATGCCCAATACTTTGATAATGATCAATCATTTGCAGTGTACTCTCCCGGAAGCGGGCAAGTTCTTTTAAGTAACAGAGGTGAATTTACGGAAGTTTCTCTTCCTGGTGTCCTGGGCTACGAAAGATAAAACTGTCACATGGAGCTCGTCCAACGAATCTATCGCAAAGGTTAATAATGGCATTGTAACCGGAGTCAACGAAGGAGACTGTACCATTACCGTCACAACGAAGAACGGAAAGACGGATACCTGTAGCATAGTAGTAACACCTGCCGGTCCTGACCTTCAAGCCATTTACAACGAATACTGCACATCCTCATTTGCGGACATTGCATCGGATGGGTCCTATCTCGCTGTGGATACCAATCCGTCTGACAAAGACGACCATACGGACTATGAGGCATATAAAGAGCCTCCTTTTTTGTACTCCTCATAGTGTCGCATAAAAACGGATAAAGTTGCACAAAAACAGGAAACTTCCCCAGAAGAACCGCATCGGCCAACCTCCGGCGGCCGGCGGGATTTTGAAAGCTGTCCGGATTTTTTCCCTCCGTCCCTTGACCTGAGGGCCATTTCGCAGTATACTTCTTGATACAAGGAAAGAATAGGAGGCCCCTATGGCAACCGTAAAAAAAGTGCGCAAATCCGCCGCCCCCTACTACGGTGCGGCAGCCGTGTGGATCGCCTGGGCGGCGCTGCGGGATCTGTACCGGCCCAGTCATTTCGTGTTTGTGGCCGTCCTCTCCCTGGGCGTCTTTCTGCTGCTGCGGGCGGTATGTAAGGACGAAATTACCGAGACCGTGGTCCCCGACCCGCCCGCGGAGGAAGAAAAGCCCACCGGCAACGCCGGGCTGGACAAGATGATTGCAGACGGCAGAAAGGCCATCGCAGAGATGAAGCGTCTGGATGACGCCATCGAGGACGAGAAGATCTCCCAGGATATCCGCCGGCTGGAGGCTGTGAGCCAGAACATTTTTGACCAGGTAAAGGCAGACACCTCCAAGCTGCCCCAGATCCAGCGGTTCATGGACTACTATCTGCCCACCACCCTGAAGCTCCTCAACGCCTACGACCGCATGGACGGCGCGGGAGTCTCCGGCGAGAACATCACCGGCACCAAGGAGAAGGTGGAAAACATCATGGGCACCATCGTTACCGCCTTTGAGAAGCAGCTGGACGCTCTCTTCGGCGCGGACGCCATGGACATCTCCACAGACATCTCCGTCCTGGAGACCATGCTCTCCCGTGAGGGTCTGGCAGGTGAAAAGATGGAAGCCCAGACCACCAAGAACGCCGACGGTACGGATATCAGGCTGGAGATGTAGCAGGGAGCGCGGCCGCGGGACGCGGCTGTCTGCCGCTCTCTGCGCACAGACAGCGAAAAACCGGGAAGAAGCCGGCGGGACCGGCATAGACGAAAACGACAGTAATCATAATGGAGGACAACAAAATGACTGACATGGAAGGCATGATGCCCGAGCTGACCCTGAACGCCGACGCCGCCAAGGTAGAGGCTCCCAGCCTGACCCTGAGTCTGGAGTCGGAGGCCCCCGCCGCCGCTGCGGAGCCGGAGAAGCCCAAGGTGGAACCGGTGGTGATTGACGACAGTATGCTCAACGAGGCGGAGAAGAAGATGGTGGACGACTTCGCCAAGAAGATCGACATTTCCGACTCTCAGCTGGTACTCCAGTATGGCGCGGCGGCCCAGAAGAGCGTCGCCTCCTTCTCCGAGAACGCCTTGAGCAATGTGCGCAACAAGGACCTGGGGGAGATCGGCGACACCCTGACCAGCCTGACCATGGAGCTGAAGAGCCTGGGCCAGGAGGAAGAGGAAAAGGGCCTGTTCGGCTTCTTCAAGAAAGCCGGCAACCGGCTGGAGACCATGAAGGTCCAGTACAGCAAGGCCGAGGTCAACGTGGAGAAGATCGCCCGGGAGCTGGAGCAGCACCAGCGCATCCTGATGAAGGATATCGCCATGTTTGACCAGATGTACGAGCTGAACCTGAAATATTACAAAGAGCTGACCATGTATATCATCGCCGGAAAGAAGCGCCTGGCGGAAGTGCAGTCCGGCCAGCTGGAGGAGCTGCGCAAAAAAGCGGAGGCCACCGGCGCTCAGGAGGACGCCCAGGCCTACAACGACCTGGCCCAGATGTGCAACCGCTTCGACAAGAAGCTGCACGATCTGGAGCTGACCCGGATGGTGTCCATCCAGATGGGCCCCCAGACCCGGATGCTCCAGAACAACGATACCCTCATGGTGGAGAAGATCCAGTCCTCTCTGGTGAACACCATCCCCCTGTGGAAGAGCCAGATGGTCCTGGCCCTGGGCCTGGAGAACAGCCGCAAGGCCACCGCCGCCCAGACCGCCGTCACCAACGCCACCAACGAGCTTCTGAAGAAGAACGCCGAGATGCTGAAAATGGGCACCATCGCCACCGCCAAGGAGGCGGAGCGGAGCATCATCGACATCGAGACCCTCCAGCACACCAACCAGCAGCTGATCTCCACTCTGGACGAGGTCATCCAGATCCAGAAGGAGGGCGCTCAGAAGCGGAAGGAAGCCGAGGTCGAGCTGGGCCGCATCGAGGGCGAGCTGCGCCAGAAGCTGATGGAGCTGCGGTCCTAGGCCGAAGGCCTGGGACCGGGGACGGTCGTTTAGACGCTAAACGACGTACCTGCGGGGGCAGTATACTGGCGTACCATCCCACATGGAAAGAAGTATGATATGAAATTATTGAAAAACCGGGCCTTTGCGGCCCTGGTCCTCATCGCGGCCATCGCCCTGTCCTCTCTTTACGGCCTGTCCAAGCGCCCTGCCGTTGCCCCGCCGGAGGGAGGCATTCCTCTCAACCAGGATATGGATGTCTCCTACTTCCGGAAATACGTGGTCGACCAGGCAGGCGTTCTCTCCGCCGGCGAGGAAAACGCCATTGCCCTCTACAACGCCAACTGGGACAGCTTGGCGGGCTGTATCCTGGCGGTGGTCGTCGTCCGGGATGCCGGGGACAGCGTTGAGAATGCCGCCTGGGACTGGGGCGTTGAGCTGGAACTGGGCAGCAACGACGGCATCCTCCTCATTGAGACCGGCACGAAGGAGTCCTCCCTTGCGGCAGAGGGGGTTCTCTATGACTATCTGTCCGGTACGTCGGCAGGCTTTGTGGACACCCACCTCTACAGCGGCATAGAGAGCGGTGATTACGGCCGCGCCGTGCTGAACCTGATGGGCGCAATCCATCTTCTCCTCGGCGATTCTGCCCGCCCTGCTGGGAACACGGTGTTCAGCTTTGTGGCCTCCCTGCTGCCGGTACTGGTTCTGCTGGTGGTTCTGGTGGTTTTGTTCAACGTGATAGACGGGATTCGATACAGCGGCTGGTATGGCCGTTACGGCACTATGACCGCTCCCCCGGTGGTCTACCGGCCGATCTTTTGGTGGCACCGTCCCGGCAGCCGGTGGTACCGCAGGCGGCGCACCCCGCCACCGCCCGGAGGACCCAGGGGTCCCGGGGGCTTCGGAGGCTTTGGGGGCGGTCCCCATCCTCCCCGGCCGCCTATGGGCGGAGGACACCGCCCTCCTGCCGGAGGAGGTTCCCGTCCTGCGCCGCCCAGGGGCGGCAGCTTTGGCGGAGGCTCCCGAGGGGGCAGCTTCGGCAGCGGCCGGGGCGGCAGCTTCGGAGGAGGCTCTCGCGGCGGCTCCTTTGGCAGCGGCCGGGGTGGTTCTTTTGGGGGAGGCCGGGGCGGCTCCTTCGGAGGAGGTTCCCGCGGCGGCAGCTTTGGGGGAGGTTCCCGCGGAGGCGGCTTCGGCGGAGGCCGTCGATAATAGGAAACCCGGTTCCCGGCGGACCAGGTGAACCCCCCCAGATCATGCGGACAGCACAAAAAGGCCCCTGGCAGGAAATATTGAGTATTATGCGGAGAGGCGTTGCGCAAGCGGCGTCTCTCCGGTTTTCAATTGGGTGCGCTGCCTTGATATTGCAAATATGACGACTGGCACTTATTGCGGTTTTACATCGGAGGGTGGAAAAACGACGGCTGTTGTGGTAAACTAAATACAAACACCAGAGGAGGAAATTGTCTATGAACATGAAAAAAATAAAGATACTGTTACAAGTATTTTTCTCGGCTCTTGTTTGCTGTATGCTTTGCGCCTGCCAAGCAAATAGCACGAAGAACACGGTGCAAGAGCAAGACGGTTTATCGGAACACAAAATAAATATTCAAGCGTATTTACCCGTTATTGCTAATATCGATATAGAAGACGCTGCGTTTTCACTAATTTTTTTAGATAGCGACACTATTCCGGAGTTGGTAGTTCTTGATAGGTATTTGGATCAATATTCTGTCTATACAATAAAAGAGGATTCTGCAATATGTTTAATTGATTCATTAACAACCGTGGAAATGTCATATTTTGAAAAGGAAAACATAATATCCGCATTTTTCAGATGGAATGGTGGTGGAGATGAGGGCGGATATGCCAACAGATATTATCAGTTAGACCAATATTCTGAACCTTTAACAGACGATTTTGTACCGAGCTTTGAGTTTACATATAATGCAGTTTATGACATAAACGGAGAATGGACTGGAGAGGGTATCACAGAATATTATAAAAAAGGGGAAAGGATTGATGAAACGGCCTATAATCAAATATTTGTTGATTTCAATATTTCACAGAATGATGCTGTGAGCTGTTCTTCGGAAAATATTCAACATTTTACACGGGATGAAATACTAGAATATTTGAGTACAGAAATGGCTGAGGAAAATTAGTTGTGGACGAGAAAAAATTTTTGAAAATATTATGAGATGTATTGTGTAAAGGGTGGTTTCACCACCCAAATACACATTGGCTGACGGTTCGTTTGTGGCTGAACGACATAGGCCGGAAAGGCGGTGATCGACCAGCAGGAGGGAACCGAAGGGGGAGCGTCCGGGATGACCTGGGTGTTCCGTTCCCGTTGTCGGCCCTCTCGAAGAGCGCACTTACTCACCACCGGCCAGGGGCCAGCGGTGGTACCGCCTGACGGCAGCCGTGCGCCCTCCGGGGGCGGTTCCCGCCGGACGTCCCTTCCCCTGCCCAGTATGGGACAGGCCAGCAGACGCCAACGGCGGCTTGTGCATCGGGCGGAGCTTCGCCGATGCACTGGGGGCTTGTGGGTCTTCGGCCACCAACAAGCTGTGCCGGGTATATACCGGTGCATTGCTTGCCACTACTATTATCAGCGTCCAAAAGCAAGGGTTGAATATCGCCTACATCTGTGCTATACTTTGCTCGTATCAATCCGACAAACTGGAATTTAGTTCTCTGCTGATAGCCGACAATTCAGTTCATAAAGCGCCGTTTTATTAGAATCCCATTTCAAACGTGACATAGCATCACAGTAATCCAGCCATTCGCAATCAAGGTGTTCTTCGGATAGTTTTATATCGGAAATACATTCAAATGCAAAATGATACTCCGGTAGAACAAAAGTATCTTTTGACCAGTGGTTTCGATGGCGTTTTGAAATAATATCTGCGGGGATATATGCCATTGAGACGAGTTTGGTTATGTTGCCCACTTTTATCCCTGTCTCTTCTTCAATCTCGCGGGTTGCAGATTCTACTGGCGTCTCAACATCTTCACCGCCGCCCGCTACGAATTGCCACTGATCTATGTCCGCACGGTGAAAAACACAAAACTGTAGATTCGGATTTCGCCTATAGGGAATCGCCAATATCTGAAACGGTGCTCTCATGCTAAGGAACCTCCATAAATTCCAGTTTATCTGTCAAATCCTCTTAAAACTCTGATATATCAAGGCTTCCAGCTGATTGAATGTTCAAACCTTATGTAATTTCCCTTGTTTTTGCCCTTGCAAGCCGAAACAAGGGAAACTTTTTACTCCCCGCAGACTACCTTATCCAGCAGTCGTGCGGAGGTACGCTTGGCCTCCCTTGTGGCGTGGGCGTAAATGTTCATCGTGGTACTGACATCGGCGTGGCCCAGCAGCTCCTGCACGTCCTTGGGAGCCGCCCCGTTGGACAGGAGGTTGCTGGTGAACGTGTGCCTGAGCATATGGAAATGGAAGTCCTCTAAGCCCTTTACTTTCTTCTTTGCCTGACGGCACATGATACTCACCGTACTCGGCGTTTCAATGGCCCCGTCAGGCCGGAGGCAGACAAAGGACAGCTCCCGATACCCCTCCGGCACGTCCGCCGTCCTGGGCAGGGTGTAGACCTCGTAATAGGCCCTGTCTTTCTCCCTGACCTCCGTGCAGTAGTTCAGGCTGTAAAGCTCACCGTAACGCAGGCGGTTCCCAATCTGCTCTTTTTTGGCCCTCCGCAGGATCGCCGCCAGTGTGTCGCAGAAGTCCACGGTTCGGACTTTCTTCCGCTTGGTGGCCCCGATCTCCGTCCTGTGCCTCGCCCCGTTGTAACGGATGCTGCGCCGTACCGTGAGATACTGCTCGTCCAGGTTGACGTCCTGCCAGGTGAGGGCGCAAACCTCCCCGATACGAAGCCCGGTGTAGTAGGCGATTTGGATGGGCAGCAGGGCGGGATTGTCTTTCTTTTTCAGAAAGTCCTCCAACGCCCGGAACTGTTCATGAGTGAGGGTGGGCACAGCCGGGGCGTCCCCGTCCTCCTGGGAGAACAACTCGTATTCCTCTTTCTTCCCCCGCCAGACCACATACTGCATGGGGTTAAAGCTGATGAGCCGCTTAGGGAACACCGCAAAGCGGAACGCCCCTTGCAGGACTGCCGAATACTGCCGTAAGTACCCTTTACTGAGCGCCTTTGCCGCTGTCCCGTCCGGGTTTGTCCCGCCGAAGCTGAGCAGGTCGATGTAGGCTTGCAGATGGTCGGGGGTGACGCTTTTCAGCTTGCGATTTCCGATGGGGTGCTGCTTGATACGGTTGACCGTCCCCTGATAGGCCATCACGGTGCCGTTGCTGAGATTTCCGGGCTTCAATTCTTCCTCCACCCATAGATCCAACAGTTGGCCCACAGTGGTGTTCTCGGATTTTGCCACGAATTTCTTTGCCTCGTAGTCCTCCATCGCCTTGCGGAGCAGGGCCTCCGTTTCGGATTTACTCTCCGTCCCGGCGAACTCCCGCTGTACCTGCCGCCCGCTCTCGTCCTCCACATAGAAGC
>OFGB01001130.1_pt1 | contig 17148 bp, 14 predicted proteins | sample 1521491 | NCBI WGS metagenome assembly OFGB01 (sample SAMEA3504095, study PRJEB24116) | mouse gut metagenome | biome: mouse gut; feature: mouse-associated habitat; material: faeces | place: Denmark | collected 2011
CCGATGTATTTTTCGTTTTGCAGCATTTTCCTCACCACGCTGTCATGCCAGGAATTCGCCGGATAGAACCCACTGTCAAAAGACTCGCTAACTCCAGAAATATTCTGAGACGCCAATCCTTGACTATCAAGGCGGCTGTATTGAATACGTGCCATATTGATAATTACGGATTCGGCGGCGGTCGGCACATCATTCCGATTGCAGTAATCCTTAAATTCGGCCTCAACAATATCAAGAATCACTTGCAGCAACTCCTCATTGCCGGTGCCTAAAAGGATTTTCAGCTTGTTAATCAAAAAATCAGCCTCCTTTTAATGCAGGGAGACTTTCCTCATATAAGAGGAAAGTCTCCCGCAAATCACGCCGCAGCCTCAGTAATCAGCACAACCTCGTTAGCATCGGTCAGTGCCACAACGTTCACGAAGCGGCCAATCACAGTGTTGGTGCGGGTGTTGATATCGCGATAATTCCCGGCTGTAGAGATCATAGATAAGCGCCAGTAGCCCATTTCCCACATCCCCGGCCACGCCGTATGGATAATTCTTGCTGTCATACTCATCGTTGAGGGATATGAAACGGATCCCAAGCGCCGGAAAGACCCGTTCCAGGTAATTGCCGACATCCAGGTAGCTCCGGCCAAATCGGGAAAAATCCTTTACAACGATGCAGTCGATCTCCCGCCGCTGGGCCGCTCCCAGCAGCGCCAATACACCGGGCCTTGTGAAATTCGTCCCGCTTCGGCCATCATCCAGAAATTCCAGCACCTCATAGCCACTAAATTCGAGGTGGCTGCTGATATAGCTGTCCAGGAGCATCCTTTGATGGGTAACGCTGTTGCTCTCATGCTTGTCGCCATACTTCTTATCCTCATCAGCGGATGAAAGGCGAATGTATTTAGCCAATACCGGCATCAGGCCACCCCACTTTCCGATACGGAGAGCAGCTGCTCCCGCTCGTTCTGGAATCGGAAGGTTACTTCGATCCGGTTCTCCGAAAAGATGGTAATACGCTCAATCAAGGCGTGAGCCAGTTCTCCGGTCAGATGCTCCGTTACGGGGACAGTACTAAACGCCCGCAGCCACGGGTTTTCCTCAGTCAGCGTCTCTGCATCATGCTGCTGTCCGGCTCGGAGTGCAAAAATCGCACCCTTCACTTCCTTAGCTTCAGCATCACAGCACTCACGCAAGCGTTCGTACTCGGAATAGGAAAGTCCTCCGCCGAGGTAGTCCTGCATGGAAACCTTCTTGCGAGCATCAACCTGGAAGAGTCTGGTATTCAGCCTCTTGATTTCAGCCGCACGGCTGGAAATCAGCTTCTCTTTTCCTTGGGAAAGTTTTTTTGCCAGAGCTGTGGCGTCCACCGCCAGCTCGATCTCTTTGGCAATGACCTGCTGCAGTGTTTCCAGTAGCACCTCCTCTTGCAGATACTTATAGCTGCATCCGCTACGCTCCAGCATCTCGGCATAATTGGGACAAAGATAACGGTAGGAAACCTTTCGTCCATGGGAAACCTGCTTGTAGCGAACCATGGGCCGTCCGCAATCGCCGCAGAAAACCAGCCCTTTCAGAATGTTTTCACTTTTTCCCAGGTGATCGTACTTCCCTAACCGGGCATGGTACTGTGCTTTTTTCTCACCGCACAGGATCTGTACAGTATCAAACTCTTCTTTGGAAATGATTGCATCGTGTGTATTCTCGACAATCGTCCATTTCGCCGGCGGCAGAAGTCTGTCCGGCTTTCCCGCATAAAACTCCGACCGGCGGCGGCCTTGAACCGTATGACCCAGATATACCTGATTTTTCAGAATATTTTTGACTGATTCAACCTTCCATATTTTAGGCTGTGCAAACCGTTCGTCCAGAAGGATGCCTTTTTGATAGCGGTAGCAGCAGGGGGATAGGATCCCAGACTCGTTGAGCCAGCGGGTGATCGCGGTATTTCCCATACCGCTCAGCCGCTTTTCGTAGATCGTCCGAACCACTGCGGCAGCTTCCGGATCAATCACAAGATGATGCCTGTCCGCCGGATCTTTACGGTAGCCGTAAGCGGCATATCCGCCGATAAACTCACCACGCTTGATCTTTTCCCTCAGAACGGAACCGGATTTTCGGGAAATATCAGCGGAGTACATTTGATTCAGCAGATTTTTCAGCGCAACCGTCAGGTACTCTGAGGTCGTTGCATCGGCACTGTCGTACCCGTCCACAACGGAAATAAAGCGAATCCCCAGCGAGGGGAAAATGTGTTCCAGATAGTTGCCTGTCTCCAGGTAGTCCCGTCCAAATCTGGATAGATCCTTCACAATGACGCAGTTGGCTCGACCGGTGTAGACCGCTTCCATCAGCTTTTCAAATCCAGCTCGGTTGAAATTTGTCCCGGTTTCCCCGTTATCCTCGCAGATTTCGAGGAGCTGAAGGTTAGGATGCCGTTCTGTGTACTCCCGCAGTAATGCTTTCTGGTTCTGCAGCGACTCGCTACCGTTGTGGTATCGGGTATCCAGAATGGAGAGGCGGACATAGCCCCAGGTACGGTAAACAATTTCTGATTCACATACATCAGGGGGCTGGACGGCAGCGGCACATCCTCCGTTGGCTGTGCGAATGGCTTCTTTCCTGCTTTTTCTTGCCATATCACATCGCCTCCTTTAGATCACCTGCCGCCATTACCAGGGACATTGCCTGATCGTGCTGCGATTGATACCGGAAAACGATCTCTATGCAGCCGCCCTCATAGACCAAAATGCGGTCTACCAAGCGTACCAGCGCATCCCGGGTCAAAACATCCAACCTGCCAAACTGCCGGAAGTGCTCGATCCAAGGACTGTCCGGAGCGGCATTTACCAGCAGATTGTCCATCTGACGCTGCTGCGTCTCAATGGCCTGCTCCACCTCCTCGCAGTCGCTGGTAAAGATCCGTTTGAACTCGTAAAAATCTGCCTCCGATACTTCTCCCGCCGCATAGCGGCGGTAAAGGGAATCCCTGATTCCTTGAGTCTTAACCAACTTTGTGCGCAGTTCCGTCAGATGATGATCCATCCGTTCTGCCGCTACCTGCCGCATCGGACGCCTCTGTATGGCAGCCAGAGCCCCGGACAGTTCCACGACCTCCTGGATGTGCAGATTGATCCCTGCCAGCACAGCCTGCTCCAGCTTGGCCTCGCTGATGCTGTGCATAGAGCAGACCGATTTGTCCGCGCGGTGGGTGGCACACACGTAGTAGGCGTAGGTTTTCCCACCGCAGGCGCTGGTTTTCCGAGCCATGTTGCCCTTACAGTCCCCGCAGCAGACAATTCCTGCCATGGGATAGACAGCCTTTGCCCCGGGGGCCATCCGGGTATCGGTCGCCATCAGGCGGGCAGCAAGCTGGAAATCCTCAAGGCTGACGATGGCCGCATGGGTTCCCTCCACCCGCATCCATTCCTCCGGCGGACGCTCTACCACAGTTTTGACCTTGTAGTTGGGGGTAGTCCGCTTACCTTGGGTCATAACGCCCAGATAGACCTCGTTCTGTAAAATGCGGCGTACCGCGACAGCTGTCCACTTGGTCTTACTATGAATACGGTATCCGGATTTGAAATTCATTCCCTGAGAGCGTTTATACTCCATCGGGGAGAGGACGTCCAACTTGTTCATATCATCCGCGATCCCTTGGCAGCTCCGGCCAGCGATCCGGCTGGCGAATATCTCACGAACGATTTCCGCCGCGTCAGGGTCAACCACCAGCTTGTTTTTGTTCTCCGGACTTTTGGCATAGCCATAAACGGCAAAGGAACCGATAAAATCTCCGTTCCGGCGTTTGACATCGAAATGACTGCGGATTTTGATGGATGTATCCCGACAATAAGCATCGTTTATCAGATTTTTGAAGGGCAGGATCAGGCTGCTGGAACTGTCCAGGTGCTGTGTGTCGTAGTTATCGTTGATGGCAATAAAACGCACGCCCAGCGCAGGAAACAGCTTTTCAATATATTGCCCGGCCTCGATATACTCGCGCCCAAATCGGGAGAGATCCTTGACGATCACGCAGTTGACCTTCCCGGCCCGAACAGCTTCCAGCATCTCCTTGAAATGGGGCCGCTCGAAGTCCGTTCCGGTATAGCCATCATCGTAGCCTTCCATGGCAAGCCGCAGCTCCGGGTGCCGGGATACATAGGCGTGTATCAGATCCCGCTGGTTCTTGATGCTGTCGCTCTCCGCTTTGCCGATGTCCTCACGGGAGAGGCGGCCATATCCATAGCAATTAAAAAAATCCATGGGAATACCTCCTGACTTTTTCCGCAAATGCGGATATTGCAGTCAGAAAGCTCTCATGGAACCAGCCTATTCTGATTTGATCCGCATTCAGTATATCAGTTTTGCCGCAGTTTGTAAAGGGCAAAATTTTATGTCAGGTGCAATGCTCCAGGCAGTCCTCCAAGACAGCTTGAAGCGGACGGGTGCCGGAGAATTTCATTTTGACGAGGATACCGCCGCAGCGGTAAACAAAGGGATTGCCATTCATCTGCCGGGCCACATCCCGGATCCGCTCAACTGGTGGGAGCGCCGCGTTGACCGAGATGTTCCGAATATCCGGCACAGAGGCGGGGTCTATCATCCGAACATCGGCGTCTTTCAGCACTGTATATTCTTTGTCCGTCATCATCATGTACTCCTTTTCGCATAGTAAAAGGAGATGCCTCCCAAGCCGGAGCTCGGGAAGCATCTCTTATTTTGGTAGTTTAATCATAGCACAGATGATTGTGACATTGCAATACCCATACATATGACATTTTAGGGAAATCTATGTGACACAAGTTGGACAAATGTGTGACAGTACTCAAGAATTGCCTTCAGTGAAGTCGTACATCCTGGTCAGCCTTGTAACCGCATCATCCCTGATCCGCCGCGCAGTCCTGGGGGCAATCTCCAATTTCTTGGCGATCTCTCTCCAGGAACACTTATCGTAGTACACAAGCCGGATAACGGCTTTCTCACGGGACTCCAGGAGGGACACGTAATACTTTAGGCGGTTCTGCTCGTGCTCCAGATTCGCAAGCTGCCGGGCAATCTCGTCCTTTGTGCTGGCGTTGAGTTTGTCCGCCTGTTCTTGATAGTTGAGCGCAATGTACATCGTTTTGTCCGAGATATACCCGGGGCTGTGAGGGCCCTCGCCATGCCCAAACGACATTCCGTTGAGCATTTCGTTCGGGGATATGTGCGCGGGGTGCTCCAGCTCATAGTGAAGCAGGGCGATTTTCCGCTCCCGCTCCTGGTAGGTCTCCAGTAACCGGATGATGTGCGCTCCTGATTCTTCACTCATAGAGAACCATCCTTTCCGATCATTTTTCGTGCGTGTCCACGCATGACTTAGACCGGAGGGGACCGACAGCCGGCAGGCGGTCGAAAAAGAAGCAAGGAGCATCGGACTCTATGCAGAAATAGAACTTCGGATGCTTGCAGATCAACTGTATACAGATATTTGTAAAATGCCGCTGAAGCGGCGAGAAAACTTTTTTGCGCAGATCAATCCATATCACCGCGCATCGCTCTCCTTTGTTCACTTATACTTCTGTTGCTTGGCCGGAAGCCCTTCCATTTTTATGGGGGAGCAGTGATCCGCTGAGGGGAATATTGTAAAGGCAGAAGCAGTTTGCTATTTGCATCAGGGGCTTACCCCTCCGTGTAGGAAGATTCTACCTTTCTCAAATATCAAAGATTTCAAAATAAGTTAAAATTAGATGATATATAAAAAGGTCTCCATGTTGGCCAAAAGCAAGAGAAGGACGGCCTTTTGGCGAGGCCGTCCTTCTCTTCTAATCTTCCGGTATTTCAAATTTGTATCCCATTCCCACCACCGTCTTGATAAACGGAGGTTCCCGTCCCAACTTGTTTCTTAGCCGCCAGATAATGGTTGGGACGGAATTGGAATTGTATGCAAACTCGCCATAGACCGCTGTATACAATTGGTCACATGTAAAGATATGTCCAGGATACTGCGCTAAGTGGCAGAGTATACGGAATTCGCTGTTGTTAAGTTGTAGCTGGAGGCCATCACGCTCGACAATGCCAGTCTTCATATTGATTCGGAGTCCTGGATAGATCAACTCAATATTGTTGATATGCGAGTTCTCGCTAATGCCGCTGTTGACTGCATCTACTATTTTGGGAAAGATACTCCCGTTTGGGTCTGGCACACGAATAATAATGATGTTCTCCATATATCTAACCTTTCTTCGTCACATTAGGCGGCCTTTTTCGATAGTAAACGCTCCTTTCTGGCTATAAAACTGACTTTCCTTTGCTACGCTATGAAAAAGCAATATTCTATACATAATAGTGGCTATCTGTATGCAGTTACTTACACTGCTGCTTCGATTCTTGCCCATAGTAGGCGTTTGGCCCATGCTTACGCATAAAATGCTTGTCCTGAATGCACTGTGGAGCGGGACTAATCTTGGGATTGACAGCCTCGGTAAACATCGCCATCTTTGCAACTTCCTCCAGCACCACCGAATGGTACACCGCCTGGGCGGCATCCTTCCCCCAGGTGAACGGCCCGTGGTTGCAGCAGATGACAGCAGGAACATGGGCTGGGTTGATATTCCGCTGGCGGAAGGTCTCCACGATTGCGTGTCCGGTATTGGTTTCGTAATCCGCCTCGATCTCCTCCGGTGTCAGATTCCGAGCGCAGGGGATGGGGCCGTAAAAGTAGTCGGCGTGAGTGGTTCCGTAGGCAGGGATGTTCCGGCCCGCCTGGGCCCAGGCCACAGCGTGAGGGCTGTGGGTGTGGACGATTCCCCCAATCCCCGGGAAAGCGTTATAGAGTACCAGATGGGTTTTTGTGTCAGAGGAGGGATTCATCTCCCCTTCCACCTGGTTGCCCCGGAGGTCCATCACCACAAGATCTTCCGGCTTCAGCTCCTCGTACTCCACGCCAGAAGGCTTGATGACAAACAGACCCCGCTCCCGATCGATGCCGCTGACGTTTCCCCAGGTATAGGTCACCAGCCCCCGCCGGGGCAGCTCCATGTTGGCCTCGCAGACCTTGATCTTCAGTTCTTCCAGCATAACACGCCTCCTACTTCAGTTTCCAGGTCAGGTCCGCCAGGAGAAGCTGCTGCTTGAGGCCCTCCATGGTGGTATCCTTCCCGATATGGACATATTCAATATCCATCATCTCCGCCCAGTCCTCCAGCATCTGCGCGGTGGCATCGTAGCTGAGAACCGTGTGGTGGGCCCCGCCGGCGAGGATCCACATCTTTGCGCCGGTGCAGAGGTCTGGGTATGCCCGCCACATCACCCGCGCTACAGGCAGATTCGGCATATCCATGATCGGTTTCACCGCCTCAATGTCCTGGACAATGAGCCGCAGACGGCCGCCCATGTCGATGAGGCTGGCCACCACGGCGGGGCCCGCCTTGCCCTCAAACACCAGCCGGGCGGGGTCCTTCTCGTTCATCCCGATGCCCAGGTGGTGGCACTCGATCCGTGGCTTATCCGCCGCCACGGAGGGGCAGACCTCCAGCATATGGGCTCCCAGAGAATACTCCTCCCCCTCCTTGAGATGGTAGGTATAATCCTCCATGAAGGCGGAGCCGCCGCCCATGCCTTCAGTCATGGCCTTGACGATGCGGGTCATAGCGGATACCTTCCAGTCACCCTCGCCGCCATAGCCGTAGCCCTGCTCCATGAGCCGCTGGCTGGCAAGGCCGGGAAGCTGCTCCATGCCGTAGAGGTCCTCAAAGGTGTTGGTGAACGCCTCGGCCCCCACCCGGTCCAGGAACCGCTTCATGGCGATCTCCTCCCGGGCCTGATAACGGACGTTTTCCACCTTGTCCGTGTTCATATCGTACTTCCAGGCGTACTCCGCCATCAGGGCGTCGATCTCAGCGTCCGTGACAGCGTTCATCTCCTTCACAAGATCGCCAACCGCCCATGTATTCACCTGCCAGCCCAGCTTCCGCTGCACCTCTACCTTGTCACCCTCGGTGACAGCCACATTGCGCATATTGTCCCCGAAGCGGCAGACCTTCAGGCCGCGGCTCTCGGCCACGCCCACGGCGGAGCGCATCCACAGTCCCAGCTCCTTCAGCGGCCCCTTATCCCGCCAGTAGCCCATCACGATTTTCCGGGACTTGCGGAGACGGGCTCCAATGAACCCATGTTCCCGGTCGCCGTGGGCGGCCTGATTCAGATTCATGAAGTCCATGTCGATCTCATCATTGGGGATCTCCCGGTTGTACTGGGTTGCGAAGTGGCACCAAGGCTTCTGGAGCAGCTCAAGACCGTTGATCCACATCTTGCTGGGGGAGAAGGTGTGGCACCAGGTAATCACACCATAGCAGTTGTCATCGTAGTTGGCTTCCTTCATCAGCGCCGTGATCTCCTCACAGGTCTTGACGGTGGCCTTGTAGACAATAGTGCAGGGAATCAGGAGACTTTTTTTCATTTCTGCCGCCATCTCGGCGGCGCGGGCAGCAACAGTCTCCAGGACCTCCGGGCCATAGAGGTGTTGGGATCCGACGATAAACCAGAACTGCTTATTCTTCATGATGATCTTTCCTCATTTCAAAGTATTTACCGCAGCTCGCTCCATGGCGAGTCCGGCGGTATAGCGCGCCATATAGGCGTTGAATCCGTCCAACTCCTCCTGTGTGGAGGCGATGGTAACGCTGGGGGCATCGGAGAATACCCGATCTTTCAGAAAATCCTCCAAAATCTCTCCGCCGGATCTGCAGCGCATGTATGCCGCCAGAAGCGCCATCCCATAGGGGCCGCCCTCCCCGGCGGTTTCCATCACTGTCACCGGCACACCCACAGCAGCAGCCATGACACGCTGCCCGACCGGCGTTTTGAACAGTCCGCCATGACCCAGCAGGCTGTCCAGAGCCACATGCTCCTGCCGGAAGAGGATGTCCAAGCCCAGCTTGAGGGTCGCCACGGAGGAATACAGGTGGGCACGGATAAAATCGGCAAGGCTCATGCCGCCGGGGTTCCGGACAAAGAGCGGGCGGCCCTCATCCAGGCCGGTAATCGGTTCCCCGGCGAAGTAGTTGTAGGCTACCAATCCATTGCAGTCCGCCGCGCCGGTCATGGCGTGCTGATAGAGCGTGGAATAAAGGGCGGTTTTGGATACATCAGCGCCAATGAGTGCCGCAAACTGGCCGAACAGGTCCACCCAGGCATCCAGATCGGAGGTGCAGCTGTTGCAGTGGACCATGGCAACAGGCTTGCCGGTTGGCGTTGTCACCATGTCGATCTCTGGATAGCATTTGCTGAGCGCCTTCTCCAGAACGATCATGGCGAATACGCTGGTCCCAGCCGAGACGTTGCCCGTGCGCACGGCAACAGAGTTGGTTGCCACCATGCCAGTACCCGCATCACCTTCAGGAGGACAGAACGGAATACCCGGCTGAAGTTTTCCGGTGGGATCCAGGAGTTTTGCACCCTCCGGAGTAAGAGTCCCGGCCTCCTGTCCAGCTGTCAGGACTTCTGGCAGGATGTTACGGAGGCTCCAGGGATACTCTGCCGCTTTCTCATCAAATTTGGCAATCATCCCGGTGTCAAAATCATTTTTCTCGCTGTCGATGGGGAACATGCCGCTGGCCTCGCCCACGCCCAACACCCGGCGGCCGGTGAGCTTCCAATGGATATATCCCGCAAGGGTGGTGAGGTAATCGATGTCCTTTACATGCTCCTCGCCGTTCAGCATCGCCTGGTACAGGTGGGCGATGCTCCACCGCTGGGGAATGTTGAAGCCGAACAGCTCCGTCAATTCCGCCGCCGCAGAGCCGGTGGTGGTATTGCGCCAGGTGCGGAAGGGCGTCAGCAATTCTCCGCCCTGGTCAAAGGCCATATAGCCGTGCATCATGGCGGAGAATCCGATGGCGTCAATAGAAGACAGCCCCTCTCCGGTCTTTGCCTGGAAATCCTCCGCCATTTTCCGATAGCTCTCCTGAATACCGGCCCAGACAGCATCCATCGAATATGTCCAGTAGCCGTTTTCCAGCCGGTTCTCCCATTCGTGGGCTCCAGCTGCGATGGACTTCATGTCCGGCCCAACCAGCACCGCCTTGATGCGGGTGGAGCCCAGTTCAATGCCCAGATAGGTTTTCATCTTTGATCTCCTCCTCGATTTCTATCAAATATCAGAGCAGCTGGTCACGTAGGCGCCGCTGAGACGGTATGCCAGATAGGCGTCATAGATGTAGCTGCTTCAGCCAAAGCGAGGATCAATCTCCCGTGCCAAGGTGCTCCGCAACCTGCTGCTGCATGCTTGCAAAATAGGTGCCGAATCCAGCCTGCCGCAGCGCTTCGTTGGCGTCCTGAATTGCCTGGCCCGTGTCAGCCTGGTAGCCGCACAGGATGGGGAGATAATACTGCACCCACACGTTGTCTATCTCGTCTGCTACGTCCTTCAGACCGGACATGTCCCGGCGGAACCCGCCCAGAGGATCGATCTTTGCCTGAGCGGCAACCTGATCCTGCCATTGACTATAGGGCACTTCTAAATCCTCATACCACTTCCGGTCATCAATCTCCCTGTCTCGGCTGAGCCCCTCATCCGTGATTGGTGTCCAGCCGAAGGCGTTGGCGCTGGGGATCTCGCTGTAATCCAGCAGGCCGTCCGTCAGATTGTAATGGATGCCCTCCACACCATAACGCAGAAGATCGTAGTACCGCTGATCGGTATGGATCTTCTCCAGCAACCTGATGGCCGTCTCCGGGTATCTGGTCTTGGAGGAAATCGATATAACGGAGGCATCTGCAAGACTGTCCAAGTACCAGCTCACATCATTCGTACAGTATGGGAAAAAGGCAAACTCCCATGTGGGATGTGCCTCCCAAATTTCCCGAATCACGCCGGGATTGATTGACCAGAAGGGGCTGTTCGTTTCGCAGGGAACTTGTCCGGCGGCCATCATCGGCCACACTCCTGCCTTCTCACTGCTGGACGGAGACAGCAGCCCAATTCCCAGGATGCCCGCTTCCTGCCACTTACGAAGATAGGCCGCGACCGTCTGGAACTCAGGCGTTTCCATGCGGTTGACAAGCGCACCCGGATCGTCGGCCAGAGCGACCAGGAAAGGCGTCTCCAGGATGCTGTCCAACTCCAGATATTTTCCCTGGCTGACCATGAACCACAGACACGTCCAGATGCGGTAGTCGGTGATGAGATGCTGCTCCCGGTATGCCTCCGTCTCTTTCGCCCTGTACAAATAGGCCTCCATGGTCTCCAGATCCGTGACTGGCTCCAGCCCCCACTCTTTCCGCAGGTCTTCTCGAAAAAAGAAACCCTCATCGGTGTTTTGAACGCCGGGACTGTACTGCGGTATCCCATACAAACCGCCGCTGATCTCGCAGCTTTTCAAAAGGTCTTCGGAGTACGCCGCGTAATGGGCCTGTAAATCCGGTACCAGAGGCAAGTATTCGTTCAGATCGAGGAGCGCATTTTTGGCTACCTGCAGATGATAATTGGAAAACACGCCATTGGGAATGAAGTCGTATTCTCCCGATGCTGCAGCGGCGTCCAGCTGATTTTCGCCCTCTTTCCTGGGGATATAGACGAAGCGCAAGGTGCAGTTGAGTTCCGGTATGGTCAGTTCATCCAGCTGCCGGTACAGCTCATCCAGTCCCTCCGCCGGCGGCGTGCCTTGGATGACCGCCCGGAGATTTGCCACCGGCTCGTCCCTTGGCTCCTCAACAGGAGGAGAGGTCTGTGGCATACAGCCGCAGATTGCCAGCAACAGGCTGCCGGCAGCAAGACACCCCCATCGCTTGAGCTTTTGGGGCATTTTTGCACCTTCAGACCACAGCTTATACATCATTTGGAAACGCCCTCCTGTCCCCCGGCGGCCTTGGCCGGAATATTGATGATGATACATGTACCGATTCCTGGCGAACTCTCCACACGGATGGGGATCTTCTCTCCAAAAAACAACTCCAGCCGCTGGGCGATATTCTCCATCCCGTAGTGACTGCCTGTGTGGGGCTTCGTCTTGTCCTCCTCCCGCATACCGGCGCCGTCATCCGTCACGCTCAGAGTAATGCGCCCATCCTCCATCCAGCCATTCAAGCGTACATTACCCATGGCATCCTCCTTCTCATTGATACCATGGATAATGGCGTTTTCCAGGAAAGGCTGGAGGGTGATCTTGGGGATCAGATAGCCCTCGATCTCATCGTCTACCTCCACCTCGTAGAGGATCTTGCCGCGATAGCGGCGATTTTGAATCTCCATATAGGCGCTGCACATAGTCAACTCATCGCCTATGGTCACGATATCGTGGCCCTTGCTCATGGTCAGCCGGTAGAATTTGGACATGGCCAAGACCACATTTTGGATATTGTCCGTCTCATCCTTCAGTGCCATCCAGTTAATCATATCCAAGGTGTTGTACAAAAAATGGGGATTGATCTGGGATTGCAGAGCCCGCAGCTCCGCCTCCGTCTTTTGCTGACCCAAAGCATACTGCTCCTGCAGCAGCTCCCCGATTTTATCCACCATGTCGTTGTAATGGCTGGTGAGCTGTCCAATCTCGTCATGGTAGGCCTCCTGACCCTCCAGCTTACTGATGATTCCGTCCTGAGTACGCATCATTTGTTCTTTCAGCAGGAAGATACGTCTGGTAATGGAACGGGTCAAGGGGATCACGGCCAACAGACTGACTAAGCAGATGAGCGCATAGGTCATCCGCAGCCTTGCGTTTACCGCGCCCACTTCCCGCTCCAGGGCATCCTCCGGAACAAGGGATACCAAATAAATACTGGTCCCCTCCATCATCTGGCTGCGCAGCAGGTATTCCGTGTCCTCCAGGCGAATGGGGGAAAAATCTCTGTCCTGCAGTCCGCGCTTTCCCAATGGTACGCATGTCAGGTCCTCTTTCCCCGTGTTGGAGGTTAATACAATGCCGTCCGCTGTTTCCAAATACATCATCTGTGTCCGTGCGGAAGGGACCAGCATCTTCTTCAAGTCATCCTGAGCCAGGACTACCGCCAGTACGCCCAGCGTCTCATGGTAATCGTCCGGGTTCCAGATCTCCCGGACAATGGCGATGTCATGGGTGTTGGAGTGCGGCTCCTGAAACCTGACCCAGGTGGAATTCCCGTTGTTGCCCCGTAGCCGGTCATACCAGCCCGTTTGCAAAAGAGCGTCCATAGAGCGGAAACGCCCCGCTTGATTGCCCGTCTCAGCCAAATCGGAATCCACGAAAAAAACAATATCGTTTGGCTTGAACGCCAACTCCATGCTGTTAAGGTAGCGGGATAAATGATTAAAATGGGCCAGCTGCTCCGCAGTGCTTCGGGCCTGGCCTGCCAGCATGATGTCACGGGTAACATCATCGTCCATCGCCAGCAGGGCGGCAATATTTTTCATCCGCTCCAATTTATCTTCCACGGCGCCAAATACCTGGGTAAAGCCCTGGTTTTCCGTATAGGACTGCTGTTCCTGTGTGATCTTTCCCATCTCTGACAGGGAGAACCAAAATGCCAGCCCAAGTGGGAGTATGCCTACCGCAAATACCAGGATAATGATTTTCCTGTTGAGGGAAGCACTTTGAAACCAGTTCAAAATCTTCTTATAAATGTTCATGGTTTTCCCTATATTCCGTTGGCGTCATGCCCGTGGCTTTCCGGAATGCCTTGGCAAAATAGTTGGCGTTGTCATAGCCGCACAATTCGGCGATCTCCGTCACCTTGTAGAAATCTTTTTCTAACATAGCCATGGATTTTTCCAGGCGGTAATTGTTCACATACTGCTTGATGGTCAGCTTCGTCTCCTGCTTGAAAAGAACGTTCAGGTAATCCGGAGAGAAGTGCAGATAGTCCGCAATCTGCGCCACACTTAAATCCTTCTCACGAAAATGCCGGGCAATATACTCGATCGCGCTCTGGACGATCCTGCTGAACGTTTTCTTCTCCATATCCCTGTCCTGGATGCAGGGCAGAAGATCAAGGATAAGCAGCTCCATCTCCTGCAAACTTTCCATATTGGTCAGGACCAACTGGATGTCTTCCTCGTTTTTAATTGCCGGATGCTTGCCGTACAGGCCTGGATATGCCCGGTACAGCGCGAGAAGCAGGGAGGCCACGAGTGTGCAGACCTGCTCTCTGGGACAATAAATATTTTCTTGCAGCTCCTTAAACAATGTACAGAACCTATCCTGAATCTTTTCCGGCGGCTCTGACAAGATCTGCAGGAACTCGCCGTATATGCCAGGTTCTACAGCGTGTTTTCCCCGTATTTCCCTGCTGATGCGAAAGATCTTTCGCTCAGTCTGATAAAACGCGCAGTTGACAGCGGCAGCGGCCATCCGGCTGCTGTTTCTGATCTGCCGGTGATCCTCCACCTCCGCGCCGGCTCCCACCCAGCACTGTGGAAACTCCGTGGACAGTGCGGCACAGATGGATGCCAGCTGGTGCTGATTTCTATCGGAAAGGGCAAGAACCATCTGGAATTGCCGCTTTTCCTTGTCCCACTGCCCCAAAGTCTTTGCAGAGTAAGCCTGTATCGATGCCATGAGTTTGTCGTCATCTTCTTCCGATAGAGGCTGTTTTGCCGAATACTGGAGAAAAACACAGACATAGACGCCCGTCAGCGGGAAGCCCACTTCCTGGGCCAATTTTTCTATCGTCTTGGGATCGGGCTGTTCGCTGCACAGAAGCCGGACCAGGGTTTGCTGCCGGATATTCCTCTGGTCCTCCACCGCCGCCCGGTGGCGCCGGATCTCCCGCACCTCCTCGACGGCCCTTGCCAGCGCCCGCCGCAGAGCGGACCGGTCAATGGGTTTTTCGATAAAATCCACTGCGGACAGCTGGATAGCGTCCTTCAAATAATCGATCTCCATGTAGCCGCTGATAAAGATCACCCGGCTCTCCCGGCTGCCGGCCAGCAGTTCTCGGGCGAAGGCGAGGCCGTCCATCTGGGGCATCCGGATATCCGTCAGGATAATGTCCGGGTGAAACCACCGGGCAGTGGTCAACGCATCCTGGCCGTTGACCGCCTGCATGATTTCATCGATCCCCAGCGTCTCCCAATCAATGCTCTCTACCAGTCCTTCTCTTGTGTAGGCGTCATCATCTGCAATCAGTATCTTCATACAGAATGTTCCCCTCCTTTTTCCTTCGCGCCGTCCTGCCGTCTCCGGGGGCGTCAAAGCCAGATTTCTTCCACAGGCTTTATCGCCAGCCTTCCCTCCGTCAGTTCCAGGGGATAGACCACATAGCTGGAGGAAAAATACGCCTCGCCGTCACCGCCCCATCGGTCGCCAAAATATAAGGTGCGTCCATCCTTTTGTAGAAGGAAGGCGGGCTGACTGTGGTACGTCGTCTCATCACCGATCTCCAACAGGCAGCTCCACCGTCCCTCTATGGCATCCGCCCAGGCGTACTTTGCCTGATTCGGCTCCCAGCCGGTGCAGAAGGATGTCAACATATAGTACCGCCCCTTGATTTTCGCCACAGCCGGGGCTTCCCGATATTCCCCCTGCCAGAGACGATGAACCAGGCGCTCCACATTCATGTAATCATCCGTCAGCCGGTAGACGTGCAAGTCGGCGTTGTCCCGGGCGGCGGAGATGAAATAAGCCGTCCCATCATCGTCCTGGAACAGAGTGCAGTCCCGTGACATATACCCGTAGGGGTTGAAGTGGCCGTGGTAGGTAAAATCCCCATCCGGCGTATCGCAAGTGGCCACAGCAGCGGCGGCGGCCGTGTAATCCCTCCCGTTCTCAAAATGCGCCCAGAGGACAAATTTTCCTGTTTTCTCATTAAAGAGTACCTTTGGCCGCTCTAAATTGACCTTCCCGCCGTCCTCATTCTGGAGCTGGAGCTTTGTTCGGACGCGGTACGCTTCCATTCTGGAATCCATGGTCAAGATGTGGCGGCGAAACTCCCAGTCTCTCAGATTTCGGGAACGGTAGCAGCTGACGTAGTACCGCTCCCGGCGATCCTCTCCGTACCAGTAGTACCAGCCGCCGTGAAATAATATCCAGCCACCGTGGGCGTGGATGGGATTTCCATTGATGTCTTTCCAGACTGTTCCGTTTATTGACTCTTTCATTTTTGATATGTCCCCCGTCCATATGTGTACACAAGGCGATCATACTCGTCCTCTGTAATTGGAAGAACACCGCCATGCCGCTTGAAAGATTTCCCCAAATTATACTGTCTCGGGTCAAGAATTTGAAATGTTCCTGCCGATAGATCTCGAGAGACCATCGGCATATATCCTTTTCCTAGCATAAACTGGTCTACTATCAAACACCAAGTTCGCCCATCCGGCAATAGATACATCTCCGGCCCCTCTACTCCTTCCAAGGATTGCAGCTGCGGAGAATCAATCTCCGTATATTCTCCTAGCAATGCGTCTGATGATTCCAGTATTAGTCGCTTGCTGTCCTCATCCTTAGATATGCGATAAAACAGGCCTTTGTCCACCCAAATTGTGGTGTCGATGATGTCGCACTTTTTTTCCATGTATAGAAATGTCTTGGAAAAATGCCTGAAGTCCCTTGTATACGCCGCATAGATTCTGTGCTTTGCTCGTTCATCTCCATCATTTTTCACGTTGGAAGAAAAAAACATAAAAAACGCATTCTTGCTCTGGTCATATAGTGCTTCCGGAGCCCAGACGCAGCCCGCGTTTGAAAGTCCGACCATGCAGGTTCTCTCCTGACTCCAATGGACGATGTCTTCTGTTTCCCACACAAGTATATCACGGCTTCCGCTCGTCTGGGCTGCACCCCAATCCGCTTTCGCCCCAATACATAAGTCGGTAGCTATCAGATATATCTTTCTGCTTATTGGGTGCCGCACCAGAAACGGATCACGTACACCACAGGTTCCTAGGGTTGAGCATAGAACAGGGTGTCCATCATTGAGATCCTGCCAATGTAGTCCATCGCGGCTTACTGCGAAGTAAACCTGTTCGCCATCTGATTTTTCACCGGCAAAATGAGAAAATAAATATGCCGCCACAATTAAAACACTCCTCAGCCGATGTCCGGCGTATCCCTCAGCGTAATGATCCCCCCGGTCCTGCCCTCCGTCTCAAAAAAGATGATCTCATTCATCCCCGGACGCAGAAGCGGCGCGGGAATATACAGCCGTCTCTGCGGCCCGATCTCCCAGAACCGGCCGATATTGTACCCGTTTACAAAGGCGCACC
>OFGB01001133.1_pt1 | contig 17136 bp, 15 predicted proteins | sample 1521491 | NCBI WGS metagenome assembly OFGB01 (sample SAMEA3504095, study PRJEB24116) | mouse gut metagenome | biome: mouse gut; feature: mouse-associated habitat; material: faeces | place: Denmark | collected 2011
TGACAGAAAGGAGGAAGTTATGACAACTAATTCAAAAACTGTTTCAAATGGAAGACAAGGAAGCAAAGATACGGGACTTCACAATGCGCTGGTGTACATCAGACAGCACTGGCAGCTATATCTGATCTTCATGATGCCGGCATTGCTGCTGACGCTGATTTTCAAGTATGCGCCTATGAGTGGTATCCTGATCGCGTTCCAGGATTACAATCCCTTTAAGGGAGTATCCGGAAGCGAGTGGGTAGGGCTTAAGCATTTTACAAGGTTCTTGTCATCTCCGGATTTCATGGGATATCTGGTTAATACATTGAAGTTGAGCGTATACAGTTTGTTGTGGGGGTTTCCGGTTCCAATCATACTGGCGCTTTTGCTGAACCGGATTCAGAGCGCAGGGATCAAGAAGAAGATACAACTGGTGCTTTATCTTCCGAACTTCGTATCAGTTATCGTACTTTGTGGTATCGTACGGATTTTCCTCTCTGTGACGGGGCCTGTGAACCTGTTGCTTGGAACAGACATTAATTTCATGACTATGCCGGAGGCATTCCGTTCTATTTATATTATCAGCGGTATCTGGCAGGGCGCAGGCTGGGCGTCTATCATGTATACGGCGTCCCTTTCTAATGCAAGCCAGGAGCTTCGCGAGGCTGCGGTTATGGACGGAGCCAATATCCTGCAGCAGATCCGTGCGGTAGAGTGGCCGGCGATTAAAGATATGGTCGTTATCCAGTTTATTCTCCAGGCAGGAAATATCATGAGCATCGGTTTCGAGAAAGCCTACGCCCTGCAGACGGATTTGAACCTTCCAGCATCAGAGATCATTGCAACTTATGTATACAGAAAAGGTCTGATCGACGGTGACTACAGCTTTTCAACCGCAGTAGGCCTGTTTAACACCGTAATCAACGTCATCCTTCTGATTGTCGTGAACAAGATTGTGGCGAAGATGAACGACGGGCAGGGAATCTAAGGAGGTGCGCGCAAGATGAATAAGAAAAAAGGATTTACGAAATATACAGGGCAGGACAAGGTGCTGCTGGCAATCGGATATGTATTGTTGGGATTATTCGTGATCGCGATCATCGTGCCAATGATCTATATCGTTGTTGCATCCTTCATGGATCCGATTACACTACAAAATAAGGGAATTACCTTCGATTTCAGCAAATGGACGACGACTGCGTATGAACGTGTTATGACCAACAGCCAGATCTGGATCGGATTCAAGAATGCGATCATTTATTCTGTATTATTTACGGTGGTATCTGTGGTAGTGACCCTTCTGGCGGCTTATCCTCTATCAAGGGCAGATTTTAGAGGAAGAGGATTTTTCAATATTATTTTCATGATTACGATGTTCTTTGGAGGCGGTTTGATCCCTACATACTTGGTAGTCAGCAATCTGGGACTTGTAGACAGTATGTGGGCAGTGATCCTTCCGGGAGCTTTCAGTGTATGGAATATGACGATTGCAAGAACCTATTACAAAGGGATTCCACAGGAACTTCGCGAGGCGGCGGATGTGGACGGAGCAAGCGAGCTGACATTCTTCTTCAAGATCCTGCTTCCGGTATGTACGCCTGTTATCGCCGTGCTTGTACTATGGCAGTTCGTTGCCATGTGGAACAGTTATTTTGACGCTATGATCTACCTGAATGATTCGGCAAGACAGCCGCTGCAGCTTGTGCTGCGTTCCATCCTGATCCAGAACCAGCCGGAATCCGGGATGATCGCGGATATGCAGAGTACGGCCGCGCGCGCGCAGTTAGCAGAGCTTCTGAAATATGCAACCATTATTATTTCCAGTTTACCGCTTCTGATCATGTATCCGTTCTTCCAGAAATATTTTGACAGCGGAATCATGGCAGGCGCAGTAAAGGGATAATCAGGGATAAACGGAATCGTATACTGTGGTTGCAGACAGTAGAAATAAGAAGGAGGCAGACGATGAGTAACAGATTTAGCAATAGATATGAAAACAGATACGGACTTAGGTTCGGACACAGGTATGGAAAGCGGATCGCGGCGGCTTTGATAGTATGTATGGTAGTTTCCCTTGCAGGCTGCGGCGGAAAGAGAAAGATTAATGACGGAACTTTCCGCCCGGTGGATGAGGCGACACTTCAGTTTCCTTTGAAGGAAAAAGCAACATTAACAGGCATGATCAGTTATCCGCCCAGTACGGAATCAGAGCCGAACAACCGGACGATCTTTAAACGTCTGCAGGAGCAGACCAATGTGGAGATTGAATGGATGGCGATACAGTCCGATCAATGGCCGGATAAGATCTCATTGAATATGTCAGATCCGAATAAGTTGACAGATTTTATTTTTACTGCTGGATTTACGGACAGTAATCTGTTAAGATATGGAGAGTATGGAGCAATTATTCCGTTAGAGGAATATATTGACGCTTATATGCCGAATCTGAAGTCTGTATTTGACAAATATCCAGAATATCGGATTATGTGTACGGATGTAAACGGGCATATCTGGTCATTACCCTGGATTGAACAGCTGGGTTCGGGCAAGACCGCCATTCAGACTGTTGATAATATGAGCTTTATTAATAAGAAGTGGCTGGATTTTCTGGATCTGGATATACCGGAGACAGTGGACGAATTTGAAGAAGTTTTGATCCAGTTCCGTGATCATGCGTCCGATCTTCAGAAGGAATTCGGAATTGACGGAAGTATTATCCCGATGTCCTGTATCGTAAATGACGGAGGTCAGGATCCGGCGATTTTGATCAATGGCTTCGGCGAAGGTTATGGCGATGCGGATAAAGACAGGCATATCGCGGTTACTGATGATCAGAAAGTGATCTGCAGTGCGACGCAGGAAGGTTATAAGGCCGGAATAGAGTGGCTGAACAAATTGTATGAAGAGGATCTGATTGATCCGGAAGCATTTACCCAGGAATGGTCTACTTATGTATCCAAAGGTAAGTCCGGACGTTACGGAGTATGTTTTAGCTGGGATGTAGGAAATGTTGATAATCTGAAGGATTGGGTTCCGCTTCCGGTTCTGACAGCAGACACAAGGAATCTGACGCCTACAAACGGTTCTTTCACCAGCGGATTTGACCGCGGACGCTGTGTAGTTACTTCGGTTGCAGAGAATCCTGCGCTGGTATGCGCGTGGCTTGACCAGATGTACGCGCCGATGCAGTCTCCTCAGAATAACTGGGGTACCTATGGAGAAGAAGATGATTTTGATATCTTCGAAATGGGCAAGAACGACAAGGGTGAAGATATGTTAAAGCACGCGCCGCTTGGCGATGCTTCGCCGGTAGAGGTCAGGGAGGCTGAGGCGGTGGGAGGACCGCTTGCAGTACTTGATGATTATTATGACGTGTATGTGACCTGCCCGGATGACGCCCAGTATCGTCTTGACTGGATAGAAGAAATCTATACACCCGATATGCATACCGAATATGTGTATCCGAATATTTTCATGAGCCGTGAGGACACGGAGCGGCTTTCTAATCTGCAAGCGGACATTGAGAAGACGATCAACGCGAAGAAAGCAGACTGGATCATGAACGGATTCTCTGATGCGGATTGGGATAAATACCTGAAAGACTTAGAAGCATACGGGCTGAGTGAATATTTGGAGTTGTTCCAGACATATCTGGATTCTTATAATGCGCAGACAGTGGATTCAGAATAATTGAGATGAGTGAACACATCGGTATTTTAAATTAGGAAAGGAAGAAATAGTTATGACAAGTCAGACACTACGTGAAGCGAGAAAATATGAAGAGACTTCCGAAAAATTAATCAGTAAAGAGGAGCGTCCCGACTTCCACCTGACTCCACGTGCGGGCTGGATGAATGACCCCAACGGTTTTTCTTATTATAAAGGCCAGTACCATATGTTTTACCAGTATTACCCATACGAATCCAAGTGGGGTCCCATGCATTGGGGGCATGCAGTGAGCAGCGACTTGCTTCATTGGGAAGCTCTTCCCTGCGCCCTTGCGCCGGACGAAGCATATGACAGGGACGGGTGTTTCTCGGGAAGCGCGGTGGTCCTTCCGGACGGAAGACATCTGCTGATGTATACCGGTGTGTTAAAAGAACACCAGGAGCGCGACGTCTACAGAGAAGTTCAGACACAGTGCATCGCCGTGGGCGACGGGATTGATTATGAGAAATATGAACAGAATCCTGTGCTGGATGAGGGGGATATTCCGGAGGGCGGCAGCAGATTCGACTTCCGTGATCCTAAGATATGGAAACAGTCTGACGGCACGTACGCCTGTGTCGTGGGAAACCGTCCGGCCGACGGCAGCGGACAGATCCTCTTATATACCAGCGCCGACGGATTCCGATGGAAGTTCAAGAGTATACTGGTTTCAAACCATGACCGGTTCGGAAAGATGTGGGAATGCCCGGATTTCTTTGAGTTGGACGGGAAATGGGTGTTGCTTACAAGCCCGCAGGATATGCTCCCGGAAGGGTTTGAATATCATAACGGGAATGGGACGCTCTGTCTGATCGGTGATTATGATGAAGAGGCCGGTACGTTTAAGGAAATACATAATCAGTCCATCGATTACGGAATTGATTTTTATGCGACTCAGACCGTACTGGCGCCGGACGGCCGCCGGATTATGATCGGATGGATGCAGAACTGGGATGCCTGCGGTATTCGTTCTCCGGAAGAACCTTGGTTTGGGCAGATGAGCCTTCCGAGGGAATTGTCTCTGCAGAACGGCAGGCTGTACCAGAAGCCTGTCAGGGAACTTAACGCGATGCGGCGCAACAGGGTGGAATATACGGATGTGTCAGTTTCAGGACTGGCGGCGTTGGAGGGGTTGAAGGGCAGAAGAGTGGATATGGAGCTTAATATCCGTCCGGCCGACGGAGAAGAACTGTATCAGAAATTTGCCGTCCGGTTTGCCCAGGATGACAGATACTGGACTTCTTTAAGTTTTCGTCCGAGAGAGTCTATCCTGAAGGTGGACCGGAAGTTTTCCGGTTCCAGAAGAGCCATTATCCATCAGAGGCGCTGTCTGGTAAATCCTGTGGACGACGAATTAAGGCTGAGGATCATCCTGGACCGTTTCAGCGTGGAAGTCTTTGTGAACGACGGGGAGCAGGTATTGTCGGCTACCATGTATACTGATCAGACGGCGGACGGAATCTCGTTTTTTGCAGACGGAACAGCGAAGATCGACGTCGTAAAGTATGATCTTGAATAGACGGCTTGGATAAAAGGCAGTGCAGAGATCATGTAGAAAAGGGACAAAAAATAGTATATATTTCTGGAGTGTATTAGAGAGCCGCAGTTTTAACAGTAAACTGCGGCTCTTTCGTACCATTAAAGACGAAAATAATACAGTTCATGCAGAAACGGAACAAAACTCCTTGATTTGTGCTATACTGTTGCCACCAAAGAAGGGAGATATACAGATGAGTTTAGAAGTAAGGAATTTGTCAAAGAAATACGGAGAGAAAACGGTAGTGGAGAATCTGAGCTTCGAGATGAAAACCCCGGGTGTATTTGCGCTCCTTGGAACAAATGGAGCCGGAAAGACTACTTCCATCCGTATGATGCTGAACATGCTTTCGCGGGATACAGGGGAAGTACTATGGAACGGCGCGGCTCTGGATACGTCTACCTGCAATGTGGGATACCTTGCGGAGGAGAGAGGATTATATCCGAAGTATACGCTGATGGACCAGTTGATTTATTTTGCCGCGCTTAGAGGGATATCTAAGGCGGAGGCAAAGAATAGAATCCGTTATTGGGCGCAGAGACTTGAGGTGGAAGAATATCTTTATCCCCAGGCGCCAAAATCAGAAGACGGAAAGAAGCGAGGGCGCGCGAAAGCGCAGGCGCCGAAGAAAGCGGATCAGCTTTCCAAAGGAAATCAGCAGAAGATTCAGTTTATGACGGCTCTTTTGCCTGATCCCGACCTGTTGATCTTAGACGAGCCTCTTTCCGGTCTGGATCCTGTTAATACAGATCTGTTTAAGGGAATTATCCGCGACGAGATTGCCAAGGGGAAATATCTTATTATGTCCAGTCATCAGATGGCGACTGTGGAGGAATTCTGTACGGATATTATCATACTGAACCGTTCTAAAACGATTCTTTCGGGACATCTGAATGATATTAAGAAAAGCTATGGGCGTATTAACCTGCTGCTGAAAACGGAGACGGATGTGACGGATCTTATTAGAAAAGAGGGACTTACATTAATTTCGGCAAAGGAAACGGAGTATCAGATCAAAGTGTCAGGGGACGAGCAGGCGAATGGGTTCTTGAAGCTGTTGATTGAGAACGGAGTGCCCGTTGTTACATTCAGCCTGCGCGAGCCGTCTCTCCATGAGATTTTCGTGGAGAAAGTGGGTGATGCACATGAAGCTTAGTAAGAGTGATTTTAACGGAACGGGCAAGGTGTATCGCTTTACACTGGCGCAGATGGTAAAAGGGAAAGCGAATATTATTACCATGTTGGTTTTTTTCCTGTTTGCGGCTTTGAGTATTCCGATTATGACTCTGGTGATGGGCGGAGAGAAGACTGCGTCTTCGGATGAGACTTTGGCTTCGGGTATTACGGCTGTGTATGTCAGGAATGATACCGGTTATGAACTGGATCTGGGAAGTATCCAAAAGAGAAACGAGATATTTGCATATACCGAATTTGTGGATACAGATACGATGGATATAGAGTGGTCGGAGGATACATATGAGTCTTTGATTAAATCGGCGGAGGTATACGTGCATCTTCAGAAAGATGTGGAGAAGATGTGCTTCTCAATCGGCGCTTATACGCTGGAGGATAAAACTTTCTCTGATGAGGCTGTTGATTCCTGTATCAGCATATTGTCGGGACTTTTGGATGAAGCGCGCTATATTCAGCAGAATGCGCGGCCGGAGCAGATTGCAGTCCTTACAGGTTCTTATGAAACGAATACGCAGAAGGTTTCGGAATATCTGGAAGGGGAAAAAGATGATTTTGACGCGCGGCTTGGCGTGCAGATGATATATTCTATGGCGCTCCTGTTCTTGTGTACGTTTGCCTCTACTTATATTATTCAGAAGGTGATTGAGGAGAAAGCGTCAAAACTTGTGGAATTGTTGATGGTGAGTGTCAGTCCGCTTGCGATGTTGGTTGGAAAGATCCTTGCCGTAATGACGTATATATTTGGTCTGATCGCCGGACTCGCGGCGGCGACGGGTCTTTCTTATATGATTACCGGACAGATTATGGATACTTCTGTTTTGCGGCAGCAGATTGCGTCGACCGGTATTCTTGGTGGAACGCTTCGAGTGTCGCCGGTTACGGCGCTGATCCTGGTGGTTTCATTGCTGCTTGGTTATCTGCAGGTGTCTCTGATCAGCGGCTTGATCGGGACGGGCTGCTCTTCTACGGAGGATGTGGAGCCGGCGAATCTTACCGTTGTGTTGATAATCATGGCGGGGTATATGACCGGGACGATTACAGTGGGATTTGGCGGCAATCCGGCGCTGGCGGCTTTGGTGTCTCTGTGTCCGGTTACATCGATGTTCTGTGCGCCGGCGCGTTATATCGTCGGGGATATCGGATTTGGAATGCTGGCGTTTTCATGGGCGCTTCAGCTTGCGGTGATCATGGGGCTTGCCTATGTCTGTGCGAGAATCTACCGCGCTTTGATGATGTACCGCGGAAATCGTATGAAATTCGGCGGATGGATTAAGCTGCTGCGTCAGAATCGCGTAAAGGAGGCGGAGAGCAGATGAAAGGGATTGGAACTATATTTTCGTTTACATTTATCCAGCATGTGAAGCAAAAAGGATATCGGAACGTGACAATCATAGTAGCTGTTCTGTGTCTTCTGCTTCCGGCAGTGATCATGCCTGCCATCGAATATTTTAAAGAAGATGAGGCGTACGAAAGTAAGATTAATAAAGTGTTTGTAATTGAAACGGGCAGCAAGTCGGATTTGGGAGCTGATTATGGAATTCTCAACGGAGCGGATCCCGGACGTTTTACGGATGTTGCATATGAGATGGAAAGCAGCGTGGAAGACGCCGCGAAGAAAGCGGAAGCAGAAGGATATTCGGTCGTGCTTGTAGTCGATCATCAGGAGAAAGGGTATAAGCTTGACGTGCTCCTTCCGGATGAAACGAAGCTGAATAAGAAGGATGCGGAAGCATATGAAGCATTTCTTTTGGGGGCTTTCCGCCATATCCTGATCCAGAAATCAGAGCTTGAAGCCACTCAGATTGCGGAGATTACGATGCCGATTAAAACTATGGTACGGGACAACAGTGTTCCGGCAGATGAGAGTGATGAATATGCTGCGGCGAAAGGCGTGCTGGCAAAGCTGCTTCCGTATCTGAATATTATGGTCCTGTATTTTATGATTCTTGCATATGGACAGGGGACGGCGAATACTGCGATCATGGAAAAGTCGTCGAAGCTCATGGATCTGTTTCTGGTGTCCGTGAAGCCGAAGGCGATGCTGCTTGGAAAAGTGTTTGCGACGACGGCAACAGGGATCCTGCAGATCTTTGTGTGGATCGGCGGATTGTTCGGCGGATTCGCGTTGGGTATTCATTTTACAAAGATGGTGAACCCGAAGACCAGCATGGCTTTGGTTCAGCTGGCGGATACGTTTGGCGAATTTTCGGGAATGTTTACGATTTCCGGGGTGGTTCTTGCGCTGTTTATGCTGGCGGCGGGACTGCTGCTTTATTGTTCTCTTGCGGCGATCGGCGGGTCCGTTGCGGAGAAGCCGGAAGATCTGTCTAATACGAATATACTGTTTGTGATGGTATTGATTATAAGCTTTTTTGCGACCTTATTTGCCGGAGGCGCAGGTTCGGACGTACCATGGGACGCCGTTACATGGCAGGTATGGATGCCGTTCACGGCAATCCTGGTCGCGCCGACGAAGATCCTTCTGGGAGCAATGAGCGTACCGGAGGCGATTGTCTCTCTGGGAATCGTCGTAGCGACGGCGACGCTGATTACGGTGATTGCCGGAAAGCTGTATAAAATGATGTCTCTTTATAAAGGAAATCCGCCGGGACCGAAGAAATTAATGGAAATGCTGCGGAGACGCGCATAATTTCCGTAGGCTATGCGTTCCGATATTTACGGTATCCAAGAAGTAAGCAGCCAATTCCTGCCGTCAGCGCAATGCCGAGATGGATTCCGATTTGACCTGCGGACAATGCAAACCCTGTGCTCATGGGAAGGTATACCGGCATGGATATCATAAAATGCGATATATTTTTTGTCATAGACATACCAAAGATTCCCATGGGCCCGAGGACCTTTAACCAGACGACAGGGAAAAGGAATATCACGAGCGACAGTACAAGCGAAAAAAAGGGCGTCCGGCACGAAGCCGAGACTGCGGCTGTGAGGCCGGTAAGGAGAATGGCGCCGGTCAGTCCAAGGAAAGCGAGCAATGCGAGGAGTCCGGCGACGGTTTCCGGGCAGTAGCCGTAGAACGACGCGAAGCTTAGAAGGACTCCGGACGCGTCTAATCCCTGCGTACCGTACACGGATATATAGATACCCCATAGATAAGCGCTCATCAGGCAGATAAGAGCCGCGGCGAAGAATAATGCTGCAAGGAGCTTCATCCAGATGCCGCTCTGTCTGCCTCTTCGGGTGGTCCGGAGTATGTCGGCGGTCTTTAGTTGGTATTCTTCCGCAAAAAGCGGGGACAGTCCGACGATCAATATGACGAATGCTGCCAGCAAGGTCGTCATGTAGATCTCTGCAAAATCATTCCAACCATAGAAATAATCAAAATGTATTTTATTTTCCAGATATGGGGCGGTATTATTTGCGTGATCCTGACCTTTATAGAAATGAATCACAGTCGGATCATTACCGTCTGTCTGCATATAATCGGTGAATGTCTCTGTAACGAACCTGCTGCAGAAGTTTCCTCTGGCGCTGTCTGTTGTCTCGTCAAGATAATAGAAACCGTATTCTTCATAAATCTGTCGGACTTTGTCTTGGGTCAGTACGCCTGCGTAGCGGCTGGTCAGCTCCCTATCTTTCCTGATAGCTTCCTGACCGCGAAAAATCTGTCCGTCTATGGTCACGCTATAATGATCCCGCTCTGCAAATAAGCGGAAGGTTATAAATGCCAGAAACAGAAATACACTCAACCAGATAATTTTTCGAGATGCAATCTTATATAGTTCTTCTTTCCAGATGTTCCACATGTTCTGATACCTCCTCAAAATGATATAGATATACGTCTTCAAGACCCGGCGAAACCGGCGCGGCGCCTTTGCAGGGGCATGTGTCCGAGACGAGCCGCAGGCGTACTTTTTCCCCTTCGTTCTTTAGATTACTGATGGCAAAAGTGTCGTTCATGCGGTGAACCTCGTCTTGATCCGCCAGATATTCCCATACCTTTCCATGCATATTTTCGGTTACCTTTGCCGTGGTTCCCTGCTCTATAATCCGGCCTTGCTTCATAAGCAGGATCTCGTCCGCGATAAATTCTATATCAGAGACAATGTGTGTGGACAGGATGATTATCCTGCCTTTGGACAGGGAACTGACGATATTGCGGAAACGGATCCGTTCTTTTGGGTCAAGTCCGGAGGTGGGTTCGTCGAGAACCAGGATTCCGGGATCGTTCAGGAGAGCCTGTGCGATTCCGAGCCTTCTAAGCATTCCGCCGGAAAAAGTCTTGATCTTGCTTTTTTGCTCGCCCTCCAATCCTGTCAGGCAGAGAAGTTCCTGCACCTTTTCTTTCGAGATATTTGGAGGGAGAGCTTTGCATGCCGCCAGATATTCCAGGTACCGTCTGGCGGTAAAGTCCGGATAATATCCGAAATCCTGAGGCAGGTACCCCAGAATATAACGGTAATCACCGTCCAGTTTGTTAATTGGAATTCCGTTGTACCGGATCTCGCCGGCAGTGGGTTTCAGCACTCCGCAGATCATGCGCAGCAGGGTAGTCTTTCCGGCTCCGTTTGCGCCGAGAAATCCGTAGACCCCGTCCTGCAGGCAGATTGATACGTGATCTACGGCTATTTTGTTTTTAAAATGTTTTGTGATACGGTCTAGTGTTAATTCTGGCATATAATATTTCCTCCTGTTTTTATCTGGTTAGAATGATTGCCGCGTCTTCGCAGTCTATTTTTCCAAGAAGATTTACAATTTCCGCAGCCAGCAGAAATGCGCCGGCTATAGTCAGACCCTTCCAGATGATCAGGTGTTCCGGTCGGTATGCCGGTTCCCATAATACAGGGAAGAGCGCGGCGGCTCCGCAGAGCAGCCCGAGGGCAGACGAGAGAAAAACGGAACCGGTGTTCCGCAGGCAGGTCAGCATGTGCAGGTACAGGATATTCGACCATAGGAACGGGGCCAGCATATAGATAAGTGAAGTTCCGAGCCCGAAAGGATTCGTCTCGCCGGTGATACTAAGAATCGCCGTAAGGATAACCAGATTAGCTATTCCTGCCTCCAGCATCCGGATACATACCATTTGCCTGAGATTTAGATATAGAGTCTGTTCAAGTTCTGCCATATGACAGGAGAACAGACGAGCGACCTGGCTGAGGCAGATATTCCCTGCAAATACAAAAAATACGGAATAGACAGTGAGCATCTCCAGGTTCCCGCTGTTTTTCCGGCGAAACCAGAGCGCCAGCAGCATGGCGGACAGAAGGAGGATTCCCATGGTGAGCCAGTGGGTCAGGGGCTGAAAGCGCATCTGGTTCCATATATGTTCCGGGAAGGTTGGATAATATCTAATCTGTTTGAGGGACGCCTCCTGATAGATAATTGCAAGACTTCTGGATTTTTTCTCTTCGTTTATCGGGAATCGCCACTGGGACGTCGGAATATTTATCGGTTGTTTTCCTGTTTGATTTTTGGGCTGATTGTGAGGTGATGCGTGCGTATGGCGTGTCATAAGGATTAATTCTCCCTTCTGCATTAGATTTTATTTGTCTGAAAGATACTTCTTAATTGAAGTCGCTTTGTCGGAGCTGTCTGCTCAATTTTTCCAATCCCTGCCTGATGCGGGATTTGACCGCGTCGTAAGAGGCGCCTGTCATACGGGCGATCTCCCGGTTTTTATATCCGTAGAAATGATGAAGGAGGACCGCCTCGCGTTGCATATCCGGTAGTTTTGTCAGTGCGTCGGCAAGCAGCAGACTGTTTTCTGAGGCTTCGTTTTGGTCTGCGTAATAAGAAGAACCGGAGATTGGCGCGCCGTCTGCGGCATATATCGGTTCCGGGACGTAGGAATCTATAGGTTCGATCTTCGCGCGGGTATACGAGTCGGTCCGTATATAGTCTCGGCACAGATTCATGGCGATGGTCAGGAGATATCCTTTTAAATTCCGATATCGGTAATGATCTACATATTTTATGAACCGCAGAAATGTTTCCTGTGCCAGATCGTAGGCGTCTTCCCGGCTGCCGGTCTGATAGCGGCAGAAATAATAGACGTCGTCATAGTATCTGTCGGCAATCTCGTTCAGGTATTCAGTTTGTCCTTTTTGAATCCGCCGGATTAGTTCCCTGTCTTCCAAGGCGAGCCTCCTTCCTGGAATTAGTACTGTAAAACGTATTACAATTAATATAACCTATTCTCATATAAAAAAGAGTCGTCAAATTGCATTTTATTTTGGTTTAAAGTTTGTTGAAATTTTATATGTCAAAGTGTATAGTGGAAACAGGACGGAAGAAGGAGGGGGCGCCATATGTTCCGCATATTTAAAAAACAAGAGGTTAACTCAGGCATAAGGCATTACGACCCGGTAAATCAGAAACCGATTCTTCGCTGCAGTATCTGCACCGGAGAACAGGTGGCGGGATTCAAGGATCTGCATACCGGAAAATTCACAGATATCATGCTGATCAGGAATGATCAGGATCTGCAGAATTTCAAAGATCAATACGGCGTAGCTGATATAACGAAAGAGTTTTAAGAAGAGAGGAGATTCTTATGAGTATTTTATTTAATAAACAGGCGGGTATCTTTAAGCTGGACGCTCTGGATACCAGTTATATCATCGGTATCTTCGACGATGAGAAGTTTGTATCACATTTATATTACGGGAAGAAAATCATAGATTCGGATGTCAATTATCTGTATGGTCCGTTATATCAGGTGCGGCCGTCGGTATTGCCGGGTCAGGCTGGACGGATTATGGATGCGATTCCTTTTGAGTATCCGACTTACGGCTGCGGAGATTATCGTGAACACTGTCTCGAAGTAGAAACCATTGACGGATATCACGCATGTGATCTGCGCTATGAATCGCATAGGATTTATCAGGGGAAACCAAGTCTTAACGGTTTGCCGTCTACCTTTGAAAAGGAAGACGGAGACTGCAGTACGTTGGAATTGGTATGTCGGGATAAGACGCTGAATCTTAAAGTGACGCTTTTGTATACTACGTTTGAACATCTGAATGTTATTACCCGTTCGGCGCTTATTACGAACGAGAATGAAGAGACTGTTTATATAAAGAGAGCGATGTCCGGATGTCTGGAATTTGATCGTCAGAACTTCGATGTGCTGACGCTTCACGGAAGCTGGGAACGAGAATGTGGTCCGGTTCGTACGCCGCTGCGTCAAGGCAAGGTTACGACAGGAAGCACCAGAGGAGAGTCGGGGCCGACGGATAATCCTTTTTTGGCGGCGCTTGCCCGGGATACAACAGAAGAGACGGGAGAGGTATTCGCCATGAATCTGGTATATTCCGGGAATTTTCTCGGAGTTGCGGAAGGGCATCATTTTCGCGGCTCACGGATCGTGATGGGAATCAATCCGGTTAATTTCAGTTGGAAGCTCGGTCAAGGCGAGACATTTACTGCTCCGGAGGTTGTGATGGTCTATTCTGACCAGGGACTTGGAAAGATGAGCAGAACTTTCCATGATCTATATAGAAGGCATCTGATTCGCGACGTCTATCCGGATATGCCGAGGCCGATTTTGATCAATAACTGGGAAGCAACGTATTTTAATTTTACATTTGAAAAGCTGACAGAGATTGCAGCAGAAGCCGCGAAGTGCGGGATTGAATTGTTTGTGTTGGACGACGGATGGTTCGGCAACAGGAATGACGAAAAAAGAGGGTTGGGAGACTGGTTTGTCAATGAGGAAAAATTGCCGGGAGGTATTGCGCGCCTTTCCAAGGAGATCAACAATCTTGGTATGAAATTTGGACTGTGGATCGAGCCGGAAATGGTCAGCCCTGAGTCGAAATTGTTTCGGGAGCATCCGGATTGGGCGATCCAGATTCCGGGACGGCATCGTTCATTGTTTCGTCATCAATATGTTCTGGACTGGTCCAGGAAGGAAGTACGCGATCATATCTATGGCATGATCCATCAGGTATTATCCGGCGCTAATGTGGAGTATATTAAATGGGATATGAACCGTACCCTGACGGAAACGGCGTCCGCTGCGCTTCCGGCAGACCGGCAGGGAGAGCTGTGCCACAGATATGTTTTGGGAGTATATGAGATTATGGGGAGGCTTAGGAATGATTTTCCTGCTCTTTTGCTGGAGAATTGTTCCGCTGGAGGTTCCCGGTTTGACCCGGGTGTTCTCTACTTTAGTCCTCAGATATGGGGATCGGATGATTCGGACGCCATAGAGAGGATCAAGATTGAGATGGGAGCCTCTATGTGTTATCCTCTTTCTACGATAGGAGCGCATGTGAGCGCTGTGCCTAATCATCAGACCGGAAGGATCACATCGCTTGAGACACGGGGATATGTGGCTATGGCAGGAACCTTTGGATATGAACTGAATATTGCCAGGATGAGTGAAACTGAGAAAGAAGTGATCCGCAAACAGGTGGATATCTATCATAAGTATAATCATATCGTGAAAGAAGGCGATCTTTATCGGATCGAAGATTCGTTTGAAGATCCGGATTATGCATGCTGGATGGTTGTATCCAAGGATAAAAAGGAAGCGTTAGCAACATATATCCAGATACACGCGCTGCCGGGATATTTTGGAGCGGCAAGGAAACTGCGCCTGAAAGGATTGGATGAGGAAGCGGTCTATACGGCAACGGTCATATCTGTTTCTGCCGAAATAAGGAACGACGAAGCGCATCTGGAAGGAGCGGAAGATACACAGAAGACATATGAGACGTTGGAAATAACAGGCTCTGCGTTGATGAATGCAGGGTACTGGATGGAGCGTTTGAGCGGCGACTATATGGGAATGATGATCTATCTGAAAGCAGAATAGGAGGATTTTGCTCCTGAGAGTAAAAACGCCGGAATGAGGCAGGATATATGATCAAAAGAACAATAGATAACTTTGATATAGGACAAATATGCGATTGCGGACAATGCTTTCGGATGATGCAGAAGGATAAGAATACATACAGTGTTATCGCGTCGGGGAGATATCTGGAAGTGGAACAGAAGGGCAAAGAGGTTGCCTTTTCCTGCGAAGAAGCGGAATTTGATGGATTTTGGAGAGAATATTTTGATGTTGACCGTGATTATTCGGCGTATATAGAGTCGGTGAATCCGAACGACAGATATTTAGTAAACGCCGTACAATTTGGTTCAGGAATCAGGATTCTTCATCAGGATTTGTGGGAGACGACAGTATCGTTTCTCATCTCCCAGCAGAATAATATCGTGAGGATCCGCAGGTGTATCCGGAATATCTGCGAGCGGTATGGAGAGGCGAAAGAGAATTTCCGAGGGGAGATATATTATGCGTTTCCTGGGCCGGAGACATTGGCGGATATTGCGGAGGATGGATTGAAGGAATGCAATCTCGGATATCGGAGTAAGTATGTGGTACGAACAGCCAGGAAGGTTGCGGAAGGGGCTATAAATCTGGAGACGGTCAGGGAGATGGGATATAAGGATGCGAGAGCGGAACTGCTTGGATTATATGGTGTGGGAGAGAAGGTGGCGGACTGTATATGTCTGTTCGGACTGCATCATCTGGAGGCGTTTCCGATGGATACACATATCCTGCAGGCGATGGAGAAGCATTATAAACGGGGCTTCCCAAAGAGAAGATATAAAGGGTTTGAAGGTGTTATGCAGCAGTATGTGTTCTATTGGGAGCTGACAGGGGAGAAAAAGCAGGATTGATGATTTTGGAGGATACACATGGACAGAAATTTTATTACATATCCTAAGGAAAAGGACGCTTTATACCGTCTTCTAAAAGTGCGGCTTCAGGGTATGGCAGACAGTACGCCGGATCTGATTGCAAATCTGGCAAATATGTCTGCGCTTTTGAATCAGGCGATGACGGATATCAATTGGGTTGGATTTTATCTGATGAAGAACGGGAGGTTGATCCTTGGACCATTCCAGGGGAAGCCTGCCTGTGTAGAGATTCCGGCAGGGCAGGGAGTCTGCGGTGCGGCGGCGGAGAGAGATGAGATTGTGCTGGTGGAGAATGTTCATGAATTTCCGGGACATATTGCCTGTGACAGCGCCTCTCAGTCGGAAATTGTGATTCCGATGCATAAGGACGGTGAGATTTTCGGCGTACTGGATATAGACAGTCCGATAATCGCGAGATTTGACGAGGAGGATCGCCGGGGGTTATACGAATTGGTACTGATCTTTGAGAGGTGGCTTGAAACGGAAAGGGACGAATAAACTGCAAATCTGTATGATAGAACCCACAGTGTACGAAAGACCTTCGCACTGTGGGTTTTGGTTAAGTTTCCGGTAAGCAAAATAGTTATTTTAATTAAAGGAATTCGGACTCTCATATTTGTGGGGACTCGAGCACCAGCCGTTCTGGTACTTGATCGTCATATACAAAGTCTCGTCTCCGTTCGAGAGCTTCAGGTAGCATATATCGTCTTCAAATTTGTCTGTTATCTCGATTTTCTGGTCATAATAGTATACCCAGACCGTACCGTTGTCTTTATACGCTACTTCAGGGCCGTTAAGCTGCTCCAGCACTTCATCTTCTGTTAAAGGGCGCTCGGTTCCGTCGGGCTCATATGCGATTCCCCCTCCGCCGTACTCTTTTGTCTCGCCGTCTTCTGATGGAATGGAGATGTTATAAGATCCGTCAGAATTATATTCAAAAGTTGCGTTTGTCTGATCTCCTTCAATCCAAAGTTGAATCGTCCGCTGGATACCGCCGATATCCGTCGCATATACGATACCGCTTCCGCCTGCCAGAATCAGAC
>OFGB01001139.1_pt1 | contig 17034 bp, 20 predicted proteins | sample 1521491 | NCBI WGS metagenome assembly OFGB01 (sample SAMEA3504095, study PRJEB24116) | mouse gut metagenome | biome: mouse gut; feature: mouse-associated habitat; material: faeces | place: Denmark | collected 2011
TTGAAAACACTGGCTTTGCGGGCAAAATAGCATTTTCATCGTGTTAACTTGGTGCCGGTGGTGGGACTCGAACCCACACGGGAGATTAGCCCGACGGATTTTGAATCCGCTACGTCTACCAATTCCATCACACCGGCACGTGGTTGCGCGCGCCTTTCCATTCCGGAGTCCCGATTCTCCCCCATCTCAGGCGACAGGAGAGAACCGAGGCGAGAACTCATAAAACCGCCGGAATTATCATACCGCAAAACCATTGAAAAATCAAGGGTTAAGCGGAATTTGGAAACGGCAGACGTTCCCGCTTTTGAGTCCGTCACGTCTACCAATTCCATCACACCGGCGCGCAGGAGGTATTATACTACATTCCTCCCCAAAGCGCAAGGGGTTACTCCCCCGGTTTTTCCGAATTTTCCGTCCCGTCCTCCTCCAGATCCAGATCCGCCGCCGTCAACGCCATCAGATCCTCCTTCCCCGGAGCCTCCATGGCCGCCACCCGGTTGGCCTGCCGGGCCACCGCCGCCTCAAAGATATTCCGCACGTCCCGGGCGTTGCCGAAGTTCTCGTCCCGGCGGTCATACATCACCTGGAACGCCTCCGCCGCGGCCTGATCCGTCTCCTCGTCCAGGGTGTACCCGTTCTTTTTGCACACCGAGCGGAAAATCTCCGCCAGCTGCTTCCCATCGTAATCCTCAAAGTAGAAATATTTGTTGAAGCGGCTCTCCAGCCCCGGGTTGGCGTGGATAAAGTCCCCCATCAGATCGGTATACCCCGCCACAATGACGATCAGATCGTCCCGGTGGTCCTCCATCCCCTTCAGCAGCACCTCGATGGCCTCCCGGCCGAAATCGTTGGCGTTGTCCTGGTTGGCCAGGGCGTAGGCCTCGTCGATGAACAGCACCCCGCCCAGGGCCTTGTCCACCGCCTCCTGGGTTTTCAGGGCGGTCTGCCCCACAAAGCCCGCCACCAGCCCGGACCGGTCCACCTCCACCAGCTGCCCCTTGCTCAGCACCCCGACGGCGTGGTAAATCTTTGCCAGCAGGCGGGCCACCGTGGTCTTGCCCGTCCCCGGATTGCCCATAAACACCAGGTGCAGCGACATGGGCGGCACCGGAAGTCCCGCCTCCGCCCGGAGGCCCCGCACCTTCACCAGGTTGATCAGCCCCTTCACGTCCTCCTTCACCTTGTCCAGCCCGCACAGCCCGTCCAGCTCCGCCAGCAGCTCCTCCAGGCTGGGCTTCGGCTCCGGGGGGGCCTCCCGCGCCTCCGCGCCCCCGGCCTTCTCCGGGGCGGGAACCGCTGCCTCGTCCTCCGGCTTCCCCGTGGGCACGGGCCTGCCATCGGTGCGGCGGGCCACAAACTCGTTCACGTCCAGCCCGGACTTGCCGCCCTTCACCCCGCAGTGGTCGCAGTAGCTGGACAGGGAATCGGCGCAGGAATTGACAAACCCCGCCTCCGCCTCGCTCACCTTGCCGTCCACCGCCGCGAACAGCAGCAGCATCAGGGTGAACGTGTCCACAAAGCGGCGGCTCTGGCTGGTGTCCCGCTCCAGATCCGCCTGGATCATCCGGCGGAAAAAGCCGGGCAGCACAAAGCGGTCATACTCCTCCACCAGGGAGGCCAGCTCCCAGTACAGCACCGTGGGCACCGGGTTCCCCTTGGCGTAAATGGCGTTGTAGTATTCCACGTGCCGGGGGGTCAGGGCCTGGTCCGCCCGCCACACGCCGCAGGCGCACTGGCGCAGGAAGCCGTCGGCCTCCCGGCCGAAAGCCACCCGGGCGGCGGCGTCGGTGATCTGCCGCCGGAAGGCGGTCGCCGCCTCGTCATATTGCTTATGGACGGCGGCGGGGGTCATGGGCTGGGACATGGCGGACACGCTCCTATTCTATGATCTGATATGGATTAAGCGATCGGATGAGGTCACACCATGGCCTGCTCCAACGCCTCCAGAAAGGTCTGCTTCTCCAGGGGCTTGTAGAGGAAGCCCTTGGCCCCGATGCAGTCCGCCTCCTCTATGGTGTCGTCGTAGGCCAGGGAGGACACCATGACAATCCGGGCCTCCGGGTGCTCGTCCAGCAGCACCTGGGCCGTCTCCAGCCCGTCAATCCCCGGCATAATGATGTCCAAGGTCACGATATCCGGCGCAACCTCGGCGTAGCGGGCAATGGCCTCCTCGCCGTTCTCGCAGTAGGCGGCCACCTCGTAGTCGGTATCCTCCAGCAGCTTGCAGATCTGGATCTCCGTCACTCGGGAGTCGTCCACCACCATAACCTTCTTTTTCATCGTAAACAACCCTCTTTCCAAATCATAGTTTAGACTCTTGCTTCCAAGGAGATGTGATGGAGCAGGCGCAGCCGCTCCCCCTGGTCGCCGGTATAGTCCAGCACGATATGCTCCCCGAAGCCCTCCGGCACATAGGCCCCCCGGTGGAAGCCGGGGACGCTGAACCGGGCGGGAAGCCCCACCGCCTGAAACAGCCGGGACAGCACAAGGCCGCCCAGCACGTTCAGATATTCCTTGGCGACCTCCTCCACCACCTCGGGGGGGAGGTCGTCGGTGCCGATCATCCCCTGGGCCAGCCGGACAAACAACGCCTCGTCCGCGCAGACGGACAAAAAGCCGTCCATCCCCCGCTCAAAGGTGATATACACCGTGCCGGGATTGTCCTCCGGCCCCTTCTCCGGGGCGTTTTCCATCAGGCTCAGGCAGATCCCGGCCTCCCGCCGGGTAATGGCCCGGGTGATCTCGTCCAGCAGGGCCGAAAGCTCCTCCCGGGGAAATATGTAATCCATGCCAGCCCTCCTCTCTCCTGCTTGGCCGGGGCTACATCACCAGAATTTCCCCGGCCACCATTTTCGCCACGCACTGGTGCTCCTCATGCCGCAGGCGGGTGATCTCGTCCCCGATGCTGATCTCCGTCCCGGCGTAGGCCACGCCGCACTCCAGCCGCCCGTCCTCGCCCCGGTCCTTCAGCTCCGCCTTGATGTCGATGAGATCCTCCTCCAGCTGCTGGAGGCGCAGCTCCGCCGTGTTCAGCTTCATCCGCACCTTGCTGAGCAGGCTGGCCTTCACCGGGCTGTCCAGCTGGCACTCCAGCTTCTCCAGCTCCATCTCCAGCTCCTTCAGCTCCTTGCGCACCTGCTCCCGCTCGAAGTTGGTGCAGGGCAGTCCCCCCAGGGCGATGGAGGTGCGGCACTCGGACTTGGCCCCCACGGCGGTCGCGCTCACCTTCTTGGCGGCCCACACCCGTCCGCCCATGATGGTGCCCCGCCCGGACCGCACCAGCACCTCGCCGTCGCAGTAGATGCTGCCGTTGATGATGGCGTCGGTCTGGAGGTTCTCCCGGACGTAGATGGTGGCGTTTTCAATATATTTGGAGAAAATGCAGCGGTGGGCCCGGACGGTGGTGGTGCCGTCGCCTAAAATGCCCTTCACCACCGTCAGGTCGCCTCCGGCCTCCACGGTGCTGCCCGCCTCGATGACGCCGCCCACCCAGATGCTGCCCATGGCCCGGACGGTGAACCCGGTGAGCACGTCCCCCTTGATGCTCACATCCCCCAGGAACTTGATGTTCCCGGTGGAGAAATCCACATTGCCCGGAACCTCCAGCACGGGCTTCACCTGGAAGCTGCGCCCGGTGAACTCCACGTGGCCGGACACGGAGGCCAGCAGGGCGTCGCCGTCCTCGCTGATCTCGGTGTTGCGCCCCTTGGGCAGGGGCACCTCCTTGCCGCTCTTGGCGGGGATCTCCTGATCCAGCACCGTGCGGCCCGGGTCCCCCTCGGTGGGGCGGATGAGGCGGCAGATCTCCTGCCCCTCCTTCACGTTGTGGATCAGGTTCAGGGCCGTGTAGTCCACCTGGTCGTACTCGTCCACCTGGAGCACCCGCTCCACCACCCGGGGCACATAGTCCACAATATTCCCGTTCTTGCCGTCGAAGGCGGGCTTGCCCTGGGCGATCAGGAACAGGTGGAAATAGCGTTCCTCGTCATGGGCCAGCCGGTCCGCCAGCCGCTCGTCCAGGCCGTAGATGATCCCCTGATCCTCCAGGGCCTGGTGGAGCAGCTCCCGGGTCAGCTCCCGCCCCTGGCCCGTGGGCGGGAACACCATCACCCAGGCAAACAGCTTGTCGGCGGACAGGAAGATCCAGGGATGGGCGTCCATCCCCGCCGGCTTTTTCTCCGGATCCTCCCCGTCCTCCCCCTTGGCCGCCTTCTTCTGCCGGGCCTTTTCGGCGTTCTTGTTCTGGTTCTGGACGGACTTCAGCCGGAAGGCAGCCGCCGTCCGCACGGCCCCCTGGAGCCGGGACTTCTCCTTCTTCACCACCTCCGGGGGTAGGGCCCCCTCCTCGTCCAGGCATAGTCGGGGGGCGGGCAGGCCGCCCCGCTCCCGCCGCCGGATGGTGTAGAGCTGCTGGAGGGGGTGCTCGGCGGTCAGCTTGATCAGGGCCGGCTCCTCGGCGGGGAAGGGGGAGGACTCCGGCGCGGCCTCCTCCTGGGGCTCAGGCTGGAGGCTTCCGCCGCCCTCCTCCTGAACGGGCGGCTCCTCCTTGGAACCAAACAGGATCGATGTAATCTTCTCCCTAATAGACATTGACAGCACCGCCGTTCCAAATAATTCCCGCCCCGGAGGACGTTATATTCTATTATAGCAAACCCGCCCCCCGTTGACAAGACAGAATTGCCCGGGGGACGGCCCCTGGGCTGACAAAATTTTTTCTGGGAAATGTAAAATAAGCTTGACACAGAATGTAAAGCGTGCTATACTCGTATCGTAAAGCGTACTTTACATCAACCCCCACAAGGGGGAATCCATTCCGGCGCAGCCCGTCCGCGCCGTCAGGAGGGAGCCTATGGAAAACCGAATCGCCGCCCTGCGGAAGGAGCGGCGGATCTCCCAGGCGGAGCTGGCGGAGGCGGTGGCCGTCACCCGGCAGACCATCATCTCGCTGGAGAGCGGGCGTTACAACGCCTCCCTCCTGCTGGCCCACCGGATCGCCAAATACTTCGGCGCGTCCATCGAGGACATTTTTCTATTTGAGGAGGAAGAACCATGAAGCGTAACTGTAATTTTCAGGTGAACCCCGCCTTTGCCGCCGGACTGGCCCTGCTGTGGGCGGCGGTGCTCGCACAGACCATTCTGGAGGTCCACGGCCCCCTCACCCACCTCCTGGGCGGCGCGGGGGCGGGGCTGGCCTTCGTGGGCCTGCTGTACGGCTCCCCCAAGACCCGGCCCCTGTTTGACCGCTTCCGCGCCTTCAAGCTGCGGCTGCTGGGCCGCGAAAACGCCAACTGAGGAGGAATCCCTATGCTGATGCGTATGTTTGACACGTCCGACTACGACCGCTCCCTGCGCCGCCGCCGTCTGCTGGCCCTCGGCCTGCTGGCGGTGGGGATCACGGGGCTGGCGTGTTACATTCTGCTGATCCACAACAGCGGCGTCCTGCCCGACTATGCCCGGGGCTTCTACCTGGGGGCGGCCAGCGGGATATCCATCGGGGCGGTGATCCTCCTGATCCGGATGCAGTACCTGCTCACCCACCCAGAGGCCCGGAAAAAGGCCAGAATCCAGGAGCAGGACGAGCGGGAAAAGGCCATCATCAACCAGGCGTTCCAATTCGCCGGGATGTTCACCTTCTTCGCCGCCGCGGCCTCCATGTTTGTGCTGGCGGCGGTGAGCCGCACGGCGGCTCTGGCGGTGTTTGGCGTCATCGTGGTATACGCTGTCACCTGGCTGATTGCCAGCCTCTACCTGTCCAAGAAAATGTAAGAAAGGGGTATTTTGTTATGGAAACCATCGCAGCGGTAATCGCCGTTCTCCTGTGCGGCGTCAGCGCCGCAGTCCTGTCGAAGCGCAAAAAGTAAGAGCCTGTATTCGCACAGGTTACAACACTGGGGAAGGAGGAAAAGGCCATGCCGCAAAAGCCGCCCCGCCGATTAGAGCTTTTGATCACCCAGGCCCAGGACGGCCAGGAAGTGAATACCCTCCTGCGCCGCGTCCTGGGGCTGTCCGGCACGGTCCTGCGGCGGGTGAAGTGGCTGGAGGACGGCATCACCCTGGACGGGGCGCGGGTCAACGTCCGCGTCCGGGTGCGGGAGGGCCAGACCCTGTCCGTCCGGCTCACCGACCCCGCGCCCACGTCCGGGGTGGTCCCCGCCCCCGGCCCCCTGGACCTTGTATATGAGGACCCGGATCTGATCGTCCTCAACAAGGCTCCCGGCGTGCTGGTGCACCCCAGCCACGGCCATTTTGATGATACAATAGGTAATTTTTTGATGGATTATTACAAAAAGTCCGGGGACGAATCCGACTTCCACCCCGTCCACCGTCTGGACAAGGGCACCTCCGGCCTGCTGGCGGTGGCCAAGCACCCCCACGCCCAGGAGCGGCTGAAGCGGCAGCTCCACACCGGGGACTTCCGCCGGACGTACCTGGCGGTGTGCGATGGCGCGCCCCCCGCCCCCGACCGCACGGTGGACGCCCCCATCGGGCGGGTGGACGGCTCCCTCACCGCCCGGACGGTGCGCCCCGACGGACAGCCCGCCCGCACCCACTACCGGGTGGTGCGTTCCTGCGGCCCCCGCACCCTGCTGGAGCTCACCCTGGACACGGGCCGCACCCACCAGATCCGGGTGCATATGGCCTACCTGGGCTGTCCCCTCACCGGGGACTTCCTGTACGGCAGGTCAAACCCGGCATTGATCGCCCGCCCCGCCCTCCACTCGGCGGGGCTGGAGCTGGCCCACCCCATCACCGGGGAGCGGCTGTCCTTTGCCGCCCCCCTGCCTGCCGACCTGGCGGCGTTGATTTCGGAGGAGAATATCCTATGAAAAAATTACAGATTGTAAGCTTCGTGATCCTGATGCTGTCGGTCATCCTGTGGACGGCGGGTCGGATGCTCTCCCCCCTGCCCGACTGGACGGTCCGGGCCAACGGCGTGGTCATGCTCGCCGCCATGGCCCTGCTGGTGTTTTCCAGCGTCCGGCTCAGAATTAAGAATTTCTAAAGAATACCGGGGCTTTGTTGACAGGCTATGTATGCGCTGTATAATATGGCCTGACCTCACATGAGAAAGGAAGGATTTCCATGGCGAAAAACGACCGCTTCCAAATCATCCAGACGGAGGGAAACGGCCTGTCCAGCGACGTGCGGAAGGTGCTGCTGGACACCGCCACCGGCGTACAGTACCTGTTCGTCCACTCCGGCTACGCCGGCGGGCTGTGCCCCCTGCTGGACAAGGACGGCAAGCCCCTGACCTGGGACACGTAAAGGAAAAAGCCTTTCCCCTTCCGCGGAGGGGGAAAGGTTTTTTTCTTCCCCCCTGTGACATTCCCCGCCAAACCGCGTCTTTATGGGTGAAGGGCCTTTCAAGGAGTTGAGAACCATGGACGACAAGGAAATCATCGCGCTGTTCCTCGCCCGGGACGAGGGGGCCATCCAGGCTGCCCAGCGGCAGTACGGCGGCTACTGCGCCGCCATCGCCAACGGCATCTTGGACGACCGGGGCGCGGCGGAGGAATGTGTCAACGACACGTGGCTGAAGTGCTGGCAGTCCATCCCGCCCCAGCACCCCCGTTCGCTGAAGGGCTTCGCGGGGCGGATCGCCCGCAACCTGGCCCTCAGCGTCCGGCGGGCGGACATGGCCCAGAAGCGGGGCGGCGGGCAGACCGCCCTGGCCCTGGACGAGCTCAGCGAGGTGGTGTCCGGCGGCGAGACCCCGGAGGGGGCCATGGACCGTCAGGCCCTCCGGGCCGCGCTGGACGGCTTTCTGGCGGGCCTTCCGGAACGCAGCCGGAGCCTGTTCCTGCGGCGGTACTGGTATCTGGACAGCGTGGAGCAGCTCGCCAAGCGGTTCGGCATGAGCAAGACCCAGGCCACCACCACGCTCCACCGCCTGCGGCAGAAGCTGCGGGCCCATCTTGAACAGGAGGGTTTCGATTTATGAAAAACCACGAGCTTTTAGATCTGATCGGGGACGTAAACGAGGACTACGTCCAGGCGGCGGACGGCAAGGTGATCCGCCCCAAATTCCGCGGGAGGCCCGCCGTGGCCTGCGCCGCCTGCGCGGTGCTGGTATTGGGGGCCTACCCCGCGTATCAGGCGGCCCACCCGCCCCTGCACAGCTACACGGTGCTGGAGGGCGGCGGCATGACCACGCAGGGCGATGTGAAAGCCCCGGCGGGTGGGACATTCGGCCCCGGCATCATGCCCGGCGGTGCCTATGTGGGCAACGACAGGGGGGAAACAGGTATTGACGGCACCGAATACACCGGCCCCGGCCAGGACGCCCCCGTTCAGGAGAAGGCTGCGGCCCAATACCAGGGATTGCTCCAAGGCCTGGGCGGGCAGGGAGGCTACGAGCCGGAAGCCTACCCCGGCTGGTACGGCGGAGCCTGGATCGACAACAGCTTTTACCCGGAGGCCAAGCTGGCGGTGGCCCTTGTGGACGGCTTCCGCACCGACGAGCTGGAGGCGCAGATTGAGGAATGGTGCGGCGGCGAGGTGGTATTCAAGGATGTGAAATACTCCCGGAGCTACCTGGACCAGCTGATGGAGCCCATCAGTCAGGTGCTGGAGGAGGCGGACATGGACCTGTTGTGCGGCTTTGGTGTGGACGTGATGGAAAACTGCCTTGGCGTGGATATTCACAGTGATGGTAAAGATATCCCCAAGGAGGTGCTGGCGAAGCTGGCCCAGCTTGATCCCGATGGCGGTGCCATCCGGGTGCGGCTGTTCACCGGCAGGCTGGACACCTTGACAGACGAGACGGTGAAAGGCCCCGCTCCCGCTCCCGCGGCCCCCGACGAACAGCCCGTCCCCGCCGTCATCGAGGACGGCGATCAGATCTACCACGGCGAGGACGCCCCGGCGGACGCCATTCCCGGCGGCGCGTCCCCCGTTGGTGAGCTTCCCCAAGCCAAGGGGGAGGATATCCAGCCCGCCCGCCACGACCTGCTCCCACCGGGCGAATAAATCCCCCTTCCCTTTTTGGGGAAAAACGGTTATAATACGGTCAGCCGGACCCCCGATCCGGCTGACCGTATCTTTTACCACGAGGTGACCCCTATGGCCCGCGATATGAACCGCCCCACCATGAAGATCTCCTACAACGCCCCCGTAGCCCTTACCTTTGCCCTCCTCTCCCTGCTGGCTCTGGTGGCCAACCACTTCACCAACGGCTGGGCCAACGCCACCCTGTTCTCCGTCTACCGCTGCTCCCTGCTGGCCGATCCCCTGGGCTTCTTTCGCTTCTTCGGCCACGTGCTGGGCCACAGCGGGTACGCCCACTACATCGGCAACATGGTGCTCATTCTGGTGCTGGGCCCCAACCTGGAGGACCGCTTCGGCAGCTGGAACGTGCTGTGGGCCATCCTGTTCACCGCCCTGGTGTCCGGGCTGGTGCAGTTCATCTTCTTCCCCGGCACCGCCCTGCTGGGGGCGTCGGGCATCGTGTTCATGATGATCCTGCTGTCCTCCTTCGGCGGTGTGAAGAACGGCACCATCCCCACCACCCTGATCCTGGTGGCCATCTTCTACCTGGGCGGCGAGCTGTGGGACGCCATCTTTGTCCGGGACAACATCTCCCAGCTCACCCACATCATCGGTGGGCTGTGCGGCACCGTTCTGGGCTTCATCCTGTCCTCGGGCAGGAAGTGACACCCCGCCGCCGGACGGCGAGCCGTCCCCCGCTCGAGCACCATGCTCAAACGCAACAACAGCGTCCCCGTCCAGACCGGACAGGGACGCTGTTATTTTGATCCGTCAAGCCCGCGCCGCCCCGGTGCGCCGCGCCGCCTCCGCCACCGCCTTCGCCACGGCGGGGCACACCCGCTGGTCGAAGGCGGCGGGGATGATATAGTCCGGGGACAGCTCGTCCGGCCCCACCAGGTCCGCCAGGGCGCGGACAGCGGCCAGCTTCATCTCCCCGTTGATCCGGGAGGCCCGCACGTCGAAGGCCCCCCGGAACACCCCCGGGAAGGCCAGCACGTTGTTGATCTGGTTGGGGAAGTCGCTCCGTCCGGTGCCCACCACCGCGGCCCCCGCCTCCTTTGCCAGCTCCGGCATGATCTCCGGCGTGGGGTTTGCCATGGGGAACAGGACGGGGCCGGAGGCCATGGACCGCACCATCTCCTGGGTCACGATTCCCGGCGCGGACACGCCGATGAACACGTCCGCCCCCTTCATTGCCGCCGCCAGCCCCCCCTCGGTGATCTCCGGCCCCGTCAGCTCCGCCAGCTCCGCCAGGGCGGGGTCGTCCTTCAGATCGGGCCGCCCGGGGTACACAATCCCCCGGATATCGCACAGCACCGCCCGCCGCAGCCCCAGCTCCCGCAGCAGCTTATAGATGGCCGTCCCCGCGGCCCCCGCCCCGGACATGACCAGCTTCACGTCCTCCAGCCGCTTGCCCACCAGCTTCAGGGCGTTGGTGAGGGCCGCCGCCACGATGATGGCGGTGCCGTGCTGATCGTCGTGGAAGATGGGGATGTCGCACCGCTCCTGGAGCCTGCGCTCGATCTCAAAGCACCGGGGGGCGGAGATGTCCTCCAGGTTCACCCCGCCGAAGGAGCCTGCCAGCAGGGCCACCGTGTTCACAATCTCGTCCACGTCCTTGGTGCGGACGCACAGCGGCACTGCGTTCACCCCGCCGAAGGCCTTGAACAGCACGCACTTGCCCTCCATCACGGGCATACCCGCCTCCGGGCCGATGTCCCCCAGGCCCAGCACCGCCGTGCCGTCGGTGACCACCGCCGCCGTGTTCCACCGGCCCGTCAGCTCGTAGCTCTTGTCGATATCCTTTTTGATCTCCAGGCAGGGCTGGGCCACCCCCGGCGTGTAGGCCAGGGACAGGGACTCCCGGTCCTTCACCTCCATTTTGGGCACGGTGTCCAGCTTGCCCCGCCACTCATAATGCAGCCGCAGGGATTCCGCAGCATAATCCATGGTGTCGTCCTCCCGTCTATTTCGCCTCGAATACCAGCACGCTCCGGGGCCCGATGGTAAAGCGGTTCCCCCGCTGGAGGTAGGCTCCCTGCTCCTCCTGCCAGGTGCTCACCACCAGCCGCCAGGACATGGAGGCGGGCAGCTGGGGCAGCTCCGCCTCCAGCTCGCACCAGTAGGCGTTGGACGCCACGTACACAATCTGGGGCCCCGTCTCCCGCTCCCAGCCGGCGAACATCACGCCCACATAGTGGTCGTGGCCGCCGAACTCCTCCTTCCAGGGCGCGGTGCCGTGGAAGCTCACGTCCGGGAAGCCGCAGGCCCCGTTGTTGGTGTTGGCCCGCAGCACCCGGTGGGCCTTGCGGAAGCGGATCATATACCGGAAGAACTCAAACAGCCCCCGGTTTTTCTCCAGCAGGGACCAGTCCAGCCAGGAGGTGGCGTTGTCCTGGCAGTAGGCGTTATTATTGCCGTGCTGGGTGTTGCCGAACTCGTCCCCCGCCAGGAACATGGGGATGCCCCGGGAGCACATCAGCAGGGTGATGGCGTTGCGCACCATCCTCTCCCGGAGCGCGTTCACCCCGGGGTCGTCCGTCTCCCCCTCCACGCCGCAGTTCCAGCTGTTGTTGTCGTTGGCCCCGTCGGTGTTGTTCCAGCCGTTCTTCTCGTTGTGCTTGTCGTTGTAGGCGTACAGGTCGTGGAGGGTGAACCCGTCGTGGCAGGTGAGGAAGTTCACCGAGGCGTTGCGCCGGGCCTGGGTGTCGTACAGATCCTTGGAGCCGGTGAGCCGCAGGGCCGCGGCCTGGGCCATCCCCTCGTCCCCCTTGATATAGCGGCGCATATCGTCCCGGTACCGTCCGTTCCACTCCGCCCAGCGGTTCCACGCCGGGAAGGAGCCCACCTGGTACAGCCCCCCCGCGTCCCACGCCTCGGCGATGAGCTTCACATCCCCCAGAATGGGGTCGAAGGCCATGGCCTGGAGCAGGGGCGGGGACACCATGGGCGCGCCGTTCTCGTCCCGGCCCAGGATGGAGGCCAGGTCGAACCGGAAGCCGTCCACCCGGTAGGTGGTCACCCAGTAGCGCAGGCAGTCCAGGATCATCTGGTGGACAATGGGGTGGTTGCAGTTCAGGGTGTTGCCGCAGCCGGAGAAATTGTAGTAGTACCCCTCCGGCGTCAGCAGGTAATAGATGTTGTTGTCAAAGCCCTTGAAGGAGAAGAAGGGCCCCATCTCGTTCCCCTCGGCGGTGTGGTTGAACACCACGTCCAGGTAGACCTCGATCCCCTTCTGCTTGCAGGCCTGGATGAACCGCTTCAGCTCGTTCCCCTCCCGGTTATACTCGGCGGAGGCGGTGTAGCTGGTGTTGGGGGCGAAGAAGCTGACGGTGTTATAACCCCAGTAGTTGTAGAGCTTCTGTCCGTCCACCTCCCGGTAGTCCAGCATCTCGTCGAACTCGAAGATGGGCATCAGCTCCACGGCGTTGACGCCCAGCTCCTCCAGGTAGGGCAGCTTTTCCATCAGCCCCGCGAAGGTGCCGGGACAGCGCACGTTGGAGGAGTCGTCCATGGTATACCCCCGGACGTGAAGCTCGTAGATGATCAGATCCTCCATGGGGATGAGGGGGTTGCGGGTGCTGCCCCAGTCGAAGTCGTCCTTCACCACCCGGGCCTTGTAGTGCTGGCCGTGGGGCTGGGTCTTGCCCCACCCGCTCTGCCCGGTGACGGCCTTGGCATAGGGGTCCAGCAGATACCGGGTTTTGTCGTAGATCAGGCCCCGCTCCGGCTCATAGGGTCCGTCCACCCGGTAGGCGTACTCAAACTCCTGGATATTCAGCTTGAACACGATCATGGAGTACACGTTCCCGATCCGGTAGTGCTCCGGGAAGGGCAGGACGGCGAAGGGCTCGTCCTGCTCCCGGTGGAACAGCAGCAGCTCCACCGATGTGGCCCCCCTGGAGTGGACGGTGAAGTTCACGCCGCCGGGGATGGCGGTGGCTCCGTTGATGTCGTAAAAGCCGGGGCGCACCTCGAACCCGGAGATGAGGTCCAGGGGCACCAGGTGGATGGCCCGGGGCAGCACCCCGCTGACCGCGGGCGTCTCCGCCCTGGGCGGTTTCATTTCAGCCATGCGCCGTCCCCCCTCAGCCCCGCAGCCAGGTCACCCGGTCCGGCTCGTAGAAGCCCCGGGCGGGCGGGTCCTCGTCGGGCACGCCCACGGCGATGAGGGCCACGGGCAGGGACTGGGTGTTCAGCAGCTCCTGGACCTTGGACAGCCGGGGGCTGGGCCAGCAGCCGCACCAGCAGGTGCCATAGCCCAGGGCCGCCGCCTGGAGCAGCAGGTTCTCCACCGCCGCCCCGCAGTCCAGGGGCCAGTAGCCCGCCACCCTGCCCGTCTGGGCCTCCGGCCGCCCGCACACCACGATGGCCAGGGACGCGGTGTCCAGCATGGCGGCGAAGGGGTGGGCGTAGCGCAGCTTGGACTTCAGCCCCTGGTCCTCCACTACGAAGAACTCCCAGGGGCGGGTGTTCCGCGCGCTGGGGGCCATCATGGCCGCCTCCAGCATGAGCTTCACGTCCTCCTCGGGCACCGGGGCTCCGGCTTTGTACTTGCGGATGCTCCGCCGGGCGCGGATGGTCTGGGTACAATCCATGTTATAACCTCCTTCATTCAAAAAAAGCGGGCGGGCTTCCGCCCGCCCGGTCAGGGTTGCTCACTTAGAACCTGCATTCACAACCTCAAACGCCGTCTGGCCGGGTCTTTTCCCGCCATCCAGCGTTAAATTTTCTTGCAATACACAAAGTATTCCTGCGAAAATTTGCCTTGTCTGGTGAAAAAATCCCTCGCCCAGCCGGCATCCTCGGCTGTGAAAACAGGTTCTTAGAAATATTTCTTCACGCCCTCGCTGGCCTTGGACGCGTCCTCGCTGATGGACACGGTGTACTTGATGCCGCTTTTCTCGGAGAAGCTCTCCAGCCAGTCCAGGAAGGGCTCCACGTCCTCGTTGCCCACGGTGGGCACCAGCTTGTTCAGGCTCTCGATGAACACGTGGGTGATGTCGTAGTTGCTGGCGTACAGGCCGTACAGGAAGCCCCGCAGGGTGTCGTAGTTGGGGATATTGTAATCAGAGGTATCGACCAGCCGGATTGAGTAATGAATGTCGTAGTTCAGCTTGGAATTGTGGGCGATGGCCACCACGTTGCCGTGCTCCGTATCCACCGCGGTATTGATGAGGTCGATCATCTGCTTGGTCTTTCCGGTGCCCTTCAGGCCCATGATTACCTTGACCATTTTCGATCACTCCTTACTTGAGTATAGAGGGGAGTCCCTCTGTGATAGTCCCATGTTACCATGATCCGGAGAAAATTTCAATACAGGAAAACAAAGTTCATGGAAAATTCGGAAAATCCCTTCCGGGGCGGAGGGAGGGGTTGCAAGGCCGGGGCGGATGGGGTATACTTGTCCCGCAACATTCCACCAGGAGGGATTTGGTATGGCAAGCTGTATAATCTCCTTCAGCGGCCGGAAGGACGGGAACTGCGCCGCCATCGCCCGGACGCTGCTGGGGGCCCTGGCGGGGGAGGCCCGGTGCTTCGGCTTCTCCGCCCTGCGCGTCCCGCCCTGCGGCGGGTGCGGGTACGAGTGCTTCCAGGCCCGGGAGGCCTGCCCCTATTTCAGCGACCCGGCCTTTTCCATCTATGAGGCCGTTACGGACAGCGATCTGTCCTATTTTATTGTGCCCAACTACTGCGATTACCCCTGCGCCAACTTCTTTATCTTCAACGAGCGCAGCCAGTGCTTTTTCCAGCACCACCCGGAGCTGCTGGAGCGGTACGGGCGGGCCCCCAAAAAATTCATCGTTGTCAGCAACACCGGCCAGGACAACTTCACCGCGGCCTTCCAATACCACACGGGGGACGCGCCGCCGGAGGTGCTGTTCCTCTCCGCCCGCCGCTTCGGCAAAGTCAGTATACAGGGGGATCTCATGGATTCTCCGGAGGCCCGGGACACGGTGCTCCGCTTTATGGACAGACAGGAGACGCTGAAATGAAACGCATTTTACTGCTCACCACCGGCGGCACCATCGCCTCCCGGCTCACCGACGAGGGTCTGGCCCCCGGCCTGGACGGGGAGAACCTGGCCCGCTACCTGGGGGGCCTGCCGGACAGCTATGACCTCACCGTCCGGGACATCCTCCACCTGGACTCCTCCAACATCCAGCCGGAGGAGTGGCGGCTCATCGCCCGGCACGTCTACGCCGCCCGGGACGGCTTTGACGGCATCGTCATCTCCCACGGCACCGACACCATGGCCTACACCGCCTCCGTCCTCAGCTACATGGTGCGGAACATCCCCATACCCGTGGTGCTCACCGGGGCCCAGCTGCCCATCGAGCACCCCCTCACCGACGGGCTGGACAATCTCCGCACCGCCTTCGCCATGGCGGCCTCCGGCTGTCCGGGGGTGTTTCTGGCCTTCGACCGGCGGGTGATGCTGGGCTGCCGCGCCGTGAAAACCCACACCACCGCCTTCGGCGCGTTTGAGAGCGTCAACTGGCCCCTGGTGGCCCGTGTGGACGGGGCGGGGCTGAACCTGCGGGAGGAGGCCATCCCCCCGGTGTCCGGCCCCTGCGTCCTCCGGGACGCCCTGTGCCAGCAGGTGTTCCTCATCAAGCTCACCCCCGGCCTGGACCCGGAGATCTTCGATATGCTGCTGCGGATGCACTACCGGGGGGTGGTCATTGAGGCGTTCGGGGCGGGGGGCCTCCACTTCATCCGCCGCAACCTCATCGAGAAGCTCCACAACGCCGCCCAGGCGGGGATGGCGGTGGTGGTGTGCAGCCAGTGCCTCTATGAGAGCAGCAACTTCACCCTCTACCAGGCGGGGCAGAAGGCCCTGGCCCAGGGGGTGATCCAGGGCTACGACATGACCACCGAGGGGGCCGTCACCAAGCTGATGTGGGCCCTGGGACAGGCGGACAGCCTGGACGAGGTGCGGGCACTGTTCGCCCGGAGCCTGTGCGGGGAAATCGGAAGCGCGGAGAAGCGGACGGCGAGGGAGCTTGGAGCGGAGTGAAAGCAAAAGCCCAGGGCCCGCGCAGCGGGACCGGGTTTTGCTTGAACCGCAGCGAAAGCGACCGAGCGTCCCGGCCGCTTCGCAGCGTGACAACGCGGAAGCGCGGAGAAAAAGTGAAACTTGCGCGAAACGCAAAAACAACGGGGACGGCCCATATTGATGAGGTTCCGTAACGATGGTTTCAGAAGATGTAGTAAAGACAGTCGATACGTTTTATTGCAGACAATCTGAACAAACCGAGGAATCTGCAATGAAATCATTATTTGAGGAACTGGGCGGCACCTATCATCGAGAGGGCGATTATTTTATGCCTGATCTACTTCTACCTGAAAATATTCCTGTTCGTATCTGGGGACAGCGGCGGAAGCACTACCTGAAAACACAAAGGGAGTCTATCTATACTGTATTACTCCTCAGCGGCGAGTTAAACAGCCACCTGTTCGAAGTAGATACTCAGGCAGAAACCATGCTTTTTCAATTGGTCAAGCAACTGGTGGAGCAGGAAGGCATTACGGAGCAGCTTAAAGCCGAAAACCAAATGGAGTGGGTTCAGCGGATAAACAATGTCCGAAATCAGGCAGAGGAAATTGTCTGCAACGAGTTGATTTACGTCTAATTTAGGAAGGCCGGGGATAAGGTTTGACTGTTATGGAATGACTTTTGTCAATGCGCAGAGTCACCAAAAAGCGGGGCGGAAAATTGTAGGAAGTGCTCAAGAGCATATGGAAGGAACCCGGACGAGACAGATTCCGGCATTGGCCACTCTGTTATACGTGGGTTGGATACCACAGGTCAATGGTCCGCCGCCAGCTCTACCGTCTTACATCGTGGATCGCAAAAGTGCCATCAGCGTCAAATCGTAGATAGCTGAACCTTCTTTGTTCGTGCCGGTTCCTTCCAGATACTCTTGAGCCCTGGCTCCAGGCAGGAAAGGAGAGGGACACAAGCAGCCGCAGCCGGACTGTGGGAATGTGGGAAACTGCAAAGCAGTTTCCCATATTTCCACAGTGTTCAGGCGTAGTGCT
>OFGB01001141.1_pt1 | contig 17000 bp, 15 predicted proteins | sample 1521491 | NCBI WGS metagenome assembly OFGB01 (sample SAMEA3504095, study PRJEB24116) | mouse gut metagenome | biome: mouse gut; feature: mouse-associated habitat; material: faeces | place: Denmark | collected 2011
CAAGCGGTATCCGCTTGCGGCGACATGGTCAGAGTGTAATAAAGAAAGTCAGTCATATCAACGGTTGCAGGCTCTCTGTAATTGTAGCTGTTTTTGCATTTGAAGACTCACCACAGCAATGACTGTGTAGCCTTTAGCGCACCAGCTCCACAGTCTGCTCCCTGTTATTGAGGCCGAAAATCCTGACGGAACTATCCAGTAAGAAGCGGTACTGCCCCAACGGATTTTGGCATCAATACAGCAAAATTCAAAGCATTGGATTTTGGAACTGTTTCAGCGCCAAAACGCCCTGGTTGGTAACCGTGCAGCCGTTTTTCTCCTGTGCAATCAAACCCCGATCCTCCAACGCCCTTAAAATCGCCCGTATCTTTCCAACACCAAGGTCAGTTCCAGACTCAGAGAGTATTCGATGCAGCCGGTTTCGTCCGACGCCCCGGGGGCCGCAGCCGGATATGGCGCTCAAAGTCATGTACTCCGGCTGGCTGAGGAACACCCGGTCTCCACCCGCCTCCTCAGCGGACATATATCCGGGAAGGTCTTGGGGGGTGAGGGGCCGGCCCTCGTGGGTGAGCTTGATGTACTCCGCAGCATTCATCAGCTCCCGCACATTGCCGGGCCAGCGGTAGGTTTGCAGGAATTGCGTGATCTTCGGACCTAGCAGGGTCTGTGTCAGTTCCGTGTCCAGGTCCAGAAAGTGCCGCAGCAGGGGCAGAATATCCCCCGGCCTGTGCCGCAGGGGGATGGTGGACAGGGGGAACATGCTCAGGCGAAAGAACAGGTCCTCCCGAAATTTCCCTTCCCGGATCATGGCGGGCAGATTCTTGTTGGTGGCGGCGATGATTGACACCCGGATAGGGATCTCCTCCGCTCCGCCCACCCGGCGGATGGACTTCTCCTCCAGGGCGCGGAGCAGCTTAGCCTGAAGCTCCAGAGAGGCGTCTCCGATTTCGTCAATAAAGACAGTGCCGCCGTCCGCCAGTTCAAAGATACCCGCCTTGCCCCCTTTTTTTGCCCCGGTGAAGGAGGCGTCCTCGTAGCCAAACAGCTCACTTTCCGCCAGGGTAGGGGTGAGGGAGGTGACGTTCACCGGGATAAAGGGGGCCCTGCGGCGGGGAGAGCCGCTGTGGATGCTCTGGGCCAGAATCTCCTTTCCGGTACCGCTCTCCCCCTGAATGAGGACGGTACCCCCAGTGCGGGTGAACTTCTCCGCCAGGGCCAGCATTTTTCTGCACCCCTCGTCCCAGGTGAGGTAGTCCTGAAAGGTGTACAGCCGCCGTCGTTGGAGGGAGATGCTGTCCTGACGGATGCGCCGGTCCAGCTTTTGGATAGTGTCTGCGTAGTCGGCAGTGACCAGATAGGAGGCGTCCATATTGTCCAACGGCTTAATCCGCAGCAGCACGGTTCGGTTCCGTACAGGCACCACAAAGCTGTCCTCCTCTACTCTGTGGAGCTTGGGCCCGAACAGCTCCTCCAGCCGCCGGCCCAGCAGCTGGTTTTGGTCCTGCCCCAGGATGGACTCAAACAGCAGGTTAGTACGAACCAGCCGCAGGTCGGCCCCTACATAGGCGATACCGCTGTCCACCTGGTCGAAGATGCCGGCCAGCAGCCGTTCTGTCTGCTCTGTCTGCCGCCGGCTCTGGGATAAGGACTTGGATACCGTAACAATCTGGCTGAGATACCGGGCCACCAGGCTCTGGGTCAACAGGTGTTCTGCCTCCAGTAGATGGGCCAGGTCGTAGATGGTGCGGATATCCAGGGTACGCACACCGATGTCGATAACACGGGTGACATGACGGGGAACATAGGACCGCTCGCCCGGCGTGATGGCGGTGGTAATCTCCGGGTGGTTGGAACTGCCCGGATAGCAGGGGATGTAGCACAGGTCGGTAAGGCCGATCTCCATCAGCTGGTTGATAGCCTCGGCGGTGGTGTCCTTGTCGTCGTTTACCAGCAGCACCCGGCTGCCCGCCTCCAGCTCGATGACCTCCTGAAGATTCCGGTAGTTGATAACTCGCTGGGCCGGAAGGGTGGTGGCGGAGAGGACAGTTCCGCTGCACAGGGCCTGGCTGTATTTGGAGGAGAACAGGACGATGTCCCGGCCCTCCGCCTGCTCCCGCAGCTGGTGGCACAGGCAGAACTCGGCCTGGGCCCAGCCCCGAAAAATGGCGTTCAGCTCCGCCGTAATGGACTCTCCGGTGGGGATACCCACACAGACGACCAGAATTTGTTTCATAGCGGCCTCCTGTAAAGTGTTTTTATCATTTTATCACAGGGGGAGGCAGAGACGCAACAAAATATCTCCCCGCCCGAGAGCTGGGCGGGGAGATAAAGAAATCAGTTGTAGCCCATCAGGACAGCGGCCACGATAAAGATGGTGGAGAAGACGAACAGGAAGGCCATCAGCTTGATGGAGAACTTCACCCACTGGCCGAAGTCCATCCGGGCCGCGCCCAGGCAGCCGATGAGGGCGCCGGAGGTGGGGACTACCAGGTTGGTAAAGCCGTCACCGAACTGGAAGGCCAGCACGGCCACCTGACGGGTGACGCCCACCAGATCGCTGAGGGGGGCCATCATGGGCATAGTCAGAGCGGCCTGGCCGGAGCCGGAGGTGACGAAGAAGTTGAAGATGCTCTGGAAGATGTACATGAACCAGGCGGAGACGGAAGCCGGAAGCTGGCCGATGGCGCCGGCGGCGGCGTGGAGGACGGTATTCAGAACACTGGGGACGCTGGGATCGGAGCCGCCCAGCACCACCAGGACGCCTCTGGCCATACCCACCACCAGGGCGGCGCCCAGCAGGTCGGCGGCCCCCTTCTGGAAGGAGGTGGCGATGTCGTTGGTCTTCATATCGTTGAGCTTGAAAATAACGCCGATGATGCCGGATATAAGCCCCATGATAAAGAACTGGGCAGTAATTTCAGGGATATAGTACCCGTGAGCCACCACACCCCAGATTACCCAGATGACGGTGACCAGCAGAGTGATGAGCACCAGAATGTCGCCCGCGCCCAGCTTGATGTTCTTCACATCTTTGCTGGCGGCGTCCTGGCGGAAATACTCGTCAGAATCATGGCTGTAGGAGGCCAGAGGATTTTTCTTCACCTTACGGGCGTAGAACATGGTAAAGGCGATGCCGAACGCCGTGAAGAACACCCAGGAGAAGGCCCGCAGGCCGGCGCCGGACATGATAGGGATGCCGGAAAGACCCTGGGCCACCGAGACGCTGAAGGGATTCATCCAGGAGGTGGCAAAGCCGATCTGAGTGGCTCCGTAGGTGATCATGACGGCCACCACCGCGTCGTAACCCATCATGACCATAACCGGGGCCACAATCATAACGAAAGGTATGGCCTCCTCGCTCATGCCGAAGATGGCGCCGCCGGCGGAGAACAGCAGGAACAGGACGGGGATAATCAAAAATTCCTTGGACTTGGTCTTGCTGATGGCGGCAAAGATGGCATTTTCCACCGCGCCGGTGCGGAACATGATGCCGAAAGCGCCGCCCACAATGAGGATAAAGGCGGCCACGCCCACGGCCGCGCCCCACTTGTCGCCGGACACCAGGCCCTCGAAGGCGTAGTTGAGGAAGCCAATCTTGCCGCCCACGTCATCAGTGCCAAAAATGGGGGCCTTGTAATTGACCTTGTTGCCGTTCTCATCGGTGACATACCGGAAGGAGTCGGCGTCCAGGACGGTGCGGGTTTTGGTCTCGCCGTTCTGCTCGTAGCTGACTTCGATGGTATCGTACTGACCCATAGGGATCATGTAGGTCAGAACGGCGCAGAACAGCACCACAAAGAAAAGGATAACGAAGGTGTGTGGGAAATTGAATTGTTTCTGTTTCATGATAGCCTCCTGATTCTCTCTCAAAATTTTTGTTTACTCGAAGCTGCCTTTAACCAGCAGTTCCCCGTCGCGAAGCATGATCTGTCCCCGGGCAATGACGGTCTGAATCTCCAGTGTATCCGGGTCAGCCAGCACCAGATCAGCGTCGTTCCCCTCCCGGACCCGTCCCTTGCGTGACAGACGCAGGTGGTCGGCCACGTTGGAGGTGATGGTGCGCAGAGCGGTCTCCAGGGGGATATTCTCCTGCCGGACGGCGTCCCGCACTTCCTGATAGAGGGTATCCACCCGGGCCACCTGAACGTCGATGTTCTCCCCCTCCCGGTTGAAGACGGGGAGGGAGCCCTGGCCGTCGGAGGAGAAGGTGATGTGCTCAATGGGGACCCCGGCGTCCAGCATCTTTTTCAGCCCGTCGCTGGACTTCAGCTCCCCCTCCTCCTGGAAGGAGGCGTAGCTGCTGGTGGTGAAGTCCACATAACCGCCCCCCTTGGCGTAGGTGATCCCCCGTTCAAAGAGGAGGGGGTTGCGGTTCATGTGGGTGGGAATCATGTGGTATGCGGGCAGGGGGGTCTCCACCTTGACCCGCTCCAGATACTCCAGCATCTGGCCGTCGTCTCCCATATGGATGTTAACCACGCCTCCCTTTCCGGACAGCATCCCTCCCACCCGGGTGTCGGCCACAATGCGGACGAACTCCTCAAAGGTGGGCTGAGAGGAGCGGTGGTCGGCAATGGCAATCTCTCCCACGCCGATGACCTCGTCAATAAACAGCAGGTCGGAGCGGATATCCGCCAGGAAGGTGCGGACGGGGACGTCATAGGAGCCGGTGTAGATGTAGCAGCTCACCCCCTCGTCCTTGAGCTGTTTGGCCTTGGCAATGAGGTTCTCCATCCGCCGGGTAATGCCGTCCGTCCCCAGGCAGCCCACCACCGTGGTGGTGCCCGCCCGGATCATATCGGACAGCTTCAGTTCCGGCGTCCGGGAGCGGTAGCCCCCCTCGCCGCCGCCCCCCAGGATGTGGACGTGGCTGTCGATGAAGCCGGGCAGCAGCAGCTGGCCGGTGCCGTCAACCACCTCCACCGGCAGGTCCGGCCCGGGGTCGATGGAGTCCCGTATGGCACAGATCTTACCGCCGGCCAGGAATATGTCCTTGACACCCAGCGGCTCTGGAGCATATACGGTTGCATTTTTGATAAGCAGCATGTTTTCTCTCTCCCTTCTTGTTTTATTCCGGCCTCTTTGGAATTTTTTCTCTCCCTAAGACATCAAGCATAGTCTGTGCCAATATTTCGGGAAGGAGAATTTTGTTGAAATTCTTCCCAAACCAATTATTTACGGTCCAATTCTCAGAAAATAGTATACATTATTCAACAGACACAAAAGTCAACATGGCTTATTTTAGCCTGACATGGCTGAAATGAGCCGTATTGAGGCTCGCATTAGCTTTTGAATCATCAGACAAAGCACCGGCTGCTGTCAGGCAACCGGTGCTTACAGTTTGCCAGAAAATCTCGCGCTCAGTAAGTTTTTACACCTATAGCATGTTGATAAAGAAGGTAATGGTAATGCTGTTAATGAAGTCGGCAAACATGCTGCCCACAATGGGGACCAGGATGTAGGCCTTAACGGAGGGGACAAAGCGGTCGGTCAAAGCCTGCATGTTGGCCATAGCGTTGGGGGTAGCGCCCATGCCGAAACCGCAGGCGCCCGCAGACAGGATAGCGGCGTCATAGTTGCGGCCCATCACATTGAACACCACAAAGTAGGAGAAGAGGAACATCAGAACCACCTGGACCACCAGCAGGATAATCAGAGGCACGGCCAGGGCTGCCAGCTGCCACAACTTCAGGGTAATCATGGCAATACCGAGGAACAGGGACAGGCAGATACTGCCAATGTCGTCAATGGCGGGCATCGGGACCTCAAACTTCCCGGAAAACGCGCTGACGTTGCGCATAATGGCGGCCACAATCATGGCGCCGATGTACACCGGGAAATTCATTCCCGTTTTAGACAACAGCCAGGAGACAATCGTGCCTACGCCCATGGCGATGGCCAGCTGATAGGCCGCAGAGGCGTATCCCCTGATGGCGCTTCCGCTCTGTTCCTCGCCCTGATCAGGCAGTGTGTTCTCCACAGGGACAGCGGTTCTCAGCAGGTCATGCTTCAGGATCAGCCGGCGTCCCAGCGGCCCGCCCATAAGAGAGCCGGCAATCAGGCCAAAGGTCGCCGCCGCGGTACACAAAGTGGTGCCGCCCTCCAGACCCAGGCCTTCCAAGGTGGGCCCAAAGGCTCCCGCCGTTCCGTGTCCGCCCACCATAGGGATGGAACCGGTACACATACCCAGCATGGGGCTCACCTGCAGCACCTGCGAGAAGCCAATGGCCGCAACATTCTGGAGGACAATCAGGGCGGTGACGCATACTAGGAAGATAAGCAGACTGATACCGCCGCTCTTAAGCACTTTCAGATTTGCCTGGAAGCCGACAGAGGTAAAGAACATGACCATACACACATTTTTCAGGGTTTCATCAAAGGTCAGTTCCATCACACCGGCAGAGTAAAGAACGCAGGATAAAATGGCAAAGATCAGGCCGCCCACCACCGGAGAAGGAACGCAGAAGGTTTCCAGCAGCTTGACCCGCTTTTTCAGCCATCCCCCCAGGAAAAGAACCACCACAGCCACGGCCAGTGTCTGATACATATCCAGCGAGACCTGGAAGCTCTTGATGCTTTTCGCCGGTGTTCTGGCCTCCACCTCAATGCCCTGTTCCCCGTAGTAGGCCGCCGCGCCAAAGTGGAAGGGAATGGGAACAGACTGCACCGCGTGCTCCGCATCCAGCTCCGCGTCCACCGCAACGGCCCCCTGAATCTGACTGTTATAGGTAAACAGGGTGTCCGTAATCTGCTTAACGATTGCGGCATCCAGGGAATCGGCCGCAACCAGAACCGCCCGGACGCCCAGAGTAACCACGTCCTCATCCTGGCCCTTATAGGTGCCGGCCGGAATGCGGCACATTGCGTAGCAGTTGTAAAGGCCCATCAGCTGATCAATGGTCCGCTGGTCAGGGGAAATCAGACGGATATCCATTTTTTCCGCCAGCTCAGACACCGCGTTGGTGGGAGCGCCTGCCGTACAGAAGAAGGCGTCCAGCTCGCCACGCTCCATGGCGGCGGCGGACTCGGCGAAGGCCAGCCGGCTGACCTTCATCTTATCCAAGGTCAGGCCGTTTGCCCGAAGAATCTGTTCTGCATTCCGGGTCACGCCGGAGTCCTCCGCGCCCACAGAAACCCGCTTCCCCGCCAGATCGGCCACGGACGCAATGCCGGAATCTTTTGTGACCACAATCTGACAGGCCTCTGTGTAGAGGCCGCCCACTGCACTGTAGCCGGAGAGAATCATCCCCTCGAAGCTGCCCTCGCCCACAGCCGCGTACTGGAGCGTATCGCTCTGAACAATGGCCAAATCGGCCACGCCGCTTTCCAGCAGCCGCAGGTTGGCCTCGGAGCCGGTGGTCTCCTTTACCGTGACGTCCCACCCCGTCGCCTCCTTGATTGCGGGGGCCAGCGCATTGCCGTAGGCATAGTAAATACCGCCCGTGCCCCCTGTGCCCAGTCGAATTTCGTCCGCAGCTCCGTCACATCCGACCAGACAAAGCAGCAATACGCTGCACAGGAGCAGGGCTGAGCATATCCGCTTTCGATTCATACTCTCATTTCTCCTTTTATTTTTATTTCTGATGCCGCTTTAAAATCCAGTACACTCCTCCCTTCGGTCTGAAAGAGCCAGTATCCATGCCGGAGGTTGTGAATACAGATTCTCAATTACCCCACAATTAGCTCAATTGCAGGCGGTGCAGACCTTTCTTTTCCGTTGCAATCATATCATATGGCCATTGGAAAGTACAGCGGTTTTTAAATACTGTACCATAAAATCAGCCCCGCCCCTCTCACAAAAAAGGGCGGGGCTTGTGTCAATTTTTAAACACGACATCTCGCTCATCTGCTAATTCTTGCAGCGCCTGCTGGAAGTCAAAAGCCAGGTCGGTTGCCTCATCGATCAGATCATTGGCTTTAAGAACCTGGTCGATATCCTGGTTTTCCAATGCAGCGGTTGCCATTCCCATGGCGTTCAGGTACTTTGAGACGCATTTTCGATACATATTATGTATTTCTGCAATTTCCGGGTCAGACGGGTTGACTTCCAATACCTTTTCATTCAGCTCGTGACAGAGTGGGATGGTAGTATTGCTGATTTCGTTGTACATGGTGTAATCGTCTGTGTAGTTGCTGCCGACCACGCTGTGATAGCTGTCAAGCATTTCTTCTTCTAGCTCAGCTAGTTCTTTGATATCCTCGTTGATATAGGAGATAAGAGCGTCCTGCTTTTCGCTGTTGCCGCTGAAAATTCCAACTGCGACCACGATTGCGGCAATGCAGACAACAGGGAGCAGCAGCCGTTTAAACAGCGGTTTCTTGAATTGAGCGCCGCATTTAGGGCATAATTTTGCTGACTTGGCCAGTGGCTCCCCACAATTGGGACAATTTTTCATGTTGCTCATAGTGTAATTCTCCTTTTGTTTTATATGGTTCTCAGGGGTGTTTCCACCCCTGAGAGCCGGGGTATAAAACAAAAATGCCGTGCAGGTGCAAAGCCTACACAGCAAAGAAAAATCTTCGGCAACACGACCACACGACACCACAACAAACCAGACCCTTTACAAAAAGAGCCGTCTGTCGTATAATGATATCCATGCGGTGCGGCCTTTGGCCGTTGTGTAGGTGAGCGGTGTTCACCTATGCAGGCTTTGCGGGTGCTGGTAACACCCATAAAGCTGCCGCATTTTTGTTTTCACGTCCATTATAGCAGAAACTGACAAGCTTTGCAAGGGCAATAACGCCGCTTTTAACGAAAACGGTGAGAGACACCGCTCTGCTTCATGGTCGCATTTGCGGTATGCCGGGACTTGATCTTGCCATCCACCGTAAAATGGCGCTTGGTAATGGGGCTTACCAAATGTCATGGTCGCCCTTGCCCCGCCTTACGAAACTGCATCCGTTCAAGGCCAGGATATTCCGAGCCTGCTTTTCATATTCGGCCATCAGATTGCCACCTGCTCATGACGGGAGGAGACGAAGTTCAGATACAGGGGAGAGCGGGGTCTGCTGTTGAGCTCCAGCAGCTCCGGCACGGCAAAGCGCAGCCGTTCAATCAGCGCGTCGAAGGAGCCGGACTCCATCGCCAGCCCAGGTGCATCATCGCTTTCCGCAATCCAGACCAGCGCCTCGGGGTCCCAGGTCATTTTTATTAAAAGCTCCATGGTTACCTCCATCTTCAATTGTGTGCTCTATGGTGAGCTACCGGTGCGGAGATATTAAGGAGAAATCGCGGATGAAAATTCAGGGAAAATTAAAAAAATATCCCTTGACTGCGCACAGACAAGTGAGTAAAGTAGATAGGTAAAAAAGGCTTCAATTGGGAGGTTGATTCCAATGGGTTATACAGGACGACGGATGAGCGGCAGCCGGAGCCATTCCCGGCGCAGCGAGACGGCTATACTGATTCAAACGCTGGAGCGGGTACTGCTGTTCCCCGCGCTGCTGCTCTACCTGGAGCTGGTGCTCCACATTTATATGAAGACCAGCCTGGCCTACGCTCCGGTGTATATTGTTTTCAGCTTCGCGGCGGGCTTTTTCCTCTCCGCCCTCACCCTGGCCTGGCCGCCGAAGGTGAACGGCATCCTCACCAAGGTGCTGGCGGTGGTAATCTCGATTATTTTTGTGGTGGAAATCATCGCCAAGACCATCCTGCAAACCTACTACGGCCCCAGCGCCCTGGAGACGGCAGCGGGCAACAAGCTCACCGACTATGCCGGCGTGATTGTGTCCACCGTCCTCCGCTCCATCCCCATTATCCTGATTCTGCTGCTCCCTGCCATCCTGCTGTGCATCTTTGGAAGGGGCTTCCCCGGCTTTGAGCGGTTTGACATCCGTTTTGCCGGCCTGGTGCTGGGGGCCTGTGTAGTCTGCCATGTCCTGGCCATCGGCGTCACCCTCCTGCCCTGGAAGGGGGATATCACCCCCGCTATGCTCTATCGCGTGGACACCAACGTGGACGACCAGGTGGAGCAGCTGGGCATGTTCACCATGCTGCGGCTGGACGTAAAACACATGATGTTCCCGCCCAAAAACAGCCTGGACAGCAATTTTGACGATATCGGCACCCTGACCCCGCCGGGGAGCTCCTCCGGCGGTGACGCCTCCACCGGGGACAGCTCCCAGACCGGGGAGCCGGTGCCGGTGGTGGACACCTCCCCCAACGTGCTGGACATCGACCTGGCCGCCCTGGCGGAGAGCGGGAAGAATGACGATATAAAATGGCTGGCCAGCTACTTCAACAGCGTTACCCCCACCCGCAAGAACCAGTACACCGGCATGTTCGAGGGCTACAACGTCATTGAGCTGGTGCTGGAGGGCTTCTCCGGCTACGCCATCGACCCCCAGCTCACCCCCACCCTGTATAAGCTGACCCACGAGGGCTTTGTCTTCAACAACTACTACACCGCCCTCCACTACACCAGCACCTCCAACGGCGAGTGCCAGACCCTGCTGGGTCTCTACCCCAAGAACGGCAACCCCATCACCATGAAGCGCACCGGCGAGGTTACATTTAAGGAGAACGGCCAGACCGTGGGCTTCAACGCCTATCTCACCCTGCCCCAGCAGCTGAAGCGGGCGGGCTACAACGTGCTGGGCTACCACGCCAACTCCGAGATGTACGGCCGCAAGGCTTCCCACACCAATCTGGGCTACGACTGGAGACAGTTTGAGTCCGGCTTCGAGGGCCTGGAGCTGAGCGAAAGCGGTAAGCTCCTCTGGCCCCAGCGGGACACCCACATGATTTCGGCCAGCGTGGACGATTATATCAACAGCGACACCCCCTTCCACGTCTACTACCTCACCATCAGCGGCCACATGCCCTACTCCAACAACCGTATCGTATCCCCCTACCGGGACACCGTCCGGGCCCTGCCCTACAGCGAGACCACCCAGAACTACGTGGCCACCGCCATGGAGGTGGACCGGGCCCTGGAGCTGCTCCTCCAGAAGCTGGAGGCGGCGGGCAAGCTGGACAAGACCCTCATCGTGGCCACCGGTGACCACATCCCCTACTTCAACGTGGACACCCTGGAGGAGCTGTCCGGCCAGACCTTCGGCAGTTCCAAGGACATGGAGAGCCTGAACGAAAAAAATATCAACTTCGACGTGTACAAAAACTCCCTCATCCTGTGGTCGGCCTCCATGGAGGAGCCGGTGGTGGTGGATAAGCCCTGCTGTCAGGTGGACATCCTGCCCACCGTGTCCAACCTGCTGGGCCTGGAGTACGACTCCCGGATGCTGTCGGGCAGCGATATCCTGTCTGACAGCGAGGGGCTGGTGATCTTCACCTCCACCTGCTGGCGGACCGACCGGGGCTTCTACAACCGCTTCACCCAGGAGTTCACCCCGGCGGAGGGGGTCACTATGACGGCGGAGGAACAAGAAAATTACGTCTCCGCCATGAAGAAGCTGGTGAGCTATAAGCTGAAATCCACCCCGATGATTGTAGAAAACAACTTTTATAACGAGGTGTTCGGAGGGTGACCTCCTGCCTCCCCCCAACAAAACAGTTGCTTTTTTTCAATGGAGTGCTATAATAGAATCAACCTCAATCGGGCAGACTGAACAGAAGCCGCCCGCAAAGAAAGGAGCGCATATTATGAGCTTTGATCCCTATGAGTTTGACCGGGGCTATACCTCCGTACAGGGCGAGACCCTGGGTCAGTACACCGCCAAGACCTTCCTGTGGATGGTGCTGGGCCTGCTGGTCACCTTCGGGGTGGCGGTGGGCTGCTGGGTGACAAACACCACCCTCTACCTCTACTACTCCGGCAGCCTTCAGGCTGTCAGTCTGGGCGTGTTGATTGCCACGCTGGTGCTGGCCTTCACCATGGGCCACCGCATCCAGAAGATGCGGGTGGGCACCGCCATCGCCATGTTTGTGGCCTTCTCCGCCCTGTTTGGCTTTACCCTGTCCATCTACCTGTATATCTATGATCTGGGCATCCTGGCCTTCTGCTTCCTGCTCACCGCCGTCTACTTCGGCGCCCTGGCGGCCTACGGCTTCCTCACCGGGCGGGACCTGTCCAGCCTTCGGGTCATTCTGTTCTCCAGCACCATTTTCCTGGTTATTTTCGGGCTGCTGTCCATGTTCATCCCCGGGCTGGCAATGTTCGACCGGGTGATCTGTCTCGTCGGCATCGCCACCTTCCTGGGCTGGACCGCCTACGACACCCAGAAGATCAAGGTCTACTACAACTACTATTCCGTCTCCCCTGAGATGCTGGCCAAGGCCTCCATCTTCTCCGCCCTCCAGCTCTATCTGGACTTCATTAACCTGTTCCTGTACCTGCTGCGCTTCCTGGGCAACAAGCGCAACTGACATAGACAGCACAGCGGCCGCTCCATTTCGGGGCGGCCGCTGTTTCGCGTTTATTTGGCGTCAGGATCGTAGGCGGGGGTATCCACATGAGTGGCGGGGCGCTGCTCCTCCTTGGGCAGCTTCCCGGGCAGCTCCTCCACGTAGTAGGGCTCCACAGCGGCGAGGTCCTCGTCGTCCGGGACCGGCACCCCTCCGGTCATAACGTGGCGGACCGCCGGGTCCTCAGTCCCTACATCGGCGGTGGCCCGCTGGCCCACTTGGACGTAGATGGCATCATCGTCGGGGTCCAGCTCTGCCAGAACGACAAGGATGGGGTCGTAGACCTGGGTAAGGGTCAGCTCAATGCGGTTGGCCTCCTCGTTGATGCCCCAGCCCGCCATCACGTCGCGGAATTTCATGTCCTGGCCAGGGAGGGCGTTGAGCTGGTCCATCAGCTCTTTCAGCTGGGCCAGGGAGTACTTGCAGGAGGAGAACATCACCTGGTCGCTGCCCGTCCAGTCCAGCACTTGCAGTTCCAGACTTTTGTCCGCCGGATCCTTGTCCTCCACCAGCTGGACCACCAGCCAGCCGGAGCTGTCGATATAGGCCCCGCCGTACCAGTCGGGGTAGACGCCGTTGAAGCGGTCCATCAGCTCCTCATAGGCGTTCAGCGCCTCCTCCTGGGAAGGGGCGTCACCGATATAGGCCCCGCCGGGCAGGTCGCCGGTGTTGGGGGCAGGGAGGGCTCCGGTGTGGACATACAGCTCCTTCTGGGAGAACACTTTCAGGGAGTCTAGGTTGAAGGGGTCGTCCCCCTCGCTGTTTTCCTGCTGGTGGACGAACTTCCACCAGTTGGCCCAGGTCATCTGGTAGCCGATGGCCTGATACTCGTCAATTTCCTCCTGAGTGTAGCCCACATCCAGCATGGCGGCGGTCAGGTCCTCGGGGGTCATGCCCATGTCCTGGTCGCCCCCCTCGCTTCCGCCGGTGGCGGTGGTGGCGTTTTCCGGGACGAACCCGGTCAAATCATCCACCGTCACATAGCTGTGGAGGGCGGCCTTGCCCTCGGGTTTTCCGGCCTGATAGACGGCATACACGCCGATCACCAGCGCCGCACAGGCGGCGACGGCACCGTACTTCATCCAGGGTGTGGGCCGCTTCTTTGCCGGCCGGGCCAGCTGTTCGGTGAGGGCCGCCCGGACCTGGGGGGAGGGGGTCATCTGCTTCTGCATGGAATCAAACAATTCCTTATTCATCGAAAAATTCTCCTTTCAGCTTCTCCCGGAGCTGCTCCCGGCCCCTTGTCAGCCGCATCCGGACGGCTCCCGGGCGTATCGCCAGAATTTTGGCGATTTCCTGGGTGGACAGCTCCTGGAAGTAAAACAGATAAATGGGCAGGCGGTAGTCCTCGGCCAGGGCTTGCAGCGCCTCCCACACCCGGTTTTCCTCGGGCTCCCGGAACTGGACGGGGGTGTCCTCCCGTTCCGATAGGGGGACGGTTTTCCGCCTCCAGCTGGAGGCAGTCACCCGCCGGGACTGGTTGACGGTGGTGCGCAGCAGCCATGCTTTCCGGTGCTCCTCGTCCCGGAAGACCTTCCCGGATTGGTAATAGGCCAGGAAAACCTCCTGAAACACGTCGTCGGCGTCGGTCCGGCTGCCCGTCCGGGCCAGGGCCAGACCGTACACCATGTCCTGATAGCGGTCCAGAATCGAATCCATCTCACCGCCCGCGCGCAGCGGCAGATTGTCCATTGGCAAGACCTCCTTTCACCTATTACTCAAAGCAGCGGGGGAAATTGTCACAGAAAACGGAAAATTTTTTGCGTATGGCGGTTTGTCACGGGCCGGAGTAAAACCTCAGCCTGACGGGACAGACCGGGCAGTATTTTGACAGGGATTCCGAATTTATGAGACGGGCGCGTTTTAAATCGGCTTATACCTTGACAACGCCCCCGATTTTGCATATAATGAACGAAACAAGGCGATGCGAAAGAGGAGTACCCGGTTTTTTGGGCGTTCAGAGAGGGGACGGAAGGTGCAAGTCCCTGCCCGGGCCGGAGAAGGTGGCTTTCGGGCTCCGTCCCTGAACGCACAGTAGGGGGCGGCGGAACTTCCCGTTACCGAAGAAAGAGTGTCCCCCTCCGGGGAAATTCAGGTGGTACCGCGGTTTTACAGCCGCCCTGAGTCTGTTGGACTCGGGGCGTTTTTTATGGGGTGACGGAATGATCGTGATTCAGACAACCATCGACCAGAAGGCCATGACCGCCCTGGCCAGGATGACCCGCAAGACGGTGCGCCGGGGGCGGAACGGCCCGGTGCGGCTGATGGCCTGGTTTGTGGTCCTGCTGGAGGCCTACCTCACCGTGATCTATGTCCGGGCCGGCCTGGGGGGCTGGCAGATGAACCTGCTGCTGGGGGGCATCATGCTGGCCTGCATCCTGGGAGAGGACTGGGTGAACGGGGCCATCGGCCTGCGGCGGACCGCCCCCGAGGAGCGGGAGGTCAACGCCGCCTTTCAGGACGACCGCTGCTACGTCTGCCGCTCCCAGGGCGGGGAGCGCTGGTGGCCCTACAGTCAGATCCGGGTGGCGGTAGAGACCAGGGACTATTTTGCCCTGCTTCTGGACCGGAAACACGGCCAGGTCTACGATAAGAAGGGCTTTTCCTGGGGCACCGAGGAGGAATTTCGGGCGCTGATTCAAAAGAAAACCGGGCTGAAAATACAGGTAGTGCGGTAAAATGAACAGGAGGAAGACAATGAAGCAACACAAGGACGTGCCGGAAAAAATCGTGTTTCAGGGCACGGCGGACCAGCTGGAGGTGGCGGGGGATTTTCTGATTCTCCTCAGCTATGTGCGCAGCGTCCGCCGGGGGAGGATTATGGGGCCATTAGTCACCCTTTTCCTGGCCGGCGCGATGATACTCCAGTTCCGAAACGGAAACCCCACTATGACCATTGTGTATCTGATTCTGGCCCTCTATGTAGGCATGACTGTGATGCGCAAGACCATGGGGGGCGACCCGGCGGAGTCGGTAAGGGCCAACCGGGAGAGCCGGGCCGCGGCGGCGGCCGCCGGCAAGTACGACGGAAACCTGCCCTTTCGCATCGAGCTGGAGGGACATGAGTGCCGGGTGTACTTCGGTGATGGCGGCCAGCCCAGCCAAATCTTCGACTGCCGTAAATTCCGCTCGGCAGTGGAGTGTGACGAGATTGTCTGGCTCACCGGAAAGCGGGGGCTGGGCCTGCCCCTGCCCAAGGCTCAGCTGGTGGACGCCACCCCCGGCCAGCTGCGCCGGTGGCTGCGCCCCTACGCCGCCATCTGGAGCATGAGCCACATCCCCGATAAGCTGAAGGAATCCATCGCCCAAACGGAGGATAAGGCGGGCTAGCCCGGGCGAACCAGGGCGTTCAGCTCCCGGGCCAGCTTCAGCGACGCCTGGAACAGGTGCTCGTTTTCGATGCTGCTTTGGGCAGACAGGTTTTCCAGCAGCAGCTGCAATTCCAGCTGCTGTTCCGTGCCTATGGTTTGCTGGACCTTTTTCAGCTGTAATTCCACACTGCGGGACATCTCCTCATATTCCGGGTCCTGATAGATGCTCCCCATACGTTTTTCGCACACAAAATCATATAGACACCTTGTCAAATCGTCCATAGTGACACCTCCGATAAACCCCGAATGGGGTTTGTTATGGTGTTATTATACAGACCCCAAATGGGGTTGTCAAGAGGGGAATGAAAAAATGATTAAGCTGCCGGAACGACTTCTTAATCTTCGGCTGGAGCGTAATTTATCGCAAAAAAGTCTGGTCAATGAGATGGGGCTTGCGCTGAATACCTATGTCCGATATGAGCGCGGCGAGCGGGAGCCAACGGCCTCTGTCCTGGTCCGAATAGCGGACTTTTACAACGTAACAACCGATTACCTGCTGGGACGCAGTGATGAAAAAAATTAATACACGAATGATAGGAGAATGAACATGAAAAAAGAATTGCCCAAGGTCTATGAGCCCCAGGAGGCAGAGGGCCGCATTTATCAGAAGTGGGAGGAAAACGGCTGCTTCCGGGGCGTTCGCGACCCCAAGAAGAAGCCCTTCACCATCGTCATGCCGCCCCCCAACGTCACCGGCCAGCTCCACATGGGCCACGCCATGGACGACTCCCTCCAGGACATGCTCATCCGCTACAAGCGGATGCAGGGCTACGCCGCCCTGTACCTCCCCGGCACCGACCACGCCGGCATCGCCACCCAGGTGAAGGTGGAGGAGGAGCTGCGCAACAACGAGGGCCTGAGCCGCTACGACCTGGGCCGGGAGAAGTTCCTGGAGCGGGTGTGGGACTGGAAGGCCAAGTACGGCGCCCGCATCGTCCAGCAGCAGAAGAAGTTGGGTATCTCTGCCGACTGGGAGCGCTCCCGCTTCACCATGGACGAGGGCCTCTCCCAGGCGGTGCGCCACGTGTTCGTCTCCCTCTATGAGAAGGACCTGATCTATAAGGGCTCCCGCATCATCAACTGGTGCCCCCACTGCGTCACCGCCCTGTCCGACGCCGAGGTGGAGTATCAGGACAAGCCCGGCCATCTGTGGCACATGCGCTACCCCCTGGCCGACGGCTCCGGCTACCTGGTGGTGGCCACCACCCGCCCCGAGACCATGATGGGCGACACCGGCGTGGCCGTCAACCCCAACGACGAGCGGT
>OFGB01001149.1_pt1 | contig 16888 bp, 11 predicted proteins | sample 1521491 | NCBI WGS metagenome assembly OFGB01 (sample SAMEA3504095, study PRJEB24116) | mouse gut metagenome | biome: mouse gut; feature: mouse-associated habitat; material: faeces | place: Denmark | collected 2011
CAAAACGCCGGAGACTGCAGATTCTCCGCATCGCTTTATCCTCCCTCATCCTCCTGAGCTGCTGCTTCCTGCTTATATCCGGAATCCGTATGGCAATATCCGCAGGCGCAAAATTCGTCCAAAACCATAAAACAGAATCACCTGAAAAAACTGACGCTAAACCAAAAAAAAGCAGCAACCCTCATGTGGAAGTACAGGAATTGGTGCTTAATACGAATCAGCCTGTATTAGCAAATGAACCTGTCACACTTACGATCAGCTCTATCGGTGATTGTACCCTTGGAACGGATATTAATTTTGCCCACTCTACCAGTCTCAACGCTTTCTATGATCTGTACGGCCCGGATTATTTCTTTCAGAATGTCCGTTCTGTTCTGGAAGCTGATGATCTCACCATTGTAAATATGGAAGGAACACTGACGGAGTCCAACCAGAGACAGAACAAGACCTATGCTTTCAAAGGACCTGCAGAATATTCCGACATCCTTGTCAAAGGCTCCGTGGAAGCCGCTAACCTGGCGAACAACCACAGCAAAGATTATGGAGAGCAGAGCTATACCGATACGGTCGCAGCTTTAGAAGATACCAGCATCCCTACTTTCGGTTTTGACCGGGTAAAGATTCTGGACATCAAAGGAGTGAAAGTGGGACTGACCGGGATCTATGAACTGGCGGAACATCTTGAGAAAAAACAGCAGGTAAAAGACAACATCACAGCGCTGAAAGAAGCCGGAGCACAGCTAATCATAGTAAATTTTCATTGGGGCGCTGAACGTGAGTATACACCGAACGACACGCAGAAAACCCTTGCTCATCTGGCAATAGACGAAGGCGCAGATTTAGTAATCGGCCATCATCCTCATGTTCTTCAGGGTATAGAGAAATATAAGAACAAATATATCGCTTACAGTCTGGGGAATTTTTGCTTTGGAGGTAACTCTAATCCCTCGGACAAAGATACGATCATCTTTCAGCAGACATTTACAATCGAGGACGGAGTCGTACAAAAAGACGACCAAATCAATATCATTCCCTGCTCCATCTCTTCTACCGCTTCTCATAACGACTATTGTCCGACCGTCTTAGAAGGAGAACGGAAGCAGAAGATATTAGATAAGATTAAAACATACAGCCAATGGTAAAGAGGCCGCCGTAAAGCATTTACAGGCAGCCTCTTTATATTTACAAAAACATCTCAAAACACAATGCCATAAGCGGCATAGTAATTATACAGAAAATCACCGACATCACGTTGATCACACTGGCATATCGGGAATCCATGTCGTAGATCTGAGCCACCTGGGTAACCATTGTCGCCGCCGGCGCCACGGCTGCCAGCAGAACAATCAGAAGGATATATTCCGCGTCCGGATGTATTCCCATGCGCCCGACTATGATAAAAATCAATACGGCGGCGGCCGGAAATGTAATCAGACGCAGAAAACAGATGAGGTACGGCCTTTTCTGCCGAAATACCCACAGCAGATCCACATTTCCGATTACCATACCGATCACCAACATGCTGGCAGAAGAAACCATATCGCCGAATCCTCTGACACAGCTTCCGATAACCGTCGGAAGTTTAAGTTCCGTGATAAACAGGAGCGTTCCTATCCCTATGGCGATAATATTGGGATTCAGGAATATCTTTTTATAATCCCGCTCTATTCTCCGGCTGATCACGCCGGCGCCGTGAGTCCAGAACAGTATAGTTTGTATAATCGTATAACCCGTTGTATAGAACACCCATTCATTTCCAAGGACGGACGCCACCAACGGAACGACCAGATATCCTGAATTTGTATAAATAATCGAAGCCTTCTCGATGCTGTTCACATGAAGCGGCTTCTCCAACAGCTTCATCCCGCCGATCATCATCGCGTGGACCACGGCGGCCATCACAATCGACAGTGCAAGTCCCATAAGTTTATCCTGCGTCAGTTCTATCTGAAATGCATCGACAATAATACAGGGGGAACAGATATAAACGACCATATTCGATATGACCTTACTGTCCTCCGACCTGAACAAGCCGATCTTCACAATAGCATATCCTACCGCCATCGTAAGAAACATCGCCGCAATCTGTTCTGCTAACAGTATACTTAATCCCATTACTCTTCTTCCGTCTCTTCCTCCCGACTCTCTGTATCCTGTCCCCCAAAGCCCGCATTTCCTTTAATCTCCAGGGACATTACGAGATTCGCTTTTTCATCCTCTTTATACTCCATGACAACCGTCTGGCCTTCTTCACATCTGATTACATCGATGAAATCAACCACCGAAACGTCAAATATATCCTTGGAACCTTCCACCATAATGTAATAATGAGACGTTCCGTCTATGACCGCCTGGGCAATTTTCGTGATCTTTCCCGTAGTCTTCTTGATTTCCCGGGTATCTTTCTCTACTTCCTTGACACCGTTGCTGAAAAGCAGCTCAAGATAATTCTCCTCGCATTGGCTTACGCTGTCTCCTATTGCCACGATCTGGTATTTCTGAACGTTTACCATGGCGTACTTCTTAACCAGACCCGCGTCGTCCTTAAGCGCTATAAAGTAAGTTGGCTCGCCCGAAATATTCAGAAGCAGCGGAAACGTCGCCCTGTACTTCAGATTCTGTACCTGCCCCTCCGCCGAAGACATGGCGGAGGCTTCCGTCGCTCCCTCAACCTTGTAATACTTCGTCTCCATCGTCCTCTGGTTCGACAGCACAAATCCCACATTTGACTGATCTCCGTTCACAGAGGTCACGCCCGTATACATCCACACGTCATCCTCCAGCGCCAGATAATTATAGCCGTCCGTAGTCATAAGACAATCCTTCTGGCTCAGAACACTGTTGAAGAATCCATGCTTCAGCGTACCATAGTAATCAAACAACTGCACCAGCAGATCTGCCGAATAAGCACGATCGACCCACTCCGGAACATCCTTGATGCCGTAAGTCCTCATATCCCCGGTGATTGCGTTGCACAGAACTACCTTTCCCACCGTCTCGCCGCCGAAAAGACCGATATTAAACTTCTTCACCGGCGCGATCCAGTACGGAATTCCTCTGTCGTCTATCTCGAAACTCAGTTCGCCATAGATATAAGTCGGATGTGCGAACCGCAGGTGCCGGTATATATTCCGGTTCAGATGTTCGCTGGTCGTATACTTGATCCCCTCTTCCAACTTCACCAGCTCTGTAGTCTGGTTCGCCATATTGATGCGTATATACGCCGGGATACCGTTCGAACGGTTCGTAAACCATTTGATCAGGTTCGCATACCGAAGAGGCGACACTCTGACCGGATTGTCCTGATAATTAATCTGGCTGTAGATACTGTCCACTTCGAACTGGGAAACCATGTCTACCATGCTTCCCATCTTACGATCCCCTAAGATTTCCGCCGTATCCTTGTCAAGAAGCGGGATCTTGTCAAAGGAAAGCTCCTCTATATCCTCTGTAAATTCTCCTTCTTTTACCGTAAGCAGCTTCTGGTATTTCTTTGCATTGATAATCGGAGATGATAATAAGGAGCCCAGCAGATATACTATCCCCAGTCCCAATATCACCGCGCCAAAGCATTTCATGACCTTACTCTGCTTCAATTCGTCTCTTCCGAACTTCTTGCGCGCCGCATAGAGAATCGCCAGCGCAACTAACAGAAACAAAACAAAAAACCAGGTTTCCGTCGAATGGATGTTAACCGCGGGCAGAGCCGCATAATAATATCCTCCCGCCGCTATAACCACCGCTAATACAATCAATAATTTTTTCTTAATACTCATATAATCTCCTTAATACTTTTTACGTTACAAACCCCCATGCGGTTCCAGGCGATTCTTATTGAAACAGTTAAAACTTACGGTTCCAGGCGGACGCCGTAAATAACATCAGGAAAGGGAATATTTCCAGACGGCCTGCCAGCATGTCGCAGCAGAATACCAGCTTTGACAGCGCCGAAAAATCCGCGAAATTTCCGTTGGGACCTACCATCCCGATCCCCGGGCCGATATTATTCAGCGTAGCCATCACAGAACTGAATGTGGTGCCAAAATCCATATTATCAATGGATACCAGGATGACGGAGCCCACAAGAGTAAGCAGATACGCCATCAGGTAGATATTCAGTACCCGCAGTACGTCCTGATCCATCTTCTTCCCGTTCATCCGGATAATCCGAACTGCTTTCGGATGAACCATCTGGACGATCTCACGTTTGATACATTTTAACATCATCAGGAAACGCGCCACCTTCATTCCGCCTCCCGTGGATGAGGCGCAGGCTCCGACCATCATCAGGAACAACAGAATATTCTGGGAGAACATAGGCCATTCCACAAAATCCGCCGTAGCATACCCTGTCGTAGTAATTACGGAAGCCACCTGGAAGACCGCATAGCGGAACGCTTTCGCAGGTCCCGTATACAGATGACTGATATTGATCGTAATCAGGATCGCCGACGTCAATATAATCCCTATATAAGCTTTCAGTTCTTCATTCTTCCATACCGGTTTAAACTCCCGCATCAACAGGAAGAAATACAGATTAAAATTCACCCCAAACAATATCATGAATACAGTAATTACGGTATCTATATAGACACTGTCAAAATACCCCACGCTCGCCGCATAATTGGCAAATCCGCCGGTCCCGGCCGTTCCGAACGAAAAGATCAGACTGTCAAAAAGATTCATGCCGCCTAATAACAGCAGAATCACTTCTACGGCTGTCATCCCGAAATATATCCCATATAGGATTCTGGCCGTCGACATCGTCTTCGGAACCAGTTTATCCTTCTCGGGCCCCGGTACCTCCGCACGCATCAGATACATGGAATTCTTCTTATCCAACGTCGTAAGCACCATTACAAATACCAGCACTCCCATGCCGCCGACCCAGTGGGTAAAGCTCCTCCAGAACAGCATGCCCTGAGGCAGCGCCTCAACGTCCCGAAGCACCGAAGAACCCGTCGTCGTAAATCCCGACACGGTTTCAAAAAAAGCATCCAGATAACTCGGAATACTTCCCGAAAGCGAAAACGGTAACGCCCCAAATAATGACCACAGAATCCATGCGCTTGAAACAACAATCATACCTTCTTTACCGTAGATCGTTCTGTTCTCCGGTTTTTTCATGCCAAGCAGCAGATAGACCACTCCCAGGATTCCCGCAGGAATCAAAAAAAACACACCGCTAAACTCCCGATAAATAAATGACACCAATGCCGGAAGCAGCAGAAGCACCGCCTCTACTCCCAACATCTTCGCCAGTATATATCGTATCATTTTCGTATTCATAATTTTTTCTTCTTGTCTCCCTTATGCAAGTATATCTGTAAATTCATTAATAGTATGTTCTTTGGTAACAACAATTACACTGTCACCTACTTCCATATGATCGTCGCCTCCCGGAATAATGACTTTGCGTCCTCTTCCGATACAGGCGATCAGGTGATTGGGCTTTGTAGGCAGATCTTTCAGCGCGACATTCGTAAACCTGCACTCTTTCCTTATAATGAATTCCATCGCTTCCACTTTTCCTCCCAGAAGCCGATAGCTTGTCTCCACGTTTGCGCTGCTGTAGGAATTCTTCATCGCCCGCACATAATTCACAATCTCGTCTGCCGCCGCGCTCTTTACGGAGACTATACTGTCTATTCCCAGACCTTCTACCATCTGCGCCCGGGAATCTTCATTTACTTTCGCAATAATCTTATCTACCCCCTGAGCTTTTGCAAACAACGACATAATAATATTCTCTTCATCCATCCCTGTCAGCGCAACCACGGCGTCGGATTCGCCAATTCCCTCTTCGATCAGAAGATCATGGTCCGCAGCGTCGCCCTGAATGATCGTTGCCTTGGGAAGCAGCTCGCAGAGATATTCGCATTTCTCTTTACTGCGCTCTATGATCTTTACCTGCATTCCTGCCTGAAGAAGCTGACGCGAGAGGTAGAAGCAGACGTTGCCTCCTCCGCAGATCATGACTCTCTTAATCTTTGTATTCTTCTTTCCCATAGATTTGAAAAAAGATCGCAGATCATGATGTCCCGCGGCTATATGAAGCCTGTCGTCCTCCTGCAGCACAAAATCTCCGTCGGGAATAAAGACAGAATTCCCTCTCTTCACCGCGCAAACCAGCATATCGATCTTAAATCTTCGGTCTATCTCCGCCAGTGACAGACCTGCCAGCGGATTTCCCGCCTTAAGGATATGCTCTACCAGCTCCGCTCTTCCCTTCATAAACGTCTCGACTTTGCTCGCCTCGGGAAACAGCAGAATCCTTGCGATCTCGTTCGCCGCCGATAATTCTGGATTTACCGCCATACTCAGATGAAGATCTGACCGAAGAAGATCTATCTGCTGATAATAGATCGGATTGCGCACTCTCGCAATCGTATGCTTTGCCCCCAATCTCTTAGCCAACAGACAGCTCAGCATATTAAACTCATCCGTCGAAGCACAGGCGATCACCAGATCTGAACGGTCGACTTCCGCCTGCCTCTGAATCTCTGCATCGGCCCCGTTTCCTGTGATACAAATGATGTCAAGCCGATTCAGCGCCTCTTTTAACTTTCCCGCATTCTGATCAATCAATACAATGTCATAATCTTCTTCCGACAACTGTACGGCCAGCTTATGCCCTACTTTGCCGTCACCAATGATTACTATCTGCATTTCTTTATCCTCGTTCATTATTCTATTTTGCCGTAATATTATTCTAATACTTTACTGCAGGAAACTGTACGGAAATCACCTGCGCAGATGATTTCCACACACTTCCTTAGCAAATAATTAACAGCAAAGAGATTATAGCACTTTTACCAAAAGAAAAAAAGCCCTTACGGACTTTTCTTCTTATTCTTAATATTTTAACATGATTACTTACTCTTCTGCCGCTCTCTTCGCGATCTCTGCCTCCTGCACGTCGGACGGAGCCTGCTCGTAACGCGCAAATTCATAAGAATAGTTTCCTCTTCCGCCTGTCATGGAACGTAATACCGTACAATATCCGAATACGCCTGTCATCGGAATATCGGCCACGATCTCCTGGAAACCGCCTGCGATAGGGTTCATACCGAGCACACGGCCGCGTCTCTTATTCAGATCGCCCATAACGTCTCCGGTATAATCATCCGGAACCACTACTTTAATAGAAGCAATCGGCTCTAAGAGTACAGGATTCGCCTCCATGAATCCTTTCTTGAACGCCTGTATCGTCGCGGTCTTAAACGCCATCTCGGAAGAATCTACCGGATGATAAGAACCGTCGTACAGCGTCGCCTTAACGCCGACTACCGGATAACCTGCCAGAGGTCCCTTAAGGACGGATTCCTGGAGCCCCTTCTCCACTGCCGGGAAGTAATTCTTCGGAACCGCGCCGCCGACTACCGTCTCTTCAAAAACATACGGTGTATCCAGATCGCCGGATGATGCAAATTTCATCTTAACATGTCCGTACTGCCCATGTCCGCCGGACTGTTTCTTATACTTGGTATCCACGTCGGAGGTCTTGCGGATCGTCTCGCGGAACGCTACCTTTGGCGTCTCTAACGTCACTTCACATTTATATCTTTCAAGAAGCTTGCTCACCGCGATCTCCAGATGCTGGTCGCCCATACCGTAGATCAGTGTCTGACGGTTCTCGCTGTCGTTCATTGCCTTCAGCGTGATATCCTCCGCCATCATCTTCTGAAGAGCCTGGGAAACTTTATCTTCGTCGCCTTTGTTCTTGGTTACATACTTCATATATGTATACGGCTTGGAATATTCCGTCCTTCCAAAGAGTATCGGCGTCGCTTTTACAGAAAGGGTATCCCCTGTCTTCGTATTTGTAAGCTTGGCGATCGCTCCGATATCCCCGGCAAACAATTCTTTCACTTCTACCGGCTTATTTCCTACCATCGTATAGATCTTTCCCAGTTTCTCATCCGTCTCACTATCCGCGTTATAAAGAGTATCCTCGCCCTTTAATACACCGGAACATACCTTAATGAAAGAGTATTTACCGATAAACGGATCCACCATAGTCTTGAATACATATGCTGACTTTGCTTTCGCGAAATCATAATTCGCCTCGTAGATCTCATTGGTCTTACGGTTAATTCCCGCACATTCTCTCCAATCCGGGCTTGGGAAGAATCTTACTATATCCGACAGGAGGTTTGCAACGCCCTGTGCCTGTATGTTTGAACCCATGGCAACCGGAACGATCCTGCCTTCCATAACTTCGGTACGCATCGCGGCGCGGATCTCCTCTACGGAAAATTCCTCCCCGGCAAAGTATCTCTCCATATACTCGTCGCTGATCTCCGCCACTGCCTCTAACAGTTTTTCGCGGTAAGTCTCCAGATTCGGTTTACAGTAATCCGGAATCTCACATTCCTCTCTCTGTCCGATACCTGTATAACGCCTTCCGGCATTCTTGATGACATTAACGTAACCAACCAGCTTTTCATTCTCTCTTATAGGCTGGAAATGAGGTGCGATCACCTTACCATATCTGTCGTTCAGATCCTCTACTACCTGACGGAAACTTGCGTCGTCTACATCCATCTCTGTTACATAGATCATACGCGGAAGATTGTACTTATCACATAATTCCCATGCTTTCTCCGTTCCGACTTCCACACCGGCCTTGCCTGATACTACGATTACCGCGGCGTCCGCCGCGCTGACCGCTTCTTCAACCTCGCCGACAAAATCAAAGTATCCCGGTGTATCCAGTACATTGATCTTCGCCTTCTCCCACTCGATCGGTATCAGCGTCGTACTGATTGAAAATTCTCTCTTCTGTTCCTCTTTATCGAAATCACTGATCGTATTGTGGTCTGTGATCTTCCCCATACGGTTCGTTGCTCCTGATACATAAGCCATCGCTTCAGCAAGGCTTGTCTTGCCGCTCCCCCCATGTCCTAAGAGAACTACGTTCCTGATCTCGTCAGTCCTGTAAACCTTCATATTTTCGGTGCCTCCTTATTCTTAGTAAAAATCTCATGTTTATATTGTACTAAAAAAGCAAGGGTATTACAACTCTTTTATACATGATTTACAATTTTCTCGTAAATAAATTGCAAACCAGACGCCCGGAGGGTACAATAGAGAATATATAAATTAGGACAAGGAGAATCGCTATGAAGCATAAAATCGGCTTTATCGGCTTAGGTCTCATCGGAGGTTCCATCGCACGGGCGATCCGGCAGTACTTTCCCGACTATGAGATCACAGCCTTTGATAAGAACAAAGAGACTCTGGCGCTGGCAACCCAGGAATCCGTCATCGATGTAGCGGCGACAACCATTGACGATAACTTTCGCCAATGCAGCTATCTCTTCCTGTGCGCCCCGGTATCTTATAATACCGCTTATCTTAAGCAGATAAAAAACTACCTTCACGAAGACTGCATTCTGACTGACGTAGGAAGCGTGAAGACGAATATCCACAAAGAAGTGGAGAATCTTGGAATCGAAGAATACTTTATCGGCGGACATCCCATGGCTGGTTCGGAAAAAAGCGGATATGTCAACTCCAAGGCAATGCTGATTGAAAATGCATATTATATACTTACGCCGTCGGGCAAAGTTTCACAGAAAAAGATAGCGCGCTATACAAAATTCATTCAATTTCTGCATGCTATCCCTGTTCTTCTGGACTACCAGAAACATGATTATGTGACCGGAACCATCAGCCATCTGCCTCATATCATCGCATCCAGCCTGGTGAATTTCGTGCGTGATACGGATACAAAAGAAGAGTTGATGAAGAACCTTGCCGCGGGCGGTTTCAAAGATATTACCCGTATCGCTTCTTCCTCTCCGACCATGTGGCAGCACATCTGCCTGAAAAACAAAGAAAATATATCCCGGATTCTGAAAAGCTATATCTCCTTCCTGAATCATGCCAAAGACATGATCGATCAGGAAGACGCACAGGGAATCTATCACATGTTCGACACCTCAAGGAATTACCGGAACTCCTTTCCGGCATCCTCCGCAGGGCCGATCAAAAAAGCATATGAAGTCTACTGCGATATTATCGACGAGACCGGAGGAATCGCAGCGATTGCCACAATCCTGGCCTCCAATAATCTAAACCTTAAGAATATCGGCATTATACATAACAGAGAATTTGAAGAAGGGGTTCTGCGTATTGAATTCTATGACGAAGCATCTTCTAAAAGAGCCGCACAGATTCTGCAGAAATTCAGGTACATTGTCTATGAGCGCTAAAAGTATTTATACAGGAAATAGCCTAAAAGGCGAGATCACCGTTCCGGGGGACAAGTCCATATCCCACCGTTCCGTCATGTTCGGTTCCATCGCGCTTGGAACTACAAGAATTACAAATTTCTTAAAAGGCGCGGATTGCCTGTCCACCATCAAATGCTTTCAGAGAATGGGAATCGAAATTACAGAAGAAAAGGACTGCATTCTGGTCTATGGTAAAGGACTCCGCGGATTATCGGCTCCTTCCTGCACATTAGACGTGGGGAACAGCGGAACGACCACAAGACTCCTGTCCGGTATTCTGGCAGGCCAGAACTTTTCTTCCGCCATGTCGGGAGACGAATCCCTGAATTCCCGTCCTATGGGACGCGTCATGACTCCGTTAAATAAGATGGGGGCGCGCATCCAAAGTATCAACAACAATAACTGTGCTCCTCTCAAAGTAGAGCCGGGAGATCTCCACGGCATCCATTATCAGTCTCCGGTTGCTTCCGCCCAGGTAAAATCCGCAGTCCTCCTCGCCGGACTTTATGCCAACGGAGAAACCTCCGTGGATGAACCGGCGCTTTCCCGCAATCATACGGAACTGATGCTCAGAAGCTTCGGCGCGGACATATCTTCCACCCTTCAAGAAAACGGCACGGCCACCGCGCGCGTACATCCCTGTAAGGAACTCTATGGACAGACGATCCAGGTGCCCGGCGACATCTCGTCGGCGGCATATTTTATAGCCGCAGGGCTTCTTGTCCCGGGTTCGGAGTTATTGATTAAAAATGTAGGAACAAATCCTACCCGGGCGGGAATCCTTAATGTATGCCGGGCTATGGGCGCGAATATCGCTTACCTGAACGAGCGGAATGCCGGCGGAGAACCCACTGCGGATATCCTTGCCAGGTACAGCCCGCTTCACGGCGTCACTATAGAAGGAAGTCTCATTCCGACACTAATCGACGAGATTCCAATCATTGCGGTCATGGCTGCCTGCGCCGCCGGCACGACCATAATAAAAGATGCGGCGGAATTAAAAGTAAAAGAAACGAACCGTATCTATACCGTAACAGAAAACCTCAGAGCCATGGGCGCAGACGTTACGCCTACGGACGACGGCATGATCATAGAAGGCGGAAAACCTCTCAAAGGAGCGCGGATCAAGAGTTACCTGGATCATCGCATCGCAATGGCGTTTGCAATAGCGGGATTAACATCAGAAGGAGAGACTATCATCGAAAACAGTCAATGCGTCGACGTCTCTTACCCGGAATTCTTCAACACTCTTGAGCAATTATAATCCTTATATAAAAACTGCCAGTGGCAAAGTCCACTGGCATAAATATGTAAAGTAAATTTTCGCGTTATTCACGATGCGATGTATAATCTTTTACGACCGGCGGAATTTGAGACATCATATTATCCACGTCTTCGAACATTGCGCTCTTCGTCGTCCCCAGCCTGGCCGCTTTATTAATATGCTTCACAACTTCCTGATACTGATTTTTTACCCGTTCAAAGAATCCGCACAGAACCTGAAGCCCTGATTTTGACTGGCTGATCACATCGGAGATCGCTGTATGTACGGTCGTCGTCCCTTCTGCAGCCCGGGTAATCTCATCAAACATATCATATGTTTCCTGCACCTTATTGATACTTTCTTCCAATGCATTCTGAGAAATATTGATACTGCCGTTCAGATGGTCTGTTCCCTGCTCTACCGCCTGGATACCTGAACCCACTTCCCTGGTCAGGCTCTTGATCTCGTCGGCAAGCTTTTTAACCTCCACCGCCACGACCGCAAATCCCTTTCCGTGTTCACCGGCGCGCGCCGCTTCTATAGAGGCATTGATCGCAAGGAGATTCGTCTGATCGGCAATGGATACGATCTTATCGGTACACTGCCTTATTGTCTCAACAGCTTTCTGCAGACTTTCAAACGTCTGCTCCATCTCGCTGAAATATGCCGCAACCTGTTCGGAGGTAGACTTCAATTCTTCTACCCCGTTCTGCGCATGCGTCACCGATTGGATTATCGTATCCCTCACCGCCGCAAATTCACCGGAGACTTGCTCTATACTGGAAAAATTCTGCTCAAAGTCCTGCAGCCTTCCCTGAAAATTCTCCGTTTCCTTCAGGACGCCTCCGAAAGACCTTCTGATTTCATTCAATTCCCACAGAGAATCTACTTCCTTTTTCACAACGTCTTTGTGATAATCCTTCAGCGTGTCAATTACGTGCAGTACCGGATTCAGATTATCCATGCCTTCAGCGGCCTCTCTGATCTCTTTATGATTTCTTTTCCCAAAAAACATGTCTCTTTCCCCCTTTACTCAAACACTACGCAAGTCATAGACTGATTGACAAACCGATCATTATAATGCTCCCCATATCCCACAAGACCCGCATGGTTTCCCAGCCTGCTCATATCATTCAGGTATTCCTGCATATAATTATTCTGCGTAAACAACAGATACCGGAACAGACAGTTTACGGAAAATATCGCCGATATCTTTGAAAAATCCTGCTGTATCATACGGATCGTATCATTTACAACCGCTCTGTAATCCCCCAGCTCCAGCAGAACCAGAACGTCCGAATCATTGACCTGCCTGAAACATGTCAGCGCGCTGCCGCTCACTTCTTTTATGGATATAATACAGGTATCGTCGCCATTCAATTTGCCGAACGGATTCTTAAAAGTCTGCGTCGTAATCTCCTGCTCCGACACCTTGAGAATATCCTGATACACCTGCTTTGCCGGTTTACCGTTTAAAGCTCCTAATTTATATTGTGCTTTATCCGTCTGCGACGCAATGAACCGATAATTTTCCATCTGTCTGTAGATATTCTCTTTATATGTTTTTACTCTGCCGTTCTGATTCTTGATTACGGCATAAGCCACGGCGTCCTCATAGATCTTCCCGTTAGCCGACACTTTTCCCGCGTCTCCGGTTCCCCCTACCAGAGAAATCCTCCTGTGTTTTAATACTGAATGAAGCGTGGTCAGCACACAGGCGTCGTTTCCGGTACAAAAATCAATACAGACGGTATCTTCGTAAGAACCGTTTACCTGATTTACATCTTTCTCTAACCGGCCGATATATTTGACAGGCATACTTGACGCCTCTTCCAGTACGTTTGCCGCCGCGATTATTCCGTCTGAAAACGCGATCACGCCTACCCCTTTTTCCACCACCTTCGAATCATAACTCATACCGATACACCCGATGCTTGGCACTTCCGGATACAGCTCCTCCAACTCTTTTACATGCGCCTCAAACTGATCTCCGTTAGAAAACAACATCAGAAATTGCGGTCTACTGATTCCGCGGACTGCTTCTTTTAAATTTCCGCTTTGGCTTTTTCCAAAAATCTGCTTCATTTTGCTAATCCTCTTTCCTTTTATAGTTATTAATAATATCTTACATTCACAGCCTTACCCAGATTCTCTGCACATTCTTTCAATTGCTCTACCAGATTCATCCTGACGCTTAAGTCAAAAGGCAGATTAGAATTCTTGTGCGCCACATTCATTGCTTTTCCCACAAACAGATTCAACTGCGTACATTCTTCTATAATGAGTTTTGCAAGCTTTGCCGCCCCGTTATCAGCATCCAGTTCATCAAAGAATGCCTCGTCAAATTCGTCGTTCTCATAGCGCTTCAAAAGCCCTAATGATTTTCCTATAGTCAGGACGCCCTCTGTCACAAGATCCATTCCTTCTATAGTTGCCATCGGAGGCACCGTCGGATCAGCGTAATTCACCGAGGTCACAATCTCCCTTTTTAATACCCGCGACGTGATATTGGCGCTGGTACCGCCGCAGACGACCTTCTTCCCCTCCTGCTTCATGAAATCACGGACCACTCTTTCGTCATCCTCTTTATGCGTCGGAGGTCCTGTGAATATATTGACAATCCGGCGCTCGATTACCCTTGCCACGGCAACCGTCGTATCGTCTCCGGGCTTATTGCCGTACAGGTCGTCGCATAATTGGCTTAACATCGCCGCCAGGCGGGACGAAGACAGGGTCTGCTTCGTACATTTCAGCGTATAGTCCGCCATATCCTCCCATGTCCAGCCCAGATTCATGAGTTCTCCTTCACCTGCCCAGATTACACCGTCGCTCATCAGCACAAAACAATCCTTCAGTCTTACGTTGAAACGGTATTCCCGAATATTCTTCCCTTCAATCAACCTTTCCTTATAAGGATAATTCATAATCTTCCCGTCTCTTACAAAGATACACAGAGGATTATCGAATTCTACCAGATATGCTTCTCCGTTATGAAAAATCTGCAGAATACTGAATGTGGCGTAAGCGACTTCCCTGACCCTGCAAACCGGCAGCGTCTTTGCAATGGTCCCGACGCAGGACTCGATTGAAGCCCCCTCCCGGAACATCGTTCCCAGGATCTTAGACGTAAGCGTAGCCAGAATATTCGCCTTTACTCCGCTTCCCATACCGTCCGCCAGTATCACGATCTCCGAATCCTTTGTCTTCAATATCTCCACCTTATCCCCGCACAACTCTTCCCCGTGCTTATTCAGGCTTTTCCATGATATATCCACACTCACACTCATATTATTCTTCCTCTTCAAACAGAATAGAATCTCTAAGCTTCGACAGAGTTACCTTCGTCTCTGCCGTCGTCTCCCCCAATAATCCCGCAATCTCCTGGGCAACCATCATCTGCTTGTCAATTACCTTCTGCGCCATCTCCACCGTCTCTATCTTCAGGTTATAATGCTGCTCCTTCGCCTTCTCTTCTTTCGTAATATCCTGATAGGTCACAAGAACAGATTCCAGGCTGTCGATATAGATAATCGTCTCTACCACCTTAAGCTTCACGGTATCCAGATTCATCTTTTTATGAATAATCTGCCTCTTTGTCGTCAATACCTCCATAATATCTTTATCGTCTAAAAATTCGAAAATATAACGTTCCAAAGCCTCTTCCCGCGACACGCCCAGCATTTCCATTGCCTTTTTATTGCATTCTCGGATCCGCATATCTTTATCCACAATCATGATCATACTCGGCGTCACGTCCATGACGATATTCGACATGGACTCTGCCTGGGCAAGGGCATATGGAAGACACATTCCGATCTCCGCTTTCTTCTGGAACACCGCTGCAGCTTTTGCCTGACAAGTTGCATAACCACAGGCTCCACAGTTTAATTCGTCCTCTCTGGTGTATTTACCCATAGCGTGCAGAACATCCTGCATCTCCTGTTCGGAGGGCTGCTTATCTACCACGCGCCTGTCGGTAAATGTCTTATGGAGATTCAGGCTTGCGCCGTCTATTCCCTCTGCCTCTTCTCTGTGGAGCACCTGTTTTTCAATATCCATCTTCGCACGGACCATGGACTGCTGCCATTTATCTGAGGCAGGCCCCTTGATACACCCTCCTTCACAGACATTTACCTCGAAGAAACAGCTCTGTATCTCGCCTTTCTCCAATTCACTGAATAATTCCATACAATTCTTCAATCCGTCAATATGTACTTTATAATACTGTTCCTCAGCCGTACCCGCCAGAACAGACTGGATCACTCCCCCGCTGATGGGATAGAGCCGGTTCACCTTCGGACTTGGGTTGCCCATGGGCTGATCCTCGCACCGATGGATATCGATTCCCTCCGCTTCCCACCATCCGGTTATCTCTTCAAAGGTCAGGATCGCGTCGATCGCTCCCCTCACACGCTCGTCCCCGATCGCCTCTTCTTTCTTGGCGATACACGGACCTAAGAACACCGCCTTTACATCCTCCCCGTAGATACTCTTGATCAGACGGCCGTGCGCCACCATCGGAGATACGACCGGAGCCATCATAGATACCAGCGACGGGTAATATTTCTCAATCAGGTCATTGACGCTCGGACAGCATGTGGTGATAATATTCTTCATCTGCTTCTCCTCAAGCAGCCGCGCATATTCCTTCGTGACGAGGGCCGCGCCTTCCGCCGTTTCCCGCACCTCGTAGAATCCCAGGCGCTTCAGGGCGTCCACTACCTGCCCCGGCTTATCATATTCCAAAACTCCCAGATAAGACGGAGCAATCGAGATGATCACCTTCATCCCCTGCCTCAGATATCCCTTTACACGATCCATATCGCTTGCGAATGTCTTCGCATTCTGCGGACAAACCTCCAGACAATGCCCGCAGTTAATGCAGTGATCTTTCATGATATGCGCCTGCTCATTCTCCACCGAGATTGCTTTTACCTCGCAATTGCGCACGCACTTATAACAATGCCTGCAGCTTGCGTCCTTAAAATCAATTACCCGCATCTTGTCTTCGTCCTCCTCATCCTGTAATGTATTTATCTGCTGTCCCCTTCATTTTCACTTCTCCTATTATAACAAAACACAAATGTCTGCTCAACCTCTTTTTAATAAAAACAGCGCCCCTGCTTCAGATAAAGCAGGACGCTGTTCTCAACGACCAATTTATTTAATTCACGGTTCTCTTCACATAGCTGGTATGTAACGTCTCGTGTGCCTTATGGCTTCCCGGCGCTCCGAGATACTCTTCATAGAGCTTCTTGATCTCCGGATTCTCGTGCGACTTACGGATCGTCTTCTCCGCGTCATTGCGGTATAGTACGCCTGCACGGATACCGCGGACATCCGTGAAGTTACGGACATCGCCTGATACCTGAGGCTGGCCGCC
>OFGB01001150.1_pt1 | contig 16879 bp, 15 predicted proteins | sample 1521491 | NCBI WGS metagenome assembly OFGB01 (sample SAMEA3504095, study PRJEB24116) | mouse gut metagenome | biome: mouse gut; feature: mouse-associated habitat; material: faeces | place: Denmark | collected 2011
CGGACCTCGCTGATTACGTAAGTGTCAGGGCTTACGATAAAGTTCGTGATACCATCGGAATTGCGTATGGTGACTTCAAGCATGCAGCAGTTGTTGTCAAAGGCAGAGATACTTTGAATCACGCCGTTTACCGGAACTAAGTTTGTAGAAGGCATGGTGTAAACTCCATTTTTTCATTAGTATATGCTGGATTATTTCAGGTGTTCGTCAGGCTTGATGGCCGACGCCCTTCCGTGGGGCGGCAGGAAATGGTACAGCTCTTCGTAAGCTTCCACTTCTTCGGTGGAAGCTGGTTCTGATGGAATCAGCCCGGTGCAGTCCTGTGATGAAGCTGCATTAGACAGGTAGTCGAATTCATCGATGATTTCCTGATTCGTTTTCTCTTTCATGGTTTACCTCCGTTCTTATACCCAAAGGGCATACATAATAGAAAGTTTCAATTTATATTGTGTAGAAAAAGCCGGACATATACTGTATAATATTTCCATGTGAAAAAATCAAATGACAAGAAAGAAGGACGATGATTTATGAAAATTGAAATTGACACCCATTCCCATACACTTGCCAGCGGGCATGCATACAATACCATTCAGGAAATGGCGTCTGCAGCGGCAAAAAAGGGGCTTAGGGGTCTTGCAATCACGGACCATGCGGTGCAGATGCCGGGGACATGCCATATCTATTATTTCCAAAATCTGCGTGTAGTACCCAGACAGATGTGCGGAATCGAGCTTCTTATGGGGACGGAATTGAATATCCTCAACGAGGAAGGGGAGGTGGACTTCACGCAGAAACTCTTGGAAGAGTTGGATATTGCCATTGCCAGTATGCATCCCCAGTGCTATAAAGGAGAGCGCACCAGAGAAATGGTGACACAGGCATATGTGAACGCGATGCAGAACCCTTACGTGGATATCATCGGGCATCCCGACGACGGAAGGTGTCCTGTGGATATGGAGACGCTGGTGAGGGAGGCGAAGAAGACCGGGACGCTTCTGGAGGTGAATAATTCTTCCTTGAACCCGGAAAGTTTCCGGTTGGACGCCGTGAAGAACTGCAGGGAGATGCTGTGGGAGTGCCGGAAACAGGAAGCTATGGTAGTTTTGGGGACGGATTCCCATGTGGATTCGGAGATTGCAGATTACCGGTATGCAAAGCCGGTTCTGGAAGAGGTACATTTCCCGGAAGAGCTGATTGCCAATACGTCGCTTGACAAATTAAAGTCTTGCCTAAAACACGGGAAAAAGGTATAGACTTTATAAATTTAGTGTGCTAAAATGAAGGGTAGTTGAGAAGGTTGTGAAGGAGATTATGTTATATGAGTAAGAAGATCAGGACGGAGGCGGTAGATTTCCTGTTCCGTGCGATATTGAGCCTGGAGAATAAAGAAGAGTGCTATACATTTTTTGAGGATATCTGTACGATCAATGAGTTGTTGTCACTGTCCCAGAGATTCGAGGTGGCGAAGATGCTTCGAGACCGGAAGACCTATCTTGAGATTGCAGAGAAGACGGGGGCATCCACAGCCACCATCAGCAGGGTAAACCGTTCGCTGAATTACGGCAATGACGGGTACGACATGGTGTTTGCCCGGATTGGCATGATGGAAGAAGGAGAGGAGACGCAGCAATAGGCTACATTTAGAAATTAAGAAGAAACAAGACTGAGTGAGCCTTATTTCTTCTTTTTTTCGTGGGAAGGTTCCGGAAGCCCGTCAATCAGCTTTTCAATCAGGAGTTTCTTCACATACACGTCAAAGCTCAGGGAGCAGATGAAGGAGAAGAGCTGCAGATAATCGCGCTCCTCCTCGGGTACATCGGTAAAACTGTGCATGGCACGGTGGTAGGATCTTGCAACGTCTTTCTGTACTGCGTCGATCCTGGACTTTTCAAGCTGGCAGATCTCTTCGTAGATGGAGGTCATGCAGGGTTCCCCGCCGGTGTCAAAATATTTCTCCGTAATAGGGGCGAGCAGCGTCTCGATATCCTTGATAGACAGGATATTCTTAAAATAGTAGATGAATATCAGCGCAAGAACGTGTTCCTTGGAATACTTCTTCTTTACGGGAGGCGGAAGGAGGTTGTTCTTGGCGTAATTGTTGATCATGGTCTTGGTCAGGATCTTGTCTTCCTCATGCCGCCGGGAAGAGGAGAGCTGTTCTTCCATAAATGTAGTTACCTGGTCCATGTAAAGGTCTATGTTGGGAATGGAATCCGGCCTAACGTACTCGATTCGGGAGATGCTGGAGAGAATACTGTTCAGCATGTCCTTTGTGTTAATTGTCATATTATCACCTCAATGGAACTATTATATAGTTTTTGAAACTATATCACAAGGATTTTTTAAATACTCTATCAAAATTTAATAATTTGTGATATAACTGAATATAAGGGTATGTAAATGAGGAGGAAGAATATGAGTGTACTGAAGAAGCTATTTGCCCCGGTTGACATGACTGTGGGAAAACCTTGGGAAGATATACTGATCTTTACAGTGCCGATGCTGGTCGGCAATATTGCCCAGCAATTATATAATACGGTAGACAGCGTGGTAGTGGGCAACTATGTAGGAGATAACGCACTGGCGGCGGTGGGAAGCGCAGGCCCCATACTGAACCTTCTGATCGTATTATTTATCGGTATCAGCGTGGGCGCCAGCATTATGGTATCTCAGTATTTCGGCGCACGGAAGAGGGATGACCTCTCGATTGCGATTGCAAACAGTATTGTCCTGACGGCGATTTCATCTGTTATAATCATGGTGATGGCGACGATAACTGCAAGGCCGCTTCTGGTGCTTTTAAAAACGCCGGACAGTATTCTTGACTGGTGTACGTCCTACCTGAGGATTTTGTTTCTGGGCATAGCGGGGCTTTCCTTCTATAATATACTGAGCGGGATTCTTCGAGGGCTTGGAGATTCGATTTCCGCACTGGTGTATCTGGTTGTGTCAAGCGTACTGAATATTGCCCTGGATTTATTGTTTGTAATCCAATTTGATATGGGAGTCAGCGGCGTTGCCCTGGCTACGGTGATTGCTCAGGCGGTTTCAGCCGTGCTGTGCCTGCTTAAATTAATGCGGATGAAGGAGCTTTTTGACTTCAAGACGCAGTATTTCAAATTGACCAAGAAACATGGAATGAATATTATCCGGCTTGGAGTCCCGTCAGGGGTGACGCAGGCAATTATGTCTATGGCAATGCTGGTGGTTCAGTCCTTGACCAACAGTTTTGGCGAGCAATTTATCGCTTCCAATGTAATCGTTATGCGTGTGGATGGGTTTGCGATGCTTCCGAACTTTTCTTTTGGAACGGCGATGACCACTTATGCCGGACAAAATGTGGGGGCAAGGGCTTATGACCGTGTTTCACAGGGAGCAAAGCAGGGAACACTGATGGCGGTCGGTTTTTCGGCGGCGATTACAGGGCTGATATTGTTGTTCGGGAGAAATCTGATGGCAATTTTCACAAACACGGCGGAGCTTGTAACGCTTAGCATGAATATGATGCGGATACTGGCAGTCGGGTATATCGCGATGGCGATTATCCAGAGCCTCTCCGGCGTGATGCGGGGAGCGGGGGATACTGTGACCCCGATGTGGATTTCTATTGTGATGACGATATTCCTGAGGGTTCCGATTGCTTACGGACTGGTACATCTGACGAAGAGCGCAGAGTTCCCGGGGGGACGCAAAGAGAGTATCTATGTTTCACTTCTGATTTCGTGGGTGCTTGGGGCAATCATAACGAGTATTTTCTATAAACGCGGCAAATGGCGTAAGAAAGCGATTTAGAGAGGGGGTATTTTGTATGAATGTGAGACAGGAAAGGCATCTGATTGAGCGTGTAATACATTTACTGCGTATCCTGGAAGAGAATGGGATTGAGTCGGAGAGCATCTGTGAGGAGAGTCTTCCGAAAGAGCTGCTTTCTTCGGAGGACATGGAGAGCCTTCAGGAAACTTTTGAGTTTCTTCGTTTTATGGAAGAGATTCCTGGAGGCTTCCTGATTTATTTTGCAGAAGGCGACGGTCAGGTTATCTACGTAAACCAAAGTCTGCTTGACATTTTCCAGTGTAAGACGAGAAAGGAATTCCGTGCCTTGACCGGTAATACGTTCCGGGGGGGTCGTTTATCATGAGGATTGGGATGAAGTAGATAAGAGCATTAAGAGGCAGATTTTTGAGAATCAGTTTGATTTGGATTTTGTGGAGTACCGGATTCGGCGCCAAGACGGGACTGTGATATGGGTGGAGGATTACGGCCATTATATTAAGAATGAAGCTGTGGGGGATATCTTCTATGTGTTTATCGGGGAGTCCACCGACGAGAGAAAGCGGCAGCAGACGGAACAGAAGCGTCTGCTTGCGGAGGCGCTGGGAAGCGCGAATCTGGCAATTAAGGCGAAGAATGCATTTTTGTCGAATATTTCACATGACATGCGGACTCCTTTAAATGCGATCTTCGGATTCACCTCTCTTGCAAAGGCGTGGATTAGCGAGCCGGAGAAAGTTTCGGGGTATCTTGACCGGATTGATGCCGCCAGCCGCCAGCTTCTTGACATGATTACGAAAGTGTTGGATATTTCGGCGCTTTCAAATGCGGCAGGCCCTGCGGAGGTAGAATGCGACTTGTGTGAGACGGTAAGGGAGGCGTATGAGTTCCTGATGCCTCAGGCAAAGGAGAAGTCCCTGTCCTTCTTGCTGGATTGTGACAGTGTGAAGCATAATATCATCTACGCGGATCAGGGGAAATTACAGCAGCTTGTGCTGAGCCTTGCCAACAATGCCGTGACCTACACGAATCCCGGCGGCAAGGTGAATATCCGGCTGACGGAGAAGGACGAGCTGCCCAACAGCTATGTGGTCTACAATCTGGTGGTGGAGGATAACGGAATCGGGATTGGCGAAGAATTTTTAGGGAAGATATTCGAGCCGTTCAGCAGGGAGAAGAGTTCGACGTTAAGCGGCGTACACGGGATTGGGCTGGGACTTACGATTGCGAAGAGCATTGTAGATATGATGCATGGAAATATTGACGTTAAGAGTACCGTGAATGAAGGAAGCGCTTTTACCGTCGCCCTTACCTTCCGGGCGCAGCCGCTCCATGACGCGGCGAAGGAAGCGGAGGCGCTTTTCGGCACGAGCCTGCGTATCCTTCTGGTAGAGGACAATGAGATTAATTTAGAAATTGAAACCGAGCTTTTGGAGCGGATGGGATTTACGGTGGAACCGGCGGAAAACGGGCAGATTGCACTGGACAAGGTGAAATGTGCGTCTCCCGGCGATTACGATCTGGTCATCATGGATTTGCAGATGCCTGTGATGGACGGCTGGCAGGCGACGGCGGAAATCCGGCGCCTTCCGGATCCGACCCTGGCCCATATCCCCATTATTGCGCTTTCGGCGGATATCCTTGCCAGCAACAAGGGAAGGGCAATGGAATGTGGGATCGATGCCTGCCTTTCAAAGCCGCTGGATTTTACATTGCTTTTACAGGCAATCGAGAAGATCGCAAAAAGATAAATAATGATTGTAATTTTTGGGCTATCTATGTATAATATACAGATATAGAATGAGAGATTATGAAGGCGAATGAATGTGGAAGGAACGGAGAGAGAAAAGAATAAGCGGTATAGTGTAGTAAGTATATTAATTTGTGTTTGCATTTTGCTTGTTTTAAGTGTTGGGGGAGTCTATATTAGGATTCTCCGCAGCAATCTGATGGATCAGGCTATTCGTAATGTCATGGATATGACGCGGCAGCAGCAACAGTCATTTGATACTTTTATTTCCGCGGACAGGGAACGGCTGCACAGTTATGCAGAGTACTTTTCCCATACGTCTTCCTTGGATACTGCAGGAATTGAACAGAAGTTGGAAGTGTTTTCTTCAATTGACGCCTATTATTCGGTTATTAACCTGGAAACTGGTGAATATTGCAACAATAAATCTGATCAAGTGTTCCGGCTTCAGGGGGATGAGCTTGAAGAGTACCGTTCCCTGACAGGGGCGGACATCCGTGACCCTTATCCGGGATTGTATACAGGCAATACGGCGTTTGGTTATTATGAGAGATTTGAATTTAACGACGGTGTGCCGGGATTGTTTCAGAAAGCATATGAGAGTGCGGCAGTTTCGGAGGAATTTTCCCTGTCTTTCTATGACGGGCAGGGACACTGCTATATTGTGAGCCGTGAAGGCGATATCCTGATGCGGTCTGAGGAAGGGAGCGAGGCGGCTTCTTGTAAGAGTCTGTTTGACTTGGTATTAGGGGAAGACGCAGACAAGGTTGACGGCAAATCTATTATTGAGATGCTGAGCAGCCGTGAGTCGGGTACGTCAATCTTTGAAAGTGTAAGAGGTGAGCAGATCTGTACCTATGTCCCAGTGGAGAACGTGGGGGGATGGTATCTGATTTCTATCATTCCCGTTGCGGCGGTCATGGAAGAGGCGGACGACATCATTCAGGATTCCCAGTTTGCCATTATATTTATGGTTGTTCTTATGATTGTGTTTGGCGGTTTTTTGCTTCTTAATTGGCGGAGCCATAAGGAACTCAGTAAGAAAGAGCAGGAGATAGCTTACAATAAGCAGCAGTTTGACGTTTTTTCAACCTATCTGTCTAATAATACGGATGACGTTTATGTGATGCTGAGCGGAAAGGAACTCAGGATTGAGTTTGTGAGCTCAAACGTAGAAAGGGTATTGGGTGTTTCGGTGGAAGAAGCCCTTCAGGATGTGCGGATGTTTGGACGCGCCAATTATTGTTCCGGCAAGGATGTGGAGATTGCCGATTTGGATGCTTTAGAACCGGGAACTTCCTTTGAGCCGGTCATGAGCGAGCGGGTTCATAGAAAGACGGGGGAACACAGGTGGTTTTGGGAGACGGTCTATAGTGTGCTGATTCAGGGAGAGAAGAAGATTGTCGTTTATCTGTCTGACCGTACCAGAGAGCGGGAGACGCAGAATACGCTGACTCAGGCGTTGGATTTGGCGCGTGTGGCGAATAAGGCGAAGAGTACGTTTTTAAGCAGTGTCAGTCATGATATCCGAACGCCTATGAACGCAATTATGGGATTAGTCACCCTGCTTTCCCGGGAAGCCCATAACCCGGAGCACGTTTTGGAGTATACCCAGCGGATTAACGCCGCAAGCCAGCATTTGCTGGGGCTGATTAATGACGTGCTGGATATGAATAAGATTGAGGGCGGCAATGCAACGCTGAATATTTCCGAAGTGAATATGGCGGAGGTAATCGAAGAACTGAATGTGATTATCCGTCCCCAGAGTAAGGATAAGAACCAGTCGTTTCGGATTTTTGCGTCGTCGTTTACCCATGAGCAGCTGTTGGGGGATAAGCTGCGAATTAACCAGATTTTGATTAATATTCTGTCCAACTCGGTGAAATATACACCGGAGGGCGGCTGTATTGAGCTGGATGTCCGTGAACTGCCCGGAGTGACGGAAGGGTACAGCCGAGTTGAGTTTGTAATCCGTGATAATGGGCAGGGGATGTCCCCGGATTACCTGGAGGTGATTTTCCAGCCGTTTACCCGTGAAGAGAATCCGGCCGCGAGGGAGATACAGGGTACAGGGCTTGGGATGGCAATTACCAAGAGCCTGGTAGACTTGATGGGCGGTACGATTGAGGTAGAGAGTGAGTTAGGCGCAGGCACTACGTTTACCCTTGATTTGGATTTGCGGATCTGTGAGGATGAGGGAGACGACCCGGCATTCTGGAAGGAGCATGGCGTCAGCCGTATGATTGTTGCCGATGACGACGAATATGTCTGCCAGAATATCGTTAAGGCGATGGCGCATACGGGCGTTGATATACGATATACCACCGACGGCAAGAAGGTGGTGGAGATGATGCGTACGGCAAGGGAGAGGGGCGAACCGTATGATGTGATGATTTTAGACTGGAAGATGCCGGGATTTGACGGGATGGAGACGGCGCGCCTGATCCGGAAGAATTATTCAAAGCATATACCGATTCTGTTTTTTACCTCTTATGATTGGAGCGAGATTGAAGAGGAGGCGCTGGAAGTCGGCGTAGAAAATTTCCTGACGAAGCCGTTTTTCATGCATAGCTTCAAGGAAGCCATTGAACGCACCATGAATGGTAAAAAAGGCAGGATGCAGGAGAAACCTTTACAGAAAGAGAGTGTTTTTGCAGGGAAACATATCCTTGTTGTGGATGATATTGAGGTTAATCAGTTGATTCTGGTGAAGATTTTGGAATCTCTGGGGGCTGCTGCCTGTGATGTCGCAAAGGACGGACAGGAAGCTGTAAATATGTTCAGTAATTCCAAACCAGGAGAATATGACGTGATTTTCATGGATGTACAGATGCCCGTCCTGGATGGTTATGGGGCGACCAGGGCAATACGGGTCAGCGGTCATCCGTCGGCAAAAAGTGTCCCTATTATTGCCATGACTGCCAATGCATTTGTGGATGATATCCGGGATGCGCTGGAGTCTGGTATGGATGCGCATGTATCTAAGCCTATCGTGGTTGACCAGTTAAAGGCTACGTTCCAGGAGGTGTTGGAGCGGAGGAAACATTATGGGGGTTCGTCGGAATAGGAAAGGAGTTTTTTTGGTATGAATTTCATGGAGGAGTTGAAGCAGTTAGGAGTTGACGTGCAAGAAGGGGTTGAGCGCGTCGTAGGGGATGAGTCTTTATATCAGATGATGCTTGGCATGTTTGTGGATGTCGTCAGTTCAAATCCAATCCGAATAGAGGATTTTGAAGGGGAAGTTCATGAAGAATTAACCGGACGGGTACATACACTGAAGGGAGCTGCAGGGAATCTCTCAATCCTTCCTCTGTTCACACGATATACGGAGATACTGGCGTTGCTGCGCGGCGGCAAGGCTTTTGAGGCAAAATCTGCTTTTTTAGAGACAGAGCCGATCCAGAGAAATATCGTTGACTGTATCCGTCGGTATCAGAATGCCTGATCACATATTCAGACATAATAACAAAGAAGGAAGTTGTTAGAAATGAAACAGTATGATGATACGGGAAGGAATACAATTTTAATCGTTGATGATGACGCGATCAATCGTGCAATCTTGCGGAAGATATTTTCAGGCTCTTATTCTGTGGAGGAAGCTGTGAACGGGCGTCAGGGGCTTGGGAAGATTCTGAATTTCAAGAATCATTATTGTGCGGTGCTTTTGGATGTGATGATGCCGGAGATGAACGGAATTGAGGTTGTACGGAAGATGGAGTCAATGGGGCTGTTGAAGCAGATTCCTGTGTTCCTCATCACAGCCGAGGCGAATGATAAGGTGGTCAAAGAAGCGTATCAGCTTGGAGTAATGGATGTGATAAAGAAGCCCTATGTCTCTTTTGTTGTGATGCGGCGGGTGGAGTCTGTCATTGAACTGTTTGAGACGAGGCGGCATCTGAACCTTGTGGTGGAGAAGCAGCAGGTGAAGCTTTTGGAACAGGCGAAGCAGATTATTGAGCTGAATCAAGGTATGATTGAGGCGTTGGCAACTGCGATTGAGTTCCGGAATGAGGAATCTGGCGGACACGTACAGAGGATATCGGAAATTACGCGGCTGATGCTTGAGAATACGTCAATCGGCAAGGGACTGGCGCAGGATGAGATTGATGATATTGCCTTAGCTTCCATTATGCACGATGTTGGGAAGATTACGATTCCGGATTCTATTCTGACGAAGCCGGGGCGGCTGACGCCGGACGAATATGAGGTGATGAAGACACATACGACGAAGGGCGTTGTGATTCTGGAGAGTATTCCTCAGCTTCATGACAGCAGGATATTTGATTATGCCTGTGATATCGCCTTGCATCATCATGAGCGCTGGGATGGCAGAGGGTATCCGGAAGGCCTGGAAGGGAGCAGTATCTCTCCGTGGGCGCAGGTGGTGTCTTTGGCGGACGTGTACGACGCCCTGAGCTGTAAACGGGTCTATAAGGCATCTTATTCCCGGGATATGGTGATTGAGATGATTGGGACGGGACAGTGCGGAAGTTTTAATCCCCGGCTGCTGGACAGTTTTTTCTCAATCGAAGATCAGTTAAGCCAGATGTACCAGAGTATTCCGGAGGCACAGAATTTTTGACAAAGTTCTTGAAACCGGCGGGATAATGAGTTATACTTTGATGGACGAAGTCCACCCGCCCCGCAAGGGGCATGAATTACGGTGTGCCCTTGGGTATACTGAAATATATAAAAAGAGAATAAGTCTTCAGGGCAGGGTGCAATTCCCTACCGGCGGTAAAGCCCGCGAGCCGTAAGGGTTCCTTACGGTTGATCCGATGAGATTCCGGAGCCGACAGTATAGTCTGGATGGAAGAAGATGATTGTATAGTCGTAAGAATATACTGGATGTAATGCTCTGGAATGGTAGTCCCGTTTCAGAGCTTTTTACATTCCATATGAAAAACATTGCCCTTGTAGATGATTCTGCAGGGTTTTTTTAATGGAATTATCGGAGAATTCTGCAGGAATGGTTTCACAACTTGTTCGGTATGCTGAGGGTTATGGTCAGGGAGGAGACGAAAACATATGAGGGATCAGGATTATATGATGCGGGCAATCGAGCTTGCAAAGCAGGGGACGGGATGGACGAACCCCAACCCTCTGGTGGGAGCTGTGATTGTGAAGGAAGGCCATATCATCGGAGAAGGATATCACAGACGGTACGGGGAGCTCCACGCAGAGAGGAATGCCATCGCCGCCCTAAAAGAGCCGGCAGAAGGGGCGACGATGTATGTGACGCTGGAGCCTTGCTGCCACTATGGAAAAACTCCCCCTTGCACGGGGGCGATTCTTGAAAATGGAATCCGCAGGGTTGTGATTGGCTCTGCAGACCCCAACCCCAAAGTGGCGGGGAAGGGGGCAAAGATGCTCCGGGAGGCTGGTGTGCTAGTGGAAGAAGGATTCATGCGGGAGGAATGCGACCGCCTAAATCCTATCTTTTTTCACTATATCACCACCCGGACTCCATACGTGGTCATGAAGTATGCCATGACCGCGGACGGGAAGATTGCAACGAAGACAGGGGCGTCCAAATGGATTACCGGGGAACCGGCGCGTTTGGAGGTGCAGAGGCTTAGGCACAGATGCATGGGAATCATGGCAGGGATTGGAACGGTACTTGCCGACGACCCGATGCTGAATGTCCGTATTCCTGAAGGAAGAAGTCCTGTCCGGATTATCTGTGACAGCCGTCTGCGGATTCCTGCGGACAGCCGGATTTGCCAGACGGCAAAGGAATATCCGACGATTGTAGCCTATTCGCCGGACGGGGAAGGGGGCGCGGCAGAGGCAAATGAGCGGCAGAGGGAAAAAATTTGTCTGTTGGAGCAGCTTGGCGTACAGATCCTCCCGGTTCTGGACGGCACCGGACAGGTAGACTTGAAGGTACTCATGAAACTCCTCGGCGGGCGGGGAATTGACAGTATTTTGTTAGAGGGAGGAGGCATCTTAAACGACAGTGCTTTACGGGCGGGAATCGTCCATGAGATGCAGGTGTTCCTTGCACCTAAGGTCTTCGGGGGAGGGAACGCCAGAACTCCGGTGGCGGGAATTGGCGTAGAACTTCCCGGGGAGGCGGTTTCACTGGAATTGCAAGAGGTGTCCCAGATAGGCAAAGATTTACGGATAGAATATAGAGTAAGGCAGGTGGAAGGATGTATACAGGAATCATAGAAGAAATGGGGAAACTCAGGCAGATGAAGCTGGCGGGAAGTTCCGGACAGATTCAGATTGAGGCCCGGAAGGTGTTGGAGGGAACTAAAATCGGGGACAGCATTGGGGTTAACGGCGTGTGCCTGACGGTGACTTCAATGAACGCTGATGGATTTACCGCGGATGTAATGGCAGAGACTTGCAGGAGGAGCAATCTGGGGAGGCTGAAAGCCGGTGATTTGGTGAATCTGGAACGGGCAATGGCGGCCGGAGAGCGGTTCGGAGGGCATATCATGAGCGGGCATATTGACGGGACAGGTGTAATCGAGAGCCTGCGCAGGGAAGAAAATGCCGTGTGGGTGACGATACGGGCAGAACGGCCGGTATTGCGCCTGATTGTGGAAAAGGGGTCTGTTGGGATTGACGGGATCAGCCTGACGGTAGCGAACGTCAGTGAGACGGGCTTTCAGGTATCGGTCATTCCCCATACAGGCGAAGAGACGACGCTTCTAAAAAAGAAGCCAGGGGATTTGGTGAATCTGGAAAATGATATTGTGGGCAAATATGTGGAGAAGTTATTGGGTCTTGGAAAAGAGGAGAAAGAGGAAGGTTCTGGCGGGATTACCATGGATTTCCTGAGAGAGTACGGAATATAAGATTAGGAGGGATAGTATGGGACAGCAGTACCAATACAACACGATTGAAGAGGCAGTGGAAGACTTACGGGCCGGAAAGATTATTCTGGTGACGGACGACCCTGACCGTGAAAATGAAGGCGACATGATCTGCGGGGCGCAGTTCGCGACCCAGGAAAACATTAATTTCATGGCGACCCATGCGAAGGGGCTGATCTGTACCCCCATGAGCGCAGAAGCGGCGTCGCGGCTGGGCCTGCCCCCCATGGTATCGGAGAACACGGATAACCATGGTACGGCGTTTACCGTGTCCATCGACCATAAGGACACGACCACGGGAATTTCAGCGGCGGAGCGTTCGTATACCATGATGAAATGTGTGGACGACGCCACACGCCCGGAAGATTTGAGGAAGCCTGGGCATGTATTTCCATTGATTGCAAGGGCGGGCGGAGTCCTGGTGCGTAATGGGCATACGGAGGCGACGGTTGACCTGATGCGCCTTGCGGGGCTTAGGGAGTGCGGCGTCTGCTGCGAGATCATGGAGGACGACGGGACGATGATGCGTACCCCCAACCTGTGGAAGCTTGCCAAAGCCCATCATCTGAAATTTATTACAATCAAGGATTTGCAGGATTATTGCAGGATTCACGAAAAGCATGTGGTGAGGGAAGCGTGTGCGGAAATGCCGACACAGTATGGGCATTTCCAGATTCATGGCTTTGTCAATGATATTACCGGCGAGCATCATGTGGCGTTAGTGAAAGGCGAAATCGGGGACGGGGAAAATGTCCTCTGCCGCGTCCACTCGGAATGCCTGACCGGAGACGTCTTCGGTTCTCTGCGCTGTGACTGCGGAAAACAGCTCAAGGAGGCGATGCGCCAGATTGAAGAGGAAGGCAGGGGAATTATCCTCTATATGCGTCAGGAAGGGCGTGGAATCGGGCTGATTAACAAGCTGAAAGCCTACCGGCTCCAGGAGCAGGGGATGGATACGGTGGAGGCGAATATTAGCCTTGGGTTCGCTCCGGATTTGCGGGAATATTGGGTAGGCGCGCAGATTTTATCGGAACTTGGGGTGAAATCTCTGCGTCTTTTGACCAACAATCCAGACAAGGTCTATGGATTGAGTGATTTCGGCCTGGAAATCAAGGAACGTGTGCCGATTGAAATCGCGCCTCAGAAGTATGATATGAACTATATGAAGACAAAACAGGAGAAGATGGGACATATATTCCACAAGATTACATTTTAGGGGGATATAAGAATTCTGGCAATATCAGGTTTTTACAGATTAGATATCAATGATGAAGGAGGAAACGAGCATGAAACAGATTCAGGTATTGGAAGGAAAGGTAGTTGCGCCGGAGGGAATGAAGGTTGGAATCGTGGCGTCCAGATTTAACGAGATTATCGTGAATAAGCTGTTAGGCGGCGCGGTGGACGGACTGGTGCGCCATGGGGTGGAGGAAGAGAATATTACGGCTGCGTGGGTGCCGGGGGCGTTCGAGATTTCGCTGACGGCGTCTAAGATGGCGAAGTCAGGGAAGTACGATGCGGTAATCTGCGTAGGGGCGGTGATTCGCGGGGATACGTCCCATTATGATTATGTCTGCAATGAAGTGTCAAAAGGTGTGGCGCAGGTTGGGCTTTCTTCCGGCGTCCCGGTATTGTTCGGCGTGGTGACGACGGAGAATATCGAGCAGGCGATTGCCCGGGCGGGAAGCAAGGCGGGCAACAAGGGGTACGACTGTGCGCTGTCTGCCATTGAGATGGTAAATCTGTTGAAGCAGATGTAGAATCTGTGAAATTTTGTTGCAGTTTTTATCGGAAAACACTATAATATATCCAGTTACTTTTTGTAAGATGCTAAGATGGAGAATGCTAAGATAGAAAATGCAGACGAGGGAGGACACAAGGAGATTGGGTATATACGATACGTTAAATGAACAACAGAAAGAGGCGGTGCTTCATACGGAAGGACCGCTTTTGGTGCTTGCAGGGGCAGGTTCGGGAAAGACGAGGGTACTGACCCACAGGGTTGCTTATTTGATTGAGGAGGCAGGGATTAACCCGTGGAATATCCTGGCGATTACATTTACCAATAAAGCGGCTGGGGAGATGCGGGAACGTGTGGACAAACTGGTAGAGTTCGGCGCGGAGAGCGTGTGGGTCAGCACCTTTCATTCTATGTGCGTCCGAATCCTGCGCAGGCACATTGGGCTGCTTGGTTATGATACGAACTTTACCATCTATGACAGTGACGACCAGAAGACCATGATGCGGGATGTCTGTAAGCTGTTGAAGGTAGATACTAAGGTCTATAAGGAGCGCGCCTTGATGGCGGCGGTGTCCCATGCGAAGGAAGAATTGGTGACGCCTCAGGAGTTTCGCCGCCGTGCGGAGGGGGATTTCGGCAGGCAGAAGATTGCAGAAGTGTATGAAGAATATGAGAAGCAGCTTCGCGCCAACAATGCGCTGGATTTTGATGACCTGTTGGTGAAGACCGTACAGTTATTCCAGACACAGGCGGAGGTTCTGGAATACTATCAGGAGCGTTTCCGGTATATCATGGTGGACGAGTATCAGGACACCAATACGGTGCAGTTTGAGCTGGTGCGCCTTCTGGCGTCGAAGTACCGGAATCTCTGTGTGGTAGGGGATGATGACCAGTCCATTTATAAGTTCCGGGGGGCGAATATCAAGAATATCCTGGATTTTGAACAGGTTTTCGAGGATGCAAGGACGATTAAGCTGGAGCAGAATTACCGTTCTACGGGGCATATTTTAAATGCGGCAAATGCGGTAATCAGCCACAATGTGGGCAGGAAGGATAAGACGCTGTGGACTGCCAACGGGGAGGGGGATCGTCTGATGCTCCGTCAATTTGACACGGCGTATGACGAGGCAGAGTTTATTGTGGATGATATCCGGAATAATGTAAGCAGGGGGGATTGTTCTTACCAGAACCATGCAATCCTGTACCGCACCAACGCACAGTCACGTATGTTTGAAGAAAAGTTTGTGGCTGAGAATATTCCCTATAAGATTGTGGGGGGAATCAATTTCTATGCCAGGCGGGAAATCAAGGATTTGCTTTGTTATCTGAAAACCGTAGATAACGGGCAGGACGACCTTGCCGTGCGCCGGATTGTCAATGTGCCTAAGCGTGGGATTGGGCTTACGAGTATCAACCGTGTCCAGGAATATGCGTCCATGCGTGGGATTGGCTTTTATGAGGCGCTTCGTGCCGTGGATTTGATTCCGGGCATCGGCAGAGGCGCGTCTAAGCTTGAGTCCTTCGTGGCGTTGATTGAGCATTTTAAGACGGACGCAAAGGATATGACGGTGTCGAAGCTGATGGAGGAGATTATCGAGGAGACTGGATATATCGAGAGCCTGAAGGCGGAAGGCGAGGAAGAGGCTGAGGCGAGGATTGAGAATATCGACGAATTAATCAGTAAGATCGTCGCCTATGAGGAGACTTGCGAGGAGATGCACGAGCCGGTGACGTTAAGCGGATTTCTGGCGGAGGTGGCGTTGGTGGCAGATATAGACAGCATGGACGTAAGCAAGGACTATGTTGTTTTGATGACGTTACATAGCGCAAAGGGGTTGGAATTTCCCCATGTGTATCTGGCTGGAATGGAGGATGGGATTTTCCCCAGTTATATGACGATCACCTCCGAAGATCCGGGAGATTTGGAGGAGGAGCGGCGGCTCTGTTACGTGGGCATTACGAGGGCAGAGAAGAATCTGACGCTGACCTGTGCGAGACGCCGGATGATCCGCGGGGAGACTCAGTATAACCGGATGTCGCGTTTCCTGAACGAGATTCCGCCCGGATTGGTATCCACAGGAGCGAAGATTGAGAAGAAGGCGGAAGAACTGCCGGTAAAGACTGCGCATCAACAGGCGAAACAGGCTTTCCAGACGAAGCTGTACGCGGCGAAGAAACCTGCAAGGCAGTTCGGCACGCCTTCCGGCGGGAAACTTGCGTATGAGGTGGGCGACCGGGTGCGTCACGGGAAATTCGGGGAAGGAACTGTGAAGGCAATTGTGGAAGGCGGCAGGGATTATGATTTCCCGGAGGAATGCGGCGTTACATATGACGGACGCCGGACGCTGACAGGGCTTGACCCGGTGACGTGGAGCCATGACCACACGGAAAACGGCGTGTATGGGCTGAAAGGGAACGTCTGGGAGATGGTAACGGGCTTGCGCCTGCAAAAAGGCCGGGTGGACTATATCCCCAACAATGACGCCGCAGCGGTAAGCACAGCCAGCGATAGCGCCGCCTGGCAGCAGGCGAAGACAGCGGACGGGAAGACCATCTATCTTTCCGGCGGTAACGGCGTGACGATCACCACGGGCCAGGCAAAGGAAGACTGGGACGGGGCGCACATGCGGGATATACAGCTTGACGGCCTGGAAAGCATACCGCAGATCATTTTTGACCTTGCTATCCTGCCGCCGGACTACAAAGAGCGCAAAGACGGAATATATGTGGACAGCGAACTGGCAGAAGCTGTGCCGTTCCGGGGGTCGAGTTTCAACAATACGTCCAATT
>OFGB01001152.1_pt1 | contig 16864 bp, 22 predicted proteins | sample 1521491 | NCBI WGS metagenome assembly OFGB01 (sample SAMEA3504095, study PRJEB24116) | mouse gut metagenome | biome: mouse gut; feature: mouse-associated habitat; material: faeces | place: Denmark | collected 2011
TGAGAGTTAATATGTAAAGGGTGGTTTTTGCCACCTAATACATATGACTGCGGCTCATTTGTGGTGAATTGAAAAGCAGTTGTAGGAAAGGAGAAAAATACCTAATAACCGCTGAAATTCAACATGAAGGGAGCTGTTGACTATGAAATCATTGTTTGAGCAAATGGGCGGCACATACCGTCAAGAGGGTGATTACCTCATTCCCAACATCATCCTGCCGGAAACCGGAGATTATCAGATCGGCAAATATGGCCGTATGCGCCGCAGCTATCTGAAAGAACACCGCAAAATTCTTTATAACAACTATGTGATGGAGTGTACGCTGTTTGAACATCTGACTGAGATCGACCAAGCCTGCAATGAGCGAATGGAAACCATTGTTTCCGCTATGGCGAAGCAGGAGGGTGTGACCGAAGCACTCAAAGCGGCTGGCCAAATGGAATGGGTACGCCGCATGAACAGCATCCGAAACCGTGCGGAGGAAATTGTACTGGCTGAACTTGTATATGCTTAAACGAATGCCCGTTATCGGCTCTATGGCTGATAACGGGCATTATATTTTTCTGTCACCTTTACAGTCACCTATCAGTCACCTTTGGGGTGACTGATACAAGAATTACTCTTTCGGCTCAACAAACATATATTTACCCCGGCCTTTTGCGCTTTCAATCAGATTGGCCGCTTTCATTTTTCGCATCAATTCCGTTGCCGGAGTTGCTGTGATTCCTGCCACCCGCATAACATCAGTTCGTGCGAAAACGGTATCAAAGCCAAAATGCTGAAACAGTTTCAAAATGTTTTCTTTTGTGGGTGCGCTGGTTCCAAGGCCTGCCAACAGGCTTTCAAAGGCCTGTTTTTTTATTTGAAGGCCTGTTTTTTCACTGTCGAAGGCCTGTTTCTCATCCACAAGACCTGTTTCGCCAGTTGTTTGACCATAATTCAGATTATACAGTGTCACTTGGAAGGATGTGCCATCGGAATAGAACTTAGGCTCCAGCTCCGCACGGTAGTTATGAGCGGCATAGTAGGTTTCCGTGATTTTCTTAAATCCACTGCCTTGTCGCTCCATATATCCCAACCGTGCAAATACATCTGCCAGCACCGGGTTGCGCCGGGTGGAGGAAATGTTGGTAATATCCCGTTCCTGTATCCGGGTGCCGTCTGCCATGCCGCCGGGAGAGCTGATGGTAAGCCGGTCATCGTAAATATCAATATGGACTTCGCTGCCCAGAATGAGATAGTCCCGGTGGATCAGCGCATTGACAAGAGCTTCAAATACGCTTCGTTCACAGTAATCGGGCATTTCAATACGGGAGTTGGCCGTTTTCTTCCAGCGAGTTTTCATATTCCGCTTTACAAAACCCACGCCCTCGTTGAGCAGGATAATCAAGCTGCCGGAGTGTTCTGCGCTGTCCAGCGCATCTACCATACCGCCGCTTTTATCCAATCCGTTCCATCGTGTGCAGAACAGCCGGGAATGTCTGATTGGGGAATCGTCCGCAAGCAAAGCGCCCGCATTGGTCAGCTTGCCGTGGTTATCCCTTATGTCAAAGGAATCGAACAGCTTATCCTCCATGCTGTTGCCCGTCCAGACCTTATAGCGTTCCCGCAGCTTAGAAAAGGCATAGTCTTTGAAATCATATTCAGAGGTCAGCGCATCATAGGTGCGGTTCATGCCCTTTAGAATAAGCTGATTCAGCACATAGTCGGGAGCGATCACACTTTCATTGCCAATACGGATGTAGGCTTCCATGATGCCATCGGCCTTGTAGTAGTAGGGCGTGGTGCGGCCTGCGGAAACGGTCAGCACAAGCAGATCCTTTCCGTTCTCTCTTTCGGGAGCAAGGATGAAATTGGGATACGGCGTAATACGCTCCTTGATCAAGCGGCTGATTGTTTCCGCATCGGCCTGTGCATCGGCAAGGCCAATCACATTTCTATCGTTATCAATGCCGAAAAACAGTGTGCCACCGATCCCGTTGGCAAAGGCGCTGACACTTTTGAGCCAGCTTTTCGGCTTTTTCACTTCCAGAGCAACCTTGAAATCACATTCCGTTGCTTCTGCGATCCATCTGTCTATCATAAATTCAATTCCTTTCCCTTCATTCCTTCTTATCCTTCGATCTGCTCTTGTAAACATTGTACTTGTTCTTACACTGGGGACTGCAAAATACAGCGCTCGGTCTGGTAGCCACAAAGGATTTGGTGCAGTGCTTGCACAGGCGGATCGGATTCTCGCTGTCCGTCAGCATAAAGCTGAACATCATCTGTACGCCAAGCAGCAGCGAATGGAAATCCCAAACGATTGTCGGCTTATCCAGCAGGGCGATATGGTAGGTAGGTGCATTGCCGCCAAAGGCCGCCATACTCTGCTGCATAAACAGCCGGGTTTCATCGTTCAGCGTATCGTAATCCTCGTAATAAAGGAAGCTGTTCAGATAGGTAAACGACCAGTCAATAAACTGCTGCTTCATCCAGTCATAACGCTCGGCATATTCCCGCTGGAAACTCATATTGACCGCCATAGGCTTGTCGGTCATGGTCATGGCCAGTGCCATCATAATACGGTCATTGTGGACTGTCCACATGGAATTAACGCCGTTTTTTATCACATCCGGCTCGTTAAACGGGAAGAACATTTTCAGATACTCCACGGTATCCATTGTTTCAGCCTTGATAAAATGGTTTTTCGGCAGATACACCGCTTCGTAGTCCATGAAGTTGGGCGTGGTGGGAAGTGCGGTCATCAGACCAAACAGACCGTATTTTACGGCGAACTGCTGAATGGCCTTTTGAATCTCTGCATCCGGTTTCTTGCCCATACCCATGCGTCCGATATTGATGGCATCCAGGACGATCCGCTGATATTCCGCCAGCGGGTCATAGATGCTGGGCTGCGCTGTTTTTGCAGGTGTGAGGTACAATGTGCCGTCCTCTGCCTTTTTCCATTCATATTCACTGTATCGCACCCAGTTGGAACTGGTGCGTTCAAAAAGGTGTTTCATATACAAAACCCTCCGCTATGTATTGTAACCCGAATAACTCAAAATTATATTAGCATTATACTATTTCTTTTTCACAGAATCAACCACTTTGCCGCTTTCCGCTAAAAAAGCCTTCTCCAATAATGTCATTGGCTGCTGCTTTTCCGCCTTTTCTGTCAGGGCGGCAAGCAGCTTTTTTCGTATCTTTTTCAGAACAGTATTGCGCACCTTACGGATATTTCGGTCGCTCTGCTGCCGTATGGCGGCAACTCTTGTGGAACTGAACAGTTTAACAGCGCACAGAAACAGCAATTCCTTGTGATCTTCGCTCAGCTCCAAGAGGATTTGCGACAGATATTCTTCTGTTACCAGCTCGTGTATGTCATAGGGGCAATCGAAAATTGCGTCAATGAAATCCCCCTTGCGGATCAGCTTTTCCAGAACATCATTCAGCGTATCCGGGAAGTAAAGCTCATTGGCGGATGCACCGTAATCCAGAGGAACATCGTCACCGCTTCGGCTCAGTTCGTGGTAGCGTTCTCTGCGCTCACGGTTGGCATCCAGCTTGTCCCACCATGCGATCACATTTTCAAAATCCTTTTGTGTTCGGGCAGCATCTTCCAGACGGGCAAGTGCTTCTGCCCGCAGCTCCCGTTTCAGCTTTTTGCGTTCCGGTTCTTCATCCCCGGCATCATCCTCAAAGGGATGTTCCTCAGCGTCGGCTTCCAGTCTGGCAATAATGTTTTGTTCAAGGGCGATCTGCCGCTGTGCCTGCGCTGCGGATTCCGCTTCCGTTTCCTCTGGGTAGCTTTCGTCGGTGCTGTCCTCGGATTCCTTCTTCCGGCGTTTCCGTTTCGATTTGTCGGGAGGATCGTCTACCTCGGTATCAGCGGCATCCTCATCATCCCAAAGGGCATTTTCATCTTCTTCCTCGTCATCATCGTCAATGTACGCATAATCCTTGGATTCAAATTCTTCATCTTCATATCGGTATTCATCATCAAACACCGCAGACACCTCCCTTCAAAAATATTTTTGAAATTTTCTGCAATTCTTCGTAAAAACAGTTCCGCTAAACACCCTCTATTTCTCCTATTAGTGAGGAAGTAATATATTTTGTCCTGAAATAGATTACTGCCGACACTAAAGAAAGGAGGAACTGCCTATGCCCAACAATCATCGTGAGCTGACAAGCCGGGAGAAACAGCGTATCAAGAAGCTGGTCATTTCCCGCTGTGCCAACTACGACAAAGAATACGGCTGCCTGCCGCTGGACTGTGAGTGCCCTATGTTTGGTATCTGCTATACCAACAGTGCTTTATGCAGACGCTTTCGCAATGCGCTGCTGCCAACAGACCCGGAGCTGGAAGCTGTATTCACCCACACACCGACCACCATCTGCAAACAATGCGGCAATCTGTTTCCCATTGACGGGAAGCGGGTGTACTGCTCGGAACGCTGCGCCGAAGCAGCACGCCGACAGCAAACCGCAGCACGAGTGCGTAAGCACAGAGAAAAGCAGAAACAAGACACCATGTAACCGTTTTGCCCTCGAAAAGCCTTGTGCCGCAAGGCTTTTTTGAGGGCATTTCTGCATCGGTAAGGTATTTATATTACCCGCCCGTTTTTAACCGCATAAATGGTTACACTGCATCGGAACTAAAATTATTATACGAGCATTTTATGAATTTTTCAACACATGGAGGTAATCTGCCTATGGCAAAAAACGAAAATAGCAACTTTTCTTATATGACCCGCCGGATCGGTGGAACCACCTACAAGGTCAAGGTGGTTTTCAATGACACCGGACACGAAACGATGGAAGATAAAATTTTGCGCATTGTTCGCAACGAAGCACTGGATAATGACGGAAAATGTGATATAATGGGTGTACCACAAATGAGCCGTCAGTCTGAAAGGAGCGCCTAACTATGGCAGCAAAACAGACTGAAGGAAAAATCACAGCTTTATATGAAAGACTGTCCCGTGACGATGAACTGACCGGGGATAGCAACTCCATTATCAATCAGAAAAAATACCTCGAAGGTTACGCCCAGCAGCAGGGCTACGGTAATGTTGTCCACTATACCGATGACGGTTATTCCGGCGGCAACTTTGACCGCCCTGCATGGAAGCGGCTGGCTGCGGATATTGAAGCCGGGAAAGTGGCTCATGTGATCGTCAAGGACATGAGCCGAATCGGCAGAGATTATTTGCAGACCGGATTTTACACAGAGGTGTTTTTCCGTGAGCATGGCGTACACTTCGTAGCAATCGCCAACAGCGTGGACAGCAACGACCAGAACAGCAACGAATTTGCCCCGTTCCTTAACATTATGAACGAGTGGTATCTTCGTGATCTGAGCCGTAAGCAGCGCACCGCTATCCGGGTGAAGGGTGAATCGGGCAAGCCCACCACCAACTGCGCTATCTACGGATACAAGAAAGACCCGGAGAACAAGCACCATTGGCTGATCGACGAGGAAGCTGCTGCGGTTGTCCGCAGGATTTTCCGTTTGACCATAGAGGGCAACGGCCCCTATGAGATTGCCCGCATCCTTTTTGACGATCATGTGGAAACACCCGCTGTTTATTTCGGCAAGCAGAAGAAAGGCATCTGGAAAAGCAAAGAGGAATTTTCCAACCCCTATAACTGGAGCGGATTTGTTGTGAGCCAGATCCTCTCCAAGCCGGAGTATATGGGGCATACCGTAAATTTCCGTTCCCACAAGGAATCCTATAAGGACAAGACCAGCGTTCCTAACCCCAAAGAGGATTGGCTGATCTTTGAAGATACCCATGAAGCCATTGTGGATAAGGAAACATGGGAGCTGGCACAAAAGCTGCGGAAAACACCCAAGCGCATTGACACCATTGGTGAAGCAAATCCGCTGACCGGACTTCTGTACTGCGCCGACTGCGGAGCCAAGATGTATAACCATCGTTCCAGGGGCGGCACAGAGAACAATCCCTATCCGTCGGATTTCTTCGATTGTTCTTCCTATACGCTGGCGCACCAAAAGCGCACCACCGCCTGCTGTGGTCACTATATCACGACCAAGGCACTGCGGACGCTGATTCTGGAAACCATCCGTACCGCCAGCACCTTCGCCATCTCCAATCAAGGCGAGTTTATGGAAAAGGTGCGCTCTGCTTCTCAGATCAGACAGGCAGAATCGGCAAAGGAAGCCAAACGAAAGCTGAACAAAGACCGCAAGCGTATCACCGAGCTTGATAATATCATTAAAAAGCTCTACGAATCCTTTGCGGTTGGACGAATCTCCGATGAACGCTTTGATAGTCTGCTTGCGGAATATGAAGCGGAGCAGAAATCCCTTGTTGCGTCCGTTGCCGATGCAGAACACCGGTTGTCCTGTTTTGAGGAAGATACTGACCGTGCGGCGCAGTTTCTTTCTCTGGCTAAGAAGTACACCGACTTCTCGGAATTGACCACTCCGATGATCAATGAATTTATTGACAAGATCATCGTTCACGCCCCGGAAAAGATCGACGGGGATCGTGTGCAAGAGATCGAGATTTATCTGAAATTCATTGGGCGCTTTGAACTGCCCGAACCGGAGCTGACAGCAGAGGAAGCCAAGCGGCAGGAGCAGCTTCGCAGACATCGCATCAAGAGCCGGGAACGGTATCAGAAAATCAAGGCCGGAGAACACACCGTTGGTCAACCGTTCAAGCTGACTTGTAAATGCTGCGGCGGGGAATTTGAATCCAAGCGTTCCAACACGCTGTTCTGCGGCCCCAACTGCCGAGCAAAATTCTATCGGCAGGAAGCGGCGGAAAGCAGAAGCTGGGAATGTGTCTGTGCGAACTGTGGCACAACTTTTACGGCTACAAGAATTGATGTAAAATACTGCTGTGACGATTGCAAAAAGGAAGCCAATCGCAAAAGGCAGAAAGAACGCGATGCTGCAAAGAGAGCGGCAAAGGCCGAGCCAGTGCTGGAGGAAATCCGGCACACGGAAGAACCGGAAAAGAAAACAGCATAATGAATGACGCTAAAGGCGGCTTGTGAGAATAAATCTCACAGGCCGCCTTTTTGCGTCTCCGCCATGATTGGCAGAAAGGATTTTTATATGACCGAGAATGAAAAGAAATTATTACAGGCGAAGCACCGCTTGGAGGAAGCGCAGATGCGTGACCGGGAGAAAGAACGCAAGACCAGGACACGGCGGCTGATCCAGGAAGGTGCGATTTTAGAGAAAGCATTACCGCAAACAACGCAGATGACTTTGGAACAGTTGGAGGAATTTTTGTGCGAGGTATTCAAAGCAATACAATGATTTTCGATGCGCTCCGGGCAACCGGGGCGCTTCTCTTTTTCCCGAAGGGCCCGAAGGGCGCACTTACTCACCACCCCGAAGGGGCGGTGGTATTTCCTGCGGAAACCGTGCGCTCTCCGAGGGGGCTGCGGCTCCTGCGGGAGCCTATGGACAATGCCACATCACCGCTGTGTTGCTGTCATTGTCCACGCAGTTATCGCAAACACATCCTCTTTTGCGTCTGTGCGCAGGGGTACAAATTGTACCCCACTTTGCGCCAACTGCCTGCGAAAACCTGCCACCGGCAGCTTTGTCGCAGATGTGGGTATCGCTTCATCTGCGATACCCATTTTCTTTTTACAAAAAAGAAACAAAAACAAGAGCGAAGGACGGTGAGAACAAATGGCAATTTACCATCTGGAAGCAAAAGTGGTCAGCCGGGGCAAAGGCCGATCTGCTGTTGCTGCATCCGCATATCTGAGCTGCTCCAAAATTTTGAATGATTACGATGGAGTGCAGCATGACTATACCCGAAAACAAGGACTTGTCTGGCAGGAGGTGTTTTTGCCCGAACACGCCCCTGCCGAGTGGCAAGACCGCAGCGTATTGTGGAACGCCGTAGAAGAAAGCGAAAAGACCAAGGACAGCCGCCTTGCCCGTGAATTTGTCGTTGCGCTTCCAATCGAGCTGAATAAATCAGAATGGCAGAAGCTGCTGACCGAATTTATACAGGAACAATTTGTATCGGACGGGATGTGCGCTGATGTTGCAATCCACGATCCGCACCCGCCTGGTCACAATCCACACGCTCACATTATGCTGACAGTGCGCCCGCTGGATGAACAGGGCAAGTGGCAGTACAAGACCGAGAAAGAATATCTCTGTGTCCGGGATGGCGAGGAACGGGGTTTTACTTCTGCCGAGTTCAAGGCAGCGCAGGCCGATGGCTGGGAGAAGCAGTATCAATACAAGGTAGGAAAGAAAAAGGTGTATATGGCCCCTTCTGCCGCCGAAGCGCAGGGACTTGTCCGAGCGTCCAAGCATCCCAAAAGCACCAAGTATGGCAGACAGAATCCCATTGCCGAGCGCTGGAACAGCGACGAGCAACTTTTGATCTGGCGTGAGAAATGGGCAGATGTAACCAATAAATATCTGGCGCAGTATCCATGGATCGACGCACGGATAGACCACCGCAGCCATGCCGCAAGAGGTCTGGACGAACAGCCTACCATCCACGAGGGTGTGACTGCCCGTGCTATGGAGAAAAAGGGTATTATCTCTGACCGCTGCGAGATTAACCGTCAGATCAAAGCGGATAATGCTCTGCTGCGGGAACTGAAATCCGCCGTGCGCAAGCTGATGGACGCAGTGAAAAACACCGTCCCTGCCCTTGCGGAAGCAATGGAAAAGCTGCGTGAAAATATGATTATTTTCCGGTATCAGCTTAACCATATTGCCAAGGGCAAGCGCAGCATGAAAAAGTATATTAAGTGTGTCAGCCCGGAACTGGAACGATATACCGGGCTGGTGCAGCAGATCAAGGATAAGACCAAGGAACGGAAGGATCTGCTTGCGGCAAAAAAGGAAACGCCGTTCTATCAGATACCCAAGCTGCATGATTTATCCCGGCGCATTGCGGAACTGACAGAGGAATTGGAAGAACTGAAATCCGAGAAGTCCGCCCTGCTGAATACGCTGGACTGCGCTGATGACACAGGCATTTCCGAAGTGAAGAAACAAATCGCCACCATGGAAACGGCGCTGAAGAAATTGGAGGAACAGGAATCCAAATATGCCGCCGAGTTGGAGGATACGCTGAAACAGTATGCTGATCTGAAAGCGCAGGCCGCAGATGTGGACGCCGTAGAGCTGATGAATGCAAGGCTGGATATTCGTCCCGACAGGGAACGCTCTGCCGCTGACCGGATTAAAGCCGCCTACGGTGATAAATACGATCCGATGATGATGTATGACAGCAAGCGGGATGTTGCCGATCTGCTGAACGAGGAAGCGGAAGCACGGTCTGTCCGGGAATTTCTGCGCCGGAAACAGCAACAGCAGGCACAACAAAAACAGAACAAAAAGAAAAGCCGAGACAGTTGGGAACGATAAGATTTTGGCGGGAGTGCATTTTAACCGATGTACTCCCGCTTTTTTGCTTTATGCAAGAAAAGTGTGGAAAAGTTCATATCTTGGTGCTATAATTATTTTGGATTTTTGTATTCAGTTGCAAGGAGGGACGCCGGATGGACAAGCAATTCCTAAATGAAATTAATGCTGCCTATTATCGGTTGGAGCTGAAACGGGCCGAGATTGTCCACGCCTTGTTTCACAGAATCTTTGAATTGGAATCCGGCTGGTATAGCAGACACTATCACAAGGACGATAACGGAAATTGGTTCCGGGAATCCTATCCAATCCCGGTGATCGACGTTAAAGGCTTTTGCGATATTGAGATTCAGTTTGAGAAAATATCCGTATCCACAAAGCTGAAACGAAATACAGCACTGGCATATTCATTTGAGAAGTTTGCTGGTTATGAATTTGAAGCATACGGTGTGGAGGATTACCTTGCAGACTTCTACCATCCCGGACAGACCGTGCAGGAATTGAAAGAAAACATCCGTTGCTGTGATGAAAAGGAAATCGGCTTTTCCTTTGTTTTCCCTTTTGATGCTGAGGGAAAACAAATTTTTGAGTTTGTGAAGCTGCTTCGCCGTGAGGGATTTTATTATTAACGAGGAGTAAAGCTATGGAATATACACAAGTGCAGAGAATCGCAAAGGACACCATCGAGTTTGCTAAAAAGAATATTCGCCCCGGTATGAATCTGCGGGATGTTCGGGAAATGTGCGATGCTAAGATGCTTGAATTGGGTGCAGATTCTTTTTGGTACTGGGATGTGGGAGCATTTATATTTGCTGGTGATGAAACTGCGGTATCCGTTTCTGGACGGACATATACCACAAGTGACCGTTTTATTGAGTGGAATGACATTATCACCATCGACCTTAGTCCGCAAAACGGTGATACATGGGGCGATTACGCACGGACAATTATTTTGCAGAATGGCAATGTGGTTGATATTGACGGTGTTGAAAATGCCGAATGGAAGCAAGGCTTGCTTATGGAGGAACTGCTGCATAGTGAGTTAGCACAATTCGCAAAACCGGAAACGACTTTTGAAGAGCTGTACTACCATATGAACAGATTGATTGAGGATAAGGGGCTTATCAATCTTGACTTCGCCGGAAACCTTGGTCATTCCATCGTCAGAAGAAAAGATGATCGGGTATATATCGAAAAGGGCAATCATCTCCGTCTGGGTGATGTGGTGTTCTTTACATTTGAACCGCATATTAGCATAAGTGGCTCCAAGTATGGATATAAGAAAGGAAATATCTATTACTTTGAAAGTGGCGTTCTGAAAGAATTATAAAGTTTCTTTAGAAAGGGTTGAACGCAATATGATTAGACCTATTCTGGCATGTATAGACCCCTACAAGACAGCAGAGCAATTTGCTGCCGCAGGATGGAACATTGATTTTTCTCAGCCACCAGAAAGTGGCGATCCTTTGGTTGGGATTTCTCTTTGTGACAATTCTGTTTTACTGGGTGTCACGGACGGATATGTTGCAGACGGGCATATTCAACATATCGGATGCGGCGTTGTAATCTATATGACCGTACCTATTGTGCAGATAGAAAGTATTTACCAAAACCATCTGATGCTCCATCCAACCGAACTGTCCATTCAACCTTGGAGCGATTTGGCATTTGAAGTAGAGATCGGCGGGTATCGGTTTATGATTGCCGCCGTGCAAGGATAAGAACAATGAACAGATTAGAGATTCATTTTTGCGAAGTGGAAACCGCAATTTCCGTGATGCGTGAAGTTGCGGTCTGGGGGCGGGAACAAGGATACCGTGTCTGGCCCGACGAGTGGCTAACAAAAGAAGAACTGATTACTTCCGATGCCCAGCCAGAGAATTTCTGCATTGGAACGATAGATGGAGAGATTGCCTGTGCTTTCATTCTACAATGGGCAGATTCTGACTATTGGCCCGATGCACCTAAATATGAAGCCGCCTATCTGCATAAGTTCTGTGTGCGGCGCAAATTCGCCGGGATGGGTATGACGAAACTGGTCACAGAAGCAATCCAGGCAGAGTGCTGCAAGCGTGGTATTCGATATATCCGCCTGGATACCGGCCTGAATGAAAAGGTGGTCAGAAAGATCTATTTGAAGGCTGGGTATAAAATCGTAGATATTATTGATTATCCAAATGGTCGGTCTATGGCACTTTATGAGATAGAGGTGTCTTAAATGAAAGTAACTTTTGTAAATCCCGGTGTGGACTATATGATCCAGCGGATTATGGACTTTCAGACCGAAGGGGAATCTTCTTTTTGGTCTGAACCTCTATACCACTTCTATCCGCAGCTTGATAAGGCTTACGCCACAAGTTTACCGTTTGCTGAAAGGAAAAAATACATTGAGCGCACAATGCGAGCTGTCTATGCCGAATTAGAGGATACGATCAATGAAAAGGTGGTTGTATATACTCGCCATTGGAACGCTTGCAAACCACAAATTACAGCAGCTTTGTCGGATGCTTTCGGCGTTGATTGTGGTAAGTTGTTTAACGATATACGGTGTAATTTAAGCATGAACCCGATTGAACCACGGTTTCTAAAAGAACACCGCTATGACACTTTCTATATGAATAGCGAAAGAGGTGCTATCGGTGGTGGAATACACGAAATCGTCCACTTTGTGTGGTTTTATGTGTGGAATCGGCTGTTTGGGGATAGCTACGATGAATATGAGCGTCCGTCGCTGAAATGGATTCTGAGCGAAATGGTGGTTGAATCTGTGATGAAGGATGAACGGCTCAGTTCCATCAATCCCTATTTCCCCAGAGAACACGGCGGCTGTATCTACCCGTATTTCTTCGATATGGTAGTAGATGGAAAGTTGATCCTTGAAACGCTGGATGCTATGTATAAATGCCAGAGTATTGAGGACTTCATGCGAAATAGCTACGCTTATTGCCAGGAGCATGAAGCGGAGATTCGAGAGCATATTAAGAAATCTGAGCAATGAGGTGAGATAGATGTATAAAGCAACTGATCGGGAACGGTTACTGAACAGAATAATCAGCTTCATGCAGGATAGTCCTGCTTTTGAAGGCTTGCTCCAGATTGGCTCCGATGCGGTTGGCTTTGCTGACATCTACTCCGACATTGATCTGATGGCAGGATGCTACGATGCGGGCTGCGTAAAAGCCGCCAATCAGCAGCTCCAGCAGTTCTTCACGGAACTGGGAGCCTGCCACCTTGAGAAACGAGCCTGGACAAGCACCGCCCTGGGCCTGTCCATCTACTTTGAGGACGGTCTGAGTGCGGATATATCCTTCATGCCCACACCGGAGCTGCCGATCCGTTCCCCGCAGCACAAGGTTCTCTTTGCCAAGACGGATAATTTCACAGAAGCGGTGAACGCAGGCACACAGCGGTTCGCAGAGCATTCCGGGCGGTATGGCCTGAATGATTCCATGCACTACCGATTCATCAATGAACTGCGGTATGTGGAGATTGCCCTGCTCCGGGAGCAATTCATCTTTGCGGATATTGCCCTGGGCAATGCACGGCAGCTCCTGTTGTCGGTGGAAACCGTGGCAGAGGGAAAGAAACTGCACCAGTTCAAGGCATACAACACCCTGGCCCAGTCCTTCCTTGACCGGCTGGAGGAAACCTATCCCCTGAGCCGAAGCTATGAGGATATGCACACCGCAAAGGAAAAGCTACTGGCCTTGTATCTGGAAACGGTCAAGGATAGCGAATATCTGACATTTGACGATAGCCTACTGAAACTGCTGGGCTGTTTTGAATAGGATTGGAGGTTCCAAAATATGAACCGGAAAGTATATATTGCAAATCGGGAATTATCCATAGCGGAGTATTGTCCTTTGGCGGATGATAAGTCCTACTTTGAGTGCTGGCAAGACCCCGCTACCCAGGATGGTTATAACTACAAAATGTGCGATTCTTTGGAAGAATTTTGCGAAAGACCAACTCGTTCCCGCCTGTTGGCAGTAATCATTCGCAACGAAGATAACAAGCCAATAGGAATTCTGATGTTGTCGCCGGAAGGCTCGCCTCCGGACCTTGCAATCATGCTATATAAGCCTTATCGTGGGCAAGGGTACGGAACAAATGCTTTTTCCCTTGCGGCAAAGTATTGTTTTGAAGCATTTGGATTTGACTGCCTATATGCAGGGTGCTACGAAACAAACGAGATCAGCCGCAAAATGTTGAAGGCTTGCGGCTTTGTACCTAACCCCGATGGCGATTCGCATGAAACGCATTATCTGACAGGAGAGCCTATCACGCAGCATGATTATGTGTTGCGTAGGATTAGTCGTTAAAAGGATTCCTATGAGTATGGACTACAAAATTCGTTTATCTACAACCGATGACCACGATGTGATATACGCACTCAAGGCCGAGTCTGTCCGTCCCTATGTTGAAAAAATTTGGGGATGGGACGAGGATTATCAAAGGAAAGACTTTGACGGTGACTTCTCCAACATTAAGCAGTTCAATGTGATCGAGGTTGACGGCAAGTTTGCTGGCTTCGTTCAGTATTACTTTGAATACCCCTATTTTGAAGTGGTGGAGATCCACCTGCTGCCGGAGTACCGTGGTAAGGGTATCGGCTCTGATATTCTGCAGTATCTCCAAAAGGTTTGTATTGCCCAGGACAGAAAAATCCGCATTGGCTGCTTCAAAGAAAATCACCGGGCAAAACACCTCTATCTGAAGCTAGGATTCATGCAGACCCAGGAAACCGACACGCACTATATACTGGAATACCCCAACTATACCATCATCCCTTACGACGAAAAGTACCGTGACGATATGATCTTTATGGTACTGGAAGCCAAGGATGCACTTGGTCGTGTTCCCAGACTGAACGAGGATCTGCTGGATGTGCAGGGCAGCTACATTGACATTGGCGATATGTTCTGGCTGGCAATCGACGAGAATGACCGGGTGATTGGATGTATCAGCTACAACTCAATTCCCGGCACCACCGAGGTGAAGCTCCACCGGCTCTACATCAAGGCCGCAAGGAAGCGTCAGGGCATTGGCACACGCCTGCTCCACACTGTCGAGCGACACTTGCGTGAGAACGGCAAAACAGCAGCTCATGTCCACCTGGGTGGTAAAGAATACTTTGAATCCCGCAGCTTCTATCCGAAGCATGGGTATTGCGAATATGCCCCCAGTATGATGCGAAAGGAACTCTAAAATGGAAGTTTGGGACTTATACAATGAGAAACGGGAATTGACCGGGCGCATCCATATCCGTGGCGAAGAAGTGCCGCAAGGGTTCTATCACCTTGTCGTACATATCTGGATTCGCAACAGCAAAGGGGAATATCTCATCTCCCAGCGTAGTGCAGATCGGCCTGCATATCCGCTCATGTGGGAGTGTGTGGGCGGTTCTGTAACCAAGGGCGAGGACAGCTTAACCGGAGCACTCCGGGAAACCAAGGAAGAAGTGGGTTTAACACTATCCCCGGAAGATGGCAAATTGGTCTATTCTGTGGTTGGCAGAGTGGTAAATGGTGTCAAGTTCACGGATATTGTGGATGTGTGGCTCTTTGAGTACGATGGCCCTGTTTCGCTGGACCAAGCCACCACAAAAGAAGTGGCACAGACTGACTGGATGACTAAGGAGCAGATTAAAGAACTATTTGACACCGGCAAACTGGTACATACATTAGGCTATTTCTTTACGACGGAGGGCTTATGAGCAAGATCAACCGAAAGCAGCTTTTACTTTTTGACCTGGATGACACGCTATTGCGAAGCGATAAAACGATTTCCGCGCGGACATTAGCAGCACTTCGTAAATGCAGAGAACAGGGTATCTTGATTGGCATTTCTACTTCACGGGCAGTACATAATTGCATGACCTTCTTGCCCGAATTGACGCCGGATCTTTTTATTGCCAGCGGCGGTGCTGTGATCCAGTACCACGGAGAAAACATCTACACTGCCGAGTTTACCTTAGAAGAAACGCAGCAAATGATCCGCACAGCAAGAGAAATCTGTGGCGCAGACTGCGAAATTACGATTGACACGCTGGATGCCCATTACTGGAATTACAAAGTAGATCCAAAGGAAACGGATGCCACATGGGGCGACACGATCTATACGGATTTTTCTGATTTCGCAGAGAGGGCGCTGAAATTCTGCGTTGAAATCTTTGATGCTTCTGCTGCAAAGCGATTGGAAGATTCCCTTTCGGATTGCGACTGTCTTAAATTCGCCGGTACGGAATGGTATAAATTCACAAAGAAGGAAGCTACAAAGGAAAACGCAATTTTGAAAGCCTGCGAGATTTGCTGCATTGCATTGGAAGATGTGACTGCCTTTGGTGACGATGCACCAGACATCGGTATGCTGAAACTTTGCGGAACCGGTGTTGCCATGGGCAATGCAATCGATTCCGTAAAAGAAGCCGCTGATATTGTGATCGACAGTAATGACGAGGACGGAATTGCAAAATATCTTGAGCAAAGAAGTAAATCATTAGATTGAGGGCGAAACACCATGAATATACAAGCATTTTGGGATGCCATTCTGCGGCAGGACGCAGACGAAATTCGTGAATACTTCCACTCCGATGCATGGGTGAACTGGCATAATACCAATGAACATTTCACCGTGGAGGAATTTATCCGAGCCAACTGCGAGTACCCCGGCGAATGGGATGGCGAAGTGGAGAAAGTTATTACCACCGATACGCACATCATTACTGCAACCCATGTGTTCAGCAAGGATGGAAGTATCTCCTGCCACGCTACCTCTTTTATCCGTGTAGTAGACGGAAAGATTGCATCCGTCGATGAATACTGGGGTGATGATGGTGCAGCCCCCCAATGGCGGCAGGACAAGCATATTGGGACAAAGATCAAGGAGTAAAATACGCGGTGATACTGAAAATTGACAGTGATATAGAAAAAAGAAACATTGCAAGAACTATACTGGAATCGCTTCCGGATTGGTTCGGCATCCCGGAATCCACCGAGGAATACATAGTGGGCAGTAAAGGCCGCCCGTTCTTCTGCGCCTATGCAGATAATGCACCTATTGGATTTCTTTATCTGAAAGAAACCGGGCGGCATACTGTCGAACTGGCAGTTATGGGTGTGTTGAAGGAGTACCATCGTCATGGAGTTGGTAGAAAACTCTTCTCTGAAGCCAAGAACGAAGCAAAACGGTTGGGATATTCCTTCATTCAGGTAAAGACTGTCCAGATGGGCATATACGATATTTATGACAATACCAACCGCTTTTATCTCTCTTTGGGATTCAAAGAACTGGAAGTATTCCCGACTTTATGGGATGAGTGCAATCCCTGCCAGATTTATATAATGGCTATATAGAAAAACAATGCGGAAGCTCATGGCTCCCGCATTGCAACTTTTTATATGCTTTGGCAAAAAGCCCCCTTGACAAATTCCGTCCTGGTTGCTTATGGAGTTGGATTCGCCTTGAAGCGTGTCCTCGTGCGACAATCTC
>OFGB01001156.1_pt1 | contig 16839 bp, 21 predicted proteins | sample 1521491 | NCBI WGS metagenome assembly OFGB01 (sample SAMEA3504095, study PRJEB24116) | mouse gut metagenome | biome: mouse gut; feature: mouse-associated habitat; material: faeces | place: Denmark | collected 2011
CCGCCGTAGGCGGTCTTCAGGGCGGCCCGGCGGCGCTCGCTCAGCGCGGCGGGGAAGCAGGAGCGGCTGACGGCGATGACGCCCAGCTTGACTTCAGGGATGTTCTGCATAATAATTTCCTCCTCATTAAACTTTTGTTCAATTTCTGATCCAGAAAGAATCTGATGTATTGGTACTATATAGCTTTTTGTTATCACATTATCTAATGCATTGCACTATATGAATTTTCCAAAAGCCAATGCACGGTATCTCTGATCGTTTCTTCTATCCTACGAGGCTGATAGCCTAACTCTATCTCTGCCCGTTCCCTGGAGAATTTACTGTTGCTTGTCAAGGTGTACAGGGAGTACGATGTGTACAGAGGGCGGCGATTTTGCAGCCGTGCAGCTGCCTGTATAACAGGGGCCGCTAACTTCGCCAGCGGCATAGGGATTCGTTTTGGCGGATTCCTATGTCCGAACTGGCCCGCTTTTGTCAACAACTCATAAATAGATAAATATTGTCCATTAATGATATAGCACTGACCCGGGCGGCCATGTTCCGCAGCCAGCAGGCAGCCTTGGGCTGCATCTCGCACATCCACAAAATCATACCCTCCGCTGACACATACTGGCAGCTTGCCTCGCAGATAGTCAACAACCAATTGATTCAGATGGTTACGACCTGTGTCACAAGGGCCGATAATACCGGACGGATGAACTACCACGGAGGGCAGGCCCTGGCGCGAAGCATCCAGTACCAACTGGGTAGCCTCCGCCTTGGTCTTGGCATAGCCACCAGTCACCAGATCTGGAGAAAAATGTTCCGGTTCCCGAATGATGCCGCCTCCCGCCGGTTCCTGAATGGCATGGACTGAGCTGACATAGACGAATCGCCCCACACGATAGCGCTGGGCCAGCTTTATCATATTGGCTGTGCCGGTTACATTGACTTCCCGTACCGCTGGAGATACCTTCCCGGCAATACTGATAAGTCCTGCTGTATGGATCACAATCAAGTTTTGGCTTCTGCTGTCTGCAAAAAGAGGTTTCAGTGTTTCCAACTTGCAAACATCCCCGTAAATGTAGCGTATGGATGGACTTTTAACCACAGGATGATCCCCTGTCCGCAGCAGGCCCAGGATCTTGTTCTCTCTACTTTGAAGCAGACGGAGTATTGTTCCTCCCAAATGTCCCGCAGCACCGGTCACGATATAACAGTTTTCCATCAGTTGATAGAAATATTTGGGCCGGACAATCGGATCATTGCCCCTCTGTGTGCCTCATCACTATCCGGATGAGCCAGGAGCCATTTGTTCCGGGCCCACAGGCATTTATCTTCCTCATTCAATGGCGTAATAGTCGGCGTTGCTTCGTTGGTTCCCTTGGGTAGCACCACCGCCACCCGAAAGCCCTCGGCCTCGCTCACATGGCAGGGGGCGTAGTGTAGCGTGGTGGCATAAATCTCCACCGCCACACCGGCGGGGACACGAAACGCTCTGATATGGGCGGTGTCCAGCTGGCCATCCACAATCTCGTCCTGCTTGGCCAGCAGGAGGATGAAGTCGCCGGTGCCGATGTTGAACTCGCTATCCCGGTGGTACTCCAGGCAGTTGAGCTTGGTATTCCGGCCCCAGCACATTCCGATCTGCACCGGCATCCCGCCGTAGGCGTTGTTCTGGAGCTGGCCGAAGATGGCGTTCAGCTCCAGGGAAGCGATGGAGGGCTCATAGGCCACGCCGCTCTCCGGCAGGGGGATGGACTCCATGGCCGCGCATAGATGTGGGGAGACACGCAAAACGTAATTGAAGAATCTTGAAAGACACGGTTTTATCTGCAATTAAACGATGTTTAAATGGGAATAACTGAAAGCAAATCGAATAAGTATGCACAGCGGCCACCTCCTTCATTTATGGAGATGGGCCGCTGCTGTGCTTTATTCAAGGTCTGCACTGGCTATTCGGGTACGGGCCTGATTGAGCACGTCCCTCAACTGTGCGGCCAAATCCGGGTACTGTCGAACCTGGGCCAGCAAGTCCGCCTCCATCTGGTCAAAGGCAAGTTGCGCTTTTCGTTTGGTGGCGTAGTCCGTCCTTTTGCGGTCAGCCTCAGCCTTGGCCAACTGGACGAACAGCCGCCCCGCCTTTTCAATAGGCATATTGTTGAATTCTTCCTCAGCGGATGAAATCTTCTGCAACAGCCCGCTTTTAAGAATGGCGCTGGTAGCCTCGGTGGTGTCCAGGTCGGGGTTTCTGCCGATAACATCAATGATGTACTTTGTCTTTTCCAGGTCATCGGCGACACGCTGTGCCGATTCAAACACCTTGAAGGCGTAGCGGGATAGGGATGACTGGCTGACTTTGTAGCCTTGTTCTGCAAGCCATGCAACGATATCCGCATAGCTCATATTGTAATTCACCAACCGCTCGTTGACACCATCCAAGACAGCTCTGGGGAGCTGGTATATCTTTGCGTCCGAGCGCGGTTTCCTAGCCTTCCCCATCACAGATCAATCCCCGATTTCGGGTCGCCGCCGCCCTCAATGAAGTGGACACCCTTCGTGGTCAGCCGCGCCACGCCGTCTTGCCTATAGGCGGTGTCCGGGGTAATTTTCTTGTTGGTGAACTCAATGAAGCCCATATCATAGAGGTACTTCAACGGCTCCCAAATATCCGGATCGGACACCAGCCCATCCTGGACGAGGCTGTTAGAGATGCGGTGGACGGCCAAAGCGTTGTGATAGCCCTTTACCAGCATACGGAGGATATACCCCCGGACGGCGGCATTATGTCCGCCGATTTTCTCAAAATCCATAGTCAAGCCCTCCCTTAGATATTCCCATACTTTGCGACATCCTCAGCAGACAGCCCCATCAACTCATGCGCCCTGGAACGATGGTGCGGCATCTGGGGAAGCCTCTCGGCACAAACCTCACCCATGGGCACAACCTGGGGAGCAGTCTTAAGCCAAAGCGTGAAGCTATCCAGATCATTTATAGCGGATTGGACCGCCCAATCACGCTGGAAGGGCAGCACCTTCCCTTCTTTCAGCGCTTCTAGTACCACGCCGTCCGCTTTCATCCGGGCAACCTCGAATTGGCAAGCCTCTGCTTTGAGTTTCAGGGCTTCCCGCCCTTCCAGCAGTGCGGCGATGGCCTGATAGATATCTTCCATGGTGGCAGACGGATCAAGCTGTAACAGCTCCGCCAGTGCCTCCATACCCCTGCCGCTGCTGTCCGCCTCACTCTGATCCGCGCCGCTCTCACCCTCGCTGGGTTTCTCGCTACAGGCAACGGGTGTCATGGCGTCAATGGCGGGGGTGTTGGTGAGGGCGGCGGAGTGGAGCGCAACCACCCGCCGCTCCTTCCCCTGGGTCAGGACAACCGGGGACAGGTAGCGGTACTCCTTATTTTTCAAATATTCTACTGCCCGCTCCGTCCAGTCCACAGCGCCATAGATACCATCGCTTCTCAGTATGATATCCTTGATCCAGCCCGCTGCTGGGGCCTGCATATCCTTCAAGGTCTGGTGCTCATAGTCAATGGGAATTTGGAGTTGCCGCTCCGTAAACTTACAGCGGATAGCCTGGAAGGATTCGTTGTCCACCAAGAAATCCCCTTTTGTGCTGTGAACCAGCCCCAAGGGGAGAAGTTTTACCATCTTGTAGGGCGTTTGGGCGCTGTAGCTGCTTTCCTCAAAAGGAAGGGAATTGCTCAGGATAATGTAATTGATATCCATAGCGCCCTCCTTATGCCTTAGCGGGCATATCCGCCTCACCGGTGGAACCAAAGGCCAACTGCCACAGGCCATACCCGGCGTTACAGCGGGCGTCCACGCCGTAGATAAATTCCTTCTTCATAAAAACATTGTCATCGGAGGGGCTGTCTTTCGCGACAAGCTGGGCCTTGCGGCGGTTCTGGAAGATGAAGGGCTTGACCGGGCGCTTGGTACACAACAGGAACCACTGCTCCGGGTTGGGGGCCAGCTCCGGCACCACCAGCAGCTCGGCGGTGTCCTTGTAGATGTTGACTTCCTGGTGGATCTCACTTGCCATGAGGATGGTACGGGCAATGGCCTCTTTCTGAGGGGCTACCACCAGCAAGTCGGGCACGATGTTCATAACCTCGCCCTGGTCGTTTACCAGACACATCATCTGAGTGCGGGCCGCGCCGTAGCTGTCGGGCGTAAGCTTATACGTCCCCTTGTTACTCTGAGGCTTAACCTTCCTTCCCTCAATAGCTGGGGTGTGGTTGTCGCTGATGAAGGGCTTGCCATCGAAGCACAGCTCAGTAAAGGAGCGGGGAAACAGGCCGAACACCAGCTTGTCCGGGTGTTTCCGGGCGCTGTAGGCCAAATCCTGGAACATGGGCTTGTAGACGCCGATGCAGTCATCCTCCAGATCGTTCCGGGGGACGGACACGGTGGCCTCAAAGTCCTTGTTGCGGATGGTGTAGCCGTAGGCGGTCAGGCTCTTGATCTCCCTGTCTCCAATCCACTCCCGCATGGAGGGGACGGCCCCCAGCCATGCGTAGCTCTCATCCCGCGTCTCACTGGGAACCTCCATAGCTACGCGAGGGTACTGCGCCTCCATTTCCTGGAACGCCTTGTTGAATACAGTGTTGAAGCTCTGAAACGCTTCCCGGATTGTGCCGCTGTTGATAATCATTTTCATGTACCTCCTATTTGCTTTATGTGCGTTTTTTTGCGCTGCGCTTTACAATCTGATACACCCACCGCTGGCTAACGCCATATTTCCGAGCAAGTTCTTTTGTGTTGCACCCGTTAAATTCCTCTTGGATTTTCTGATTCCGCAATGGGCGCAATATGCTTTCTTGGCGTGGTACGTAGAAATCCCCGCCGCCTACCAACCGCGAAAGCTTTAGAAAATTGTGCATACCAATTTCTGTAGCGATTTCTCTATGCAGTTCGTCTGATAGCATTGCGGGAACCAGTTCATCTACCCATTTTTCAAGCACACTATGCACCACCTTCCTTGTAGCAGACTGCTATTGTACAGTAGCATTACTTTCTGGAACTCTCTACACGAACAATTCTTAGAATTGCTTCTAAGCAAAATTTAAATTTGGCAATGACGCCTGTTGTTTGCCACTCGTTCAAATTGCCGTTTAAAGGGCGTATAAGCGGTCTTTGCTCGCAGATAGCAAACAATACACCCAAACGCTTAAACCCCCGTTATCACGCGAGATAACGGGGGTAGAAACAAGGTTATTCTTTAAGTTCCTGATACACCTTCAAAATCTGTTCCGGCAACCTGGAATCGGAGATATACCGCTCCACATCGGCCCCGGTTTTGAGGCCGATATAGAAGCCCAGCAGGGACGAAGCGGAGACAATGCCCGTGATGGCGTCATCGACTTCAACTTCCAACCGCCTGTCATTAGGGGCCATGCTGCCGATCAGCGCGAAAGCGTCGGCTTTCACGCGCTGTATGTAGCCGTCCCTCTCACTCAGCTCGCCGAACTCCTCATGGAATTGCTCACGTAAAGCGTCCAAAACTTTTTTGCTCAACATTTTGTAGTTCCTCCTTATTTCATGCCTTCCAGCATCAGCCGCATAGCAACTTTGAATCCGCAGACAAAGCGCCGCCGCTCCGCTAAAACCAGTTCATCAGAGACCATTTCCTGGTAAGCCTCGAACCATTTCTTTTGCTTGGGATTGAGACTATCCATTAAGGCATCGACACTATCACGGTATTTTTCAGCAATGTCTATGTCCTCCTGACAGTGAACCGAGGTATACTGCCAAAGGACTTCCCCCAGCTCCGCGATGGTCTCATTGTTCACTCTGCTGATATCCAGGTTGTCAAAGTTAAACTCTGCCACAAAAAACACTCCTTTCAAACAATGGGCCTGTCCTATCTTGAAAAACTGAGAAACAGATGGTATACTGTAGGGGACTTCTGACAGGAAGTTGCCCCAGCGCCTGGGCGGCTGTTATTTGCGGTAGCAGCCGTCCTTTTCTCATTTATCCTGTCCGCTATTGTGTGGGCATTCATGTGCAAACCTCCCCTAACAGCTGCCGGTGGGTATCACGAAGGTGCTTCACCGTAAGGGTGCCCCCCTGAGCGGCGGCAAATTCCGCTGCCACGTTATACAGCTTTTTGGCGGTGCGTAGGCTCTCGCCGTGGGCCAGTTTCAGCAGGTAGCCGATACAGCTTTCACTCAGACCGGGGAATATGGCTTCCATTTCCTCGATTTTGTAATCGTTATATATCTTTTTGCGGATGACGATCCGGGTACGGAGTTGGTCAAACTCATAGCTCCGGCGTCCGGCTTTCATCTGACGGTAAATCTTATCGTTGCCGGATAGAACGATACCCACCCCGGCCAGATCATTGAGATTGCGTACAGCCTGGAGTGCGTCCAGCGACAGGTGGTCAGCCTCGTCAATGATAATCAGGCGGTTTGTCCCAGCCAGCTGCTCCACCAGCGTATTCATGAGCGCCGCTTTCCGGCCCGGAACCTGACGCCCCACCTGCTGACAAATCAGGCCCAGTACGGCGGTAGCCGATGTGGTACAGGCATTGGCCGTGATGAAGATAACCCCGGTATTCGTTTCGGCGTAGTAGCGAAGGGCGGTTGTTTTCCCCGCTCCCGCGTCACCGCTCACTAAGGTAATATCGTTGTGCTGGTGGGCATAGAGACAGGTAAAAAGAACCTCCCGCGTGTTGTAGAGTTCCGGGTAAAAAGGCGTCTTTGAAACAGTGTTTAAACGCTCTTCACCGATGGTTAGATACTGGTTGATGGATTTGGCAACTTCCTCATTGTCCCCCGCATAGCAGCCATTCAGGAACTGCGAGATAACGGATGTGGAAAGCCCCGTTTCGCGGGATATCTGCCGCTGAGATTTGCCGCTGCGCTCCATAAAATCGGCAAGGGCGGCTCTGGTTTCAGAAAGCATTTCATTCCCTCCTTTATGCTTGCTTTTGGTAGAAATCTAACAGTGTGGCGCTTACACTATCCTCCTCTCGAATGCGCCGGGCGGTTTCGGCGCGGTCTGTGGCTTTGAGGGTAGCAGCGTTCCGAGCTGCCTGGGGTGTTATATGCTCTACGATATCCGGCTCTCCAGATTCGCTGAACACCTTCTCCATGAGTTGATTTCTGGCAATGATTTCATGGATGTCTACATCACGGGTGGGCTTGTACCTCTGAACCATAGCCCGCGCTTTCTTCTTTTCTTTTGCAGCCCGGATGTAATCTTCCTCACTGGTATGGCGGAACGGGGTGCGGATTTTAGCCTCTGCCATACAGATAGCGCGATTTTCCATATCAAAAACAGCTATTTTATCAATGTTATCCGGGTCATAGACCACAATGACACGTTCGCCCTGATGGTAAAGGAGTGCATCGTTGTAATAGTTGTTGTTCTTAATGGAAATCCCGTTTTTGTGGACGACACGCTCCTCCGAGTTGCCACAGAGAAGGCGTAGGGCATTCAGATCACTGACAACCCGCTTTACTGCCAGATTTTCAGCGTATACTTGGTCTGGGCACTTTCCGTCCATATCTACACCACCGTTAGCCGTCTGGTTGTACTCCGCTATGTAGGCAGACAGCAACTTGATAAACTCATCCAGCGTGGGGGCCTGTGCCACAATCTCTTTATTGGATATCTGCATACACTCGGGCCTGATTTTGGCGTTACAGCCCGTATAAGTGTCGAACCGACGGCTGAAACGGTTGGTAAGTGTACCAAAAAATCGCTCCACAGTTTTAGCCTGACCATGGTAGGGCGTTGCGTATATTTGACCTATACCAAGTTGGTTTACCAAAGACATAGGATAGTCCTTGCTGAAGCTTTTGGACCTATAATCCTTGCTGTTGTCAAAATAAACCTCGTTAGGTACTCCGTTCTGCTCTACGCCAAGGCGGAAGCACTTCTTTACGGCTGTTGCGTTAGGGTCGGCATCCCGGACCAGGAACGATACTACACGGTTGGACCTGGCATCAAAGAACACCGTCAGCCATGGCCGGATTGCCCTGGCTCCGTCTGCACTCTTGACGAACACATCCACAAGATGATGGTCTGAGAACCAGATATCATTTGATGCAATGTCGAGCTTGCTACGCTCCATGGAGGGAAGGGCGTCATTGAATGCTTTCGGACCGTCCCGGTAGTACAGAACCGCATAATAGGGAATGGTTTTGACCTTGCGCTCAAATGCCTTGCAAGAGGGGATATCCGGGTATTCCATCCTGGTAACATCATAGCAGAGCTTGACGCCGCGCTTCTGTTGAGTCATATAGAGCGAATAGAACAGCTCCCACGCTTCCTCGGGAATGGTATCCTTTCCCCGGTTGTGTCCGCCGCGCTGGTCGATCAGTGCCGCAACATCTCTTTCTTGATACTTTCTCTGCCAGCGGAACAGTTTGCTTTTGGTGATAGCGTCCTCGGCCGGATTATGGGAATTGAACCAAGATACAAAATCATCCGGGGATAGTCCCTTTTGCTGGTACTGCTCCACAACCCACGCCTTGGCGTTGGCCTCATCTCGCTGCTTTCCTGTAAATTGCAGAATATCCACAGGAGGAGGTACTTCCCCGCGATATCGGGCCTGTGCATACTCTGGAAGTGATTCTAAGGCGATGCGCAGTTGCTTGCCGCCTCGCCCCTTGCCGTTGACATAGCGGTACTGATATTTATTTTGTTGAACAGCTTTTTTGACGGCGCTATCTGTAACTCTGCATAGAGTAGCCACGTCTGGTACTGTTAACCATGTCAAAGGGCATCACCTCCTGTCGAACTAAACTTATACTATGTAAACAGGAAAATTTTCATTGGCCAAATCCGAATCCCTAGGATTCCTTGCCAAATAAGGCCGCAACCAAATCAAAAGGGTCAAGGCCCAACGGTTTGGCGATCTGTTTGAGTGCTGCCAACGTTGGGATAGCACGGCCATTCATGATAGCACACAGATATGTTTTTGATATCCGGGCCTCCTGTGCCAACCACTTTTGCTGTTGGTTTATTTCTTTTAGGCGCTTGCCTATCATGGTCCCCAATGGCGGCTTGTTGGTAAGGTTTGTTGTTCTCGACATAACTTCACCCCCTTGAAATCCTTAGCGGTTTCCGATATAATTAGTTGTCTGCTTCTATTATAATAGCGGATACCGATATTGTCAACAAGAATTTATGGGATTCCGATAAGGAGGAGTATCATGCCAACGGTAAATGAGCGATTTAGGGATATCCGGAAAGAATTGGGCTTTAATCAGCAACAATTTGCTTATGAGTTAGGTATTTCCCAAACCCACATCTCAGGTATCGAAAACGGAAGGGATAATCCTTCAAAGAGTTTACTCAAATTCCTATGTGCGAAATTCTCAGTTAGTGAGGAATGGATGCTAGAGGGTACTGGAACTCCATTGCCTGAATGGGATATAACAACAGATAAGGGGGCCATAGCAAAGTATAATGCTTTAAGAGTTTCTTTTGAAAAAATGCTCCTTGCTGCCACTGGAGATGATCTTGCCTGCATGGTACAAGCATTTTGTTACCTTGTCGGCGCTTTGGGTGCTCAAAAGCTAGACTTGCAGGAGACCATAAAATACAGAAAGGCTCTCTGCTCCACTGTAGATGAGTTAGAAAAGCTTAGCACGATGGTATCATCTACTGTGTTGCCCTCAAAGACTGATGCAATGGGATGGGTAGACTTCAAGAATTCCTGCTCAGCTGCAACAAACCGCATCAATCAATCGGTCAAAGATGCAATCAATGTTTATCTCGAAAAGTACGGAGAAGAAATGAAGTTATAACTTGAATATTAATTCATTGAATGTGAATTTTTATCCAGTTGCGTTTTGTGTGTCCTTTTTCCCTTAGTCAATTCCCTTTATCAACGCGCATAAAACCCCGCAAGCCCTGTGATATCAGGCACTTGCGGGGTTTTCGTGTTTTAGGGGAAATTCCCTTAGTCGTGTGTTCAGTTGCGTTTTGCGTGTCCTTTTTCCCTTAGTCAAAACGGGCATTTCTCCTACAGCTACAACGGTTTCAGGCGTTTTTGCGACTAAGGGAAAAATAGCGCTTTGCGCGGGCGGCTACATTTCCGCATGTTTTTCTCCTGAGATTTTTCAGACATAGTGATCTCCTCCGTTATAAAATGAGAAATTGAGGGAAGCCATCCGGGCCCGCCCTCAATTTCTGTGTTGATTATGAATGCCGCACAGTCAGGCAAACAGGCTTGTTTGCATCTGCTCCGTCCGGATGCCGCGCTGCTCCATAAGCTCCGCCATACGCTCTTCGCTCAAATGTTTTTCGAGGCCCCTTCGCTGGCTGTAGGTCAAGTTGTCCAGGTCGCCGGTCAGAACCAGCTTTTCCAGGGAACGAACCTTCTGCGCCTGTCGTGCTGCTTGTCTGGCCCGTTTCTGCTCCTTCCGCAGCTTCTCCTCATCAGCCTGATGCACCACCTCGATCCCGGCGGCGGTATCCGCCAAGTCCTGCATGATGTCGCGGGTATTCTGCCGCTGGGCGCGGAAGTTTACCAGCTCATACCGCAGGGACTTGTCACAATACAGCTCGTGATGGTGGTTCAACATGAAGCGGTCAATGATATGATGCTTTGCGTACCGCACGATCGCCTCGCAGAGCGTCAGGGAGACAGTTCTGTCAAGCACTTTGATCCCCTTGCGAACGGTGGTCACTTCCTTGTCTGGAAAGAGCCAGTCACCCTTGATGATGCGGGTTTCCTTTACATCGTAAAAGACATTGCCCCGCCGGGTATCCAGCTCTTTGTCCAGAACCTGGCAATAGCGGCAGGCGCGGCCATAACCATTGGCACACTCCGTCGGATCATATCCGGCGTGCCATTTTCTTGCCGTCCGGTCATAGCAGCAGTGCTGCTTGCAAACGCGGCCATTATGTTTCACCTGAAAGATTTTCCAGAGTTCATCGGACTCGGACCATACCTGGTCGTGCGCTTCATCCAGACTGCCCTCGTAGGTGTAGGGCCGGTTTGTCTGATGACAGGCACATTGCCGGACAATACCACTGCTGCTGCCGTAGGAATTACTCCACAGCATTGGATGCCGCATAGGACAGAAATCAAGGTCAAACCGGGGACAGCATACCACCGGGTTATCATTTTCCGGCTGCCAGCTGATCCCCTGGAAGGCCATATCGCCATTTCCAAAATGGCTGCCTTTTACCAGTAAACCGCATGGCGTCTCAAAGGTCAGGGCGGCGAGAGCCTCACGGGTGTACGTCCAGCCGCCATAGAACCAAAAGTATTCTTTTGTTCCCGGCGGTGAGTCCTCCTGCTTCCAGCCCTCCGACAGCAGCCGCTTCGTCAATTCGTTCAGTTCAGCCATGACTATATCCCCGCGCAAGGGCGCATCCCGAAGAAGCCCTCCAGGATGTCCCGGAACTCCGTCTGGGTCTTGCCGTACTCCTTGCAGAGACAGCCTTCACAGACCTGATAGGTCTTATATCCCAGGGCCTTGCTGGCCCGTTCATCCCAGCTGTTCAGCTCCCTGCCGCACAGCGGACAGGGGATACCCAGCTTACGCAGCCTTGCCATGGGTGAAATCAAATGAGGGAGCGTTTTCCTCCGGCGTACCGGGAAGGATCTTCAGAGTATAGCCGGATTCCCGTAGAAGCTTAAACAGTGCGATCAAACGGGACAACTCCGGATCGTTCTTTTCCGGAGATTCCTCCGCAGGCTTCTCAGTCTCTGGCACTTCCACCACAGGTTTCCATTCAGCGTCAACAGGTGCAGCATGGGCGGCAGGAATGGTCAGCCGCGTCCACAGGGAGCGCAGCGCCGATACCAGCAGCAGCCGGAACAGGCTCCGCCTTTTGGGCTTCAGGTGGATGATCTCATCCGCCTTGACCGCGCAGACCTCGCTGGCGGCCACCGTCAGCTTCCCAGTCTCCACGTAGGAGGAGGCCAGATAGCAGGAAACGGCGGCGCTCTCCGATGCGATGAGCTGCGGCGTCTGCACACGCTTGGCGATCAGGCGGCGGCAGGTCACGGAGGCGGACTCCAGATCGTCCACGCGGATGTCGTCCGCAGAGACAGAACCGGCGTAGATCACGCCATTGCCCGTGATGGACTTGGCCTTGATGCCGTCCAGCACCTTCAGACAGCCGTGAACCACGATGCGGCCAGTAACCAGATTCTCGTAGGATACGGTTTCTCCCTTGGGAATGTAGATGGTTTTCATGATGAATCTCCTTTTCAATTCACAGATGTATCGCCGATGAAATACCCGGAGCGCCGGGCATAGTCCAGCAATGTCCCGGTATCCATTCCGGCGAAGGCTTCCGCTGTGTGGATCGCGGTTTGCAGGTTCTTCTCCATAAGCAGCACCGTCATTTTTTGCAGAATGGCGATGGTCAGTTCCTCGCTGCCGCTTTCCTGGACAGCGACCCGCCCCTTATCCAGGAAGACCTCCATTGCCAGGGAAAACAGCAGGGGATCGCTCTTGTGGAGCCGGTCAAAGGTTTCAAAATCCATATCGTATCTCCTCTTTATCATGCCGCTTTTGGCACATATTTTTGCCGTACCGGCAGCACCAAGGCGCAGTCGCCGCGTCCCTCCGCTTCCAAAATAATGGGGGAAAGGGGACCGGTCAACTTTATCCGCACATGAGATTCTCCCTTGAACTGCCGGAGGGCGTCCACCATGTGATTCAGATTGAATCCGATCTCCATCTCACTTTTGCCATCCAGCCAGATCTTCGTCTGATACCTGTATCCGTCCGCCTGTATCAGCATCCTGCCGCCACAAAAACGGATATAGGGCTTCTGGCCAGACGGCATAAGCTCTTTCAGATAAGCCAGCTCCGTCAGAAATTCATCGGGAGAAACGTATACCTCCTCCTGAAATTCCGTGGGAACGGCACTGTCCAGATCATACGGCATGGCCTCCGCCAAACGGGTGACGAGATGCATAGAGCCGTCCGTGATGTCTATATACCACTTGCAAAGGTTTACCGATACATCCTGTTTGCCGAAAAACTTCAGATGCTCCAATGGCGCGGCCGTGACCATGAACGGCTTCGGTACGGACAATGCACCATCCGTACTCCAGGCCGCCCGAAGGCCATCCAGGCAGTATATCCTGCTGCCGCTGAATTGAATGCTGGTGCAGTACGAACGGGTATCTTCGGAAGGCTTCAGCGTGGCGTACTTGATCCGGTTGATCCGCTCCATCAGGCTGGAGGCGTTGGCGGAAAAGGAGTGTTCCGGCTCCAGTTCCGGCATCGTTGGGTATTCCTCTGGAAAGAGGGCATGAAACTCTCCCACCCGATTTCCGCAGCTCATGCAGAGCCGGAGCTGCCGCTTGCGGCCCTCTCCGGTTTCTGTCAGTTCCAGGGTCAGCTCTTCGTCAAAACGGCGGCAAGCTTTCGCAATGTTAGCCGTCCGGTAGAACACAAAGGCGAAATCATCGCCTTGGGCCGGGATCTCCACAGTCAGCCAGGTATTCATATCTGTTCCTGTGAGAACACATCTTCCGCCGGAAAAGCGAACCATAGCCTCCTTCAAAGCAGGAATGTATTTCGATTTGCCCAGCGCCTTGGAAAAAGCTTTTGCGTCTACGACTGCTCTCATGCCGCCTTCCTCCGTTTCTTTTTTTGCACTTCTGGCCGTACATTGATTGTCTGTGTGGAAAATGTAATCTTCCGCACCGAGCTGTCGCCGAGAGCCAGAATATTATAGACCATACTCACCACAGCGGTGGCCGCCGTGATATTGGCCGCCATACTCTGGGGCGCGGAAACGGATGCCTCCGCACAGGACAATTCTGTCGGGAATTTATCCGTATCCTCCAATACATCCGGGTAGACCGCTCCGATAGGCGGGTAATAGGTTTTGCCGCCCCGGCGTATCCCACAAACTACCTGGCCGGTATACTCTCCGTTCCCGCTGTCGATGTAGATCAGCTCCTTCGCCTCCTGAAAAACGCGGTGGCAGAGTTGCCGGGACTTGTTGTTGTCCACCGCGCCGATCAGAATGACCTGCTCCCAGATGAACTTTGCGCGATCTATCCGCCAGTATTCCGGCATCAGCAGACGCCGCAGATCGTCCTCCTTCTCTACAAAGGACGGCACATACTCTGTCTCCAGCCCAAATACCGTGGAGTATCGCCCAGCAAGCACTTTCGCCTTGTTTTCTCCCAAATCGGCCTTGGTGAAATTCTGCCGTACCAGGTTTTTTCCCTCGACAACATCGCCATCGCAGATGATGAACCGTACCGGACGTTCCAGGGAGTACAGCAGGCGGTACAGATGGGGCGCGATGTGCCCCCCGGTTCCGCCCGCGCCCAGCATGACGATCTTGACCGGGCGCGTCAGAGAGAATTTCATCGCACATCCCTCCAAAGAGGAAGCCCCGTCCAGGGCAAAACGCCCTCCATACAACGGGGGGGATGGGGCTGCTTTTTCACATTGTCATGCCACTGATGGGGGAATACCTCGCCGACGCTCTCCAGCACAGTTGCCGGATCTAGCGGTTGGAACACGCCGCCGCAGGACATCCGCACAGAGATCTCAGGGAAAAACCGGTCCAGGCGGCCCAGCACGATGTAAATGCGTGTAGCCTTTTCATCTCGGTCATCCGTAGGAGAAAACCTTGCTTCCATGCTGTTATGACTGTGTATGTCGGCGTAGTGCAGATAGCGGTCCTCCGGCAGGGTGTCACGGCTCAGGTCCGCGTTGATGTGGGCTTTGCTGACTTCCTGCTCTGGGATATGGACCACAAACTCCTCGTTTTCCTTGTCCCAGAGGATGTGGGCCATGGCCTCAAATTCCTCCCGCTCATTCATATAGCAGCGGAAGAAGGAGATGACCTCGCCCAGCAGGAACATGGGGATGAGGGGCAGGGCCGGGGTAAACCCGGCCCTGATCTGCGGAAATTCCACAACGTTGTTTTTGGGGACGATGAATTCGCCCAGCTCACTCTTGCGCAGCTCGTAGATCCTGCCGTCCCCGGCGGGCACGATGCAGATGGTCTTATCCGACGCCCGGGCCTCCTCTAAGGAGGAGAACACGCCCTTGTACGCGGCAATGCCCTTGCTCTGGGCGGTGACGCGCGGCTTGACCAGGCAGTCCGGGTTCTTGTCCTTGGCCTTTTTCAGCCCGTCCAGGAACGCTTTGGACTGCTCGATCTCCGCCTTGATGGATTGGATCGTTGTACCCTTGGGGTCGGTGATGATCTTGACTGTTTTGCCATATTCCACCGTCCAGGACACCTTTTTGCCCTCGGCCAGCTCCGGGAAGTCCTCCGCTTTGTCGATGCGCAGCTCCTCGAAGGTCATACCGGGATCTTTAATAGGCTCCTTGGCGCTGCCGTAGGCGAATACCGGAGGCTTTTCCAAAAGGCCCTGCTGGGTATTTTTCTCCTCCTGCTTATCAAAGGCAGCGGAGATGAGGTTAGGCTCCTCCGCAGGAGGAACCGCTTGCTTCCGGGTCGGCTCGGTAACGACTTTCTCCTCTGGCGCAGGTGCGGCGGACGGTTGTTCAGTTTCCGGTTCCGCAGCAGGTTCCGGCTCTGCAACAGGTTTAGGTTCGGGTCCTGCGGCGGGAGCGTACTCCTGGGGTAAAGGGTCCATCTCAACAGGGCCTTTTGCCGCAGGCATCTCAAAGGGGTTCAAATCGCCGCCGGGCGTACCGCTGCCAAAGATGGCGCTGATGTCCAGTGTGCCGCCTGCCCCCATTCCGGGGAACGGGAACGTGTTGTTGGGTTCGCTCATAAAATTCTGCTCCTTTCCATTTTGGGACAAAAAAAGACCGCAACCGCCTTTTTCAAAAGGCAATTACAGTCTTCTATGTCCATATTTTGTTTTCCAGGCCGTTGCGGTGCGGCGAAAGGGGCAGACTTCGCCCCTCCCTTTTGCCATTCCTCCCTAACTTACTCCGCCCTAGAATACTCCCTTATTTTATCATCACAGGGCGTCGGTGTATAGTTGGAGTTTTTCCAAATGGCAAAAGGGGTCAGCAATCTATCTGATTCGGAAGGGTGTCCCTCAACTCCGCCTGTTTGGCGTGGTTCCAATCGGACGGCTCCCCGATGCAGCAGCCGCTCATCTTCCGCAGGTCGCGGAACCGGTGGAGCATATACCGCACATCCACATACTCCTCCTGGACATCCAGAATGATCTTTTCCACAATGCTGATGGGAAATTTCTCTGTCACCTGCCGGACGTAGTAGTCCTGCTCTGTTTCGGACAGATCCCCGTGTAAAACCGCTACCTGCAATTTCCATCCCTCCCATATGGGATTATACAGGACGGGCCGCGAAAATGCAAGCGGCCTACTGCTCCTTCAGAAACAGAAGAAAATCGTCTCCCGCCTCCGGGGACATCCGGATTACCCGCTCCCGCTCCGTCTCGATCTTGGAAAGATAGTTCTTCCAGCTATTTTCGCTCAGCCCGGGGGCCATGGCGGCGTACTTGGGCAGATACCGCCAGATGGCGTTCATCACCGCCGCCTTGCCGATGACCGTACCCTCCCAGGCCGGGCGGGTCTGCATCAGCTCATAGAAGGCAACGCAGCAGGAGCGCCGGGTGAAATAGAGATACCCCATCGTCTTGTCGTAGCCCTGGATAGAATCATACTCTGTCGGTTCGCCAATCACTCGCGCGATACTGGTAAATTCCGTGTTCCAGATGGGGTAGCAGACCGCCAGCAGCTCCTCGCACTGGCTGGGCTCCAGCCAGTAGACGCCATTCTCCAGCTTCCGGTGCCGGAGGGTGTAGCCCCTGGGCGTCCGGATCGGAACGGGATACTCTCCGAAATACTCCGGATGGTATCCTGCGGCAAAGAGGGCGGTTCTATGAAACTCCTGCTCCGCTTCCTCTGAGAGCAGTTCCGGGCTGCGCGTCATCTGGTACTTGGCCAGCT
>OFGB01001161.1_pt1 | contig 16780 bp, 17 predicted proteins | sample 1521491 | NCBI WGS metagenome assembly OFGB01 (sample SAMEA3504095, study PRJEB24116) | mouse gut metagenome | biome: mouse gut; feature: mouse-associated habitat; material: faeces | place: Denmark | collected 2011
ACGACCACAGGCAGAAAAAGGGCGAGGAACGAAAACGAGAAAAGCGACGTCATCTTGCATTGAGCCTACGAGCCGATCTGGTCTTCCACCAGGCGCGATACTAGCGCTTCTATCGAGCTTACGGAGTTGAAGTTGTCGGCGACAATGTCCACGGTCGGAATGACTATGTGAAATGTGTCTTCGATTTCGGCGACGAGGGCGACGATTGTCAGCGAATCGAGAACGCGACTATCCACCAACTCTTCGCGCGAACTCAGATCCTCGCCTGGGCATAGGCCTTCGAGGATCTCCAGGACCTTTTCCTCTATCATGAAGGGCTCCTATTCTTCTTCGCTGTTACTTCCAAGGAAGCTACTTGCCGAATCGAGAATCGTTCCCAAGTCGAGTGCTTCGCCCTGCTGGGGCGCTCTCTCGCTTGGAGCGGCATCGGCGGCTGCCTGGTCACCTACACACGCAGCAGAGGTCTGACCCTTCGAAGAGGCAATCTCGGGTTGATCTGCCTCGAAGAGCCCCTTTATCGCGTCAAGAATTCCAAACATTGCATCATTCCTTTCTATCGGTTGATCCACTTAGTTGTGGCTTGGGGAGTATTTGCGGGATATGTCGGCAGGCGCTCCCTCGCGACACGGCAGTTTCCAGCCTTGTCAACGACGATGACCATGGGCAGGTCCCTGCTCAAGAACAAGGAGATTCCCTCGGTCATGCAATAGGCGCCTGCCTTGTCGAATGCGAGGACGCTGCCCTCGCCAAGCCCCCGAAGGGGGATGCGCTTTGCCAGCATATCGTTCGAGGTGCACAATGATCCGCAAAGGTTCCAAACCTCGGGGGAATCAGCGGCGCCTCCCTTGCCTGCCGTCTCCAAAAGACGGCAGGGAGGATGTTTCAATGCAAGTGAGTTTCCGTAATACGCCAGGTGATGCATCCCGCCGTCGACTATGGCGTAGTGCTCTCCTTCGTTGCATTTGACGTCTATGACGCTGGTCAGGTACGTTCCGCACGATGCGACGAGCGATCGCCCGAGCTCGAGCACGACCTTTCTCTTGGGTCTCATGCTGGAGACGAGCTCTGAGAATCTCTGCAGGAACTCCCTCTCCTGCACCTCGTCTTGCCCCGCACCGTCGAAGTAATCGATGGGAAAGCCCGGGCCGTACTCGATCTCCCTGATGTATGTTCCGCTTTCATGGTGGAGGGCTTTGACCAGGTCGTTGAGGAACGCAAGCTCATTTTCCACCCTGCCAAGGGGCCTCTTCTGCGTCCCCGAGTAATATTGGATGCCGCAGATATCAAGGTGCGGGCTCGAGCCATACAGGGAAGCAAGCTCTTTTACGACGCGCGCGTCCATGCCGAACTGGTTGCCGCTCGTAACGCGGAGGAGCAGGCTGAGACGGGTGTTGCAGCTCTTTGCGACTCGAGACAACATATTGAACTGCGCAACCGACTCTACGGTATAACGCGCCGCCGCGCCCTGGACCTCGACGGCCCGGCGTATCACCCCCTCATCTTTGCTAACACCCGAGATGACGAGCTTTGCGGGATCGATGCTGAGGGATTGGCATATGGCCTGTTCTCCAGCCGAGCATACCTCTATCCTGTCCACGGCATGGGCTAGCCGGGGCAAGATGAAGGGATTGGCCTTCATCGCATAGCAGACCTCGGCCTTTGATGGCAGATTGCTGCGAAGGAAGTCCATCTTTCGTTGTAGCTCTGCCTCGTCGAAGACATAGAGTGGCGTGTCGTACGTGCTTGCCAGCTTCAGCAGGCTATCGTTTTTCATGGCACGCTGTTCCTTTCCTTAAAAGAGCGTCGCGATCGACTTTTCCGTTCTTCGTGATTGGCATGCAGGACATCCGGACGAACTGCGTCGGTCTCATTGCAGCCGGCAGACGCTCTTGCATGAGTTGCCGGATATCGCAATCCTCCGCCTCTCCTTCGAAAAAGGCGATGATTCTTTTTCTTTCGGCGCGGTAGACGCATCGGCAGCGATGCACCTTCGGCCACGACTCGACTGTCGCTTCGATTTCTTCGAGTTCTATCCTGTGGCCCATGTGCTTAATTTGGTTGTCAGCGCGGCCGCAGTAGAAAAGCTCTCCAGCATCATTGAGCTTTGCGAGGTCTCCGGTTTTGTAGGCCCCATCCCTGCAGAGTCCTTTCCATGACCGCGCCGTGAAGGCCTTTTCGTCCTCGCGTCCCGCTTCGATGTAGCCTGATGCGAGGAGCGACCCGCGCACGACGATCTCGCCCATTTCGTTCGCCCCGCTCACGATTTCGCCTCCTGGGCCGATGAGAGCCACTTCGCGGTTGGGAAGCGGGCGGCCCAGGGGTATTCCCCTGCTATAGTCACGTGCGCGATCCAAAACATGGAACAGGCAGTTGCATGTGACTTCGGTTGGGCCGTAAAGGTTGACGAATGTCGCGGTGGGGAGCTGGTCCATCCACTCCTTTAAATGTGCTTGCGGCATTACCTCCCCACTGAACAAGACCATGCGAACGGAGGGGAGCTTCCTCCTCTCAAGGGCATGGAAGGTGGTCATCAGGCAAAGAGCCGCCACCGCCCAGATCATTACTGATACGCGCTTCTCGTTCAAAAAGTCGATGAGTGACGAGGGGTCGAGAAATAGCCTGCGCGGAACGATGACCATCGTCGCACGCGATGCGAGGGCGCCATAGATATCCTTCACAGACACATCGAAATCGAAAGGCGCTTGGTTGGCGATCACGTCCTTTTCGCATATGCCAAACGTATCAACGAAGGACTCGATGAATCCGGTTGCTGCACGGTGGCTCACAACGACCCCCTTCGGCGAACCTGTCGATCCACTCGTGAACATGACATAGGCCGGGTCTGCGTCGATGATCGGCTTGGTTGTCAAAGGGCCGAGGGGACTTACGGGGGCGAAGAGCGTTTCGCTCAGGGGTATAACGTTGCAATCGGGAACCGCCTCGGCAACCTTGGGCCAAATGTTGTCGCCTGAGACGACAAGGGGCTTCCCCAGCGCGGCGCATATCGCCTTGATTCTGCTGCATGGGGAGTCTGGGTCTATAGGGGCATAGAAGCTGCCCGCGTAGAGGGTTCCGAGCATCGCTGCGAGCGTCTCGAGGCTTTTCTCAGCCACGATGGCCACGCCCCGGTCGGGCTCCAGCCCGTGAGAGCGCAGCTTGGAGGCCACACGGCGAGAAAGGTCGCGCAGCTCGGCAAAGGTGCAGTCGCCGTACTCGTCTATCACGGCGCATTTCGAGGGGGTTGCATCCGCCGCTTTCTCCAAGAACCTTATCGCGCTGTGTCGGTACATGAGACTTCCTCCTTTCCTAAAGTGACTTCTCTCACTCTAGGAAAGCGTTTTTTACCGGCTCTAAAGGGAACCTAAGGATTTGCTTAGGTCCGCAGCCCTATCGAGCTACGGGAAACTTGCAGACGAACGTTGTCGAGAAGGGCTCCGGCGAATGGCTCGTCATATAGATGCTGCCTCCGTTGAGCTCCACGCATGTTCGCGTGATGGCCAGCCCCAATCCGGTTCCCTTGCCGGTCGTCCGCGCCGCATCGCCCGTGACGAACGGGTCGAATATGCGCCCCTTCAACTCCGGCGGGATTCCATGCCCGGTGTTTGCTATCGAGATGGTGACGTTTTCGTCGACCACGTCGCATTCGATCCTGACAAGCCCCTCGCCTCCGCAGTGCTTGATCGCGTTGTCGAAGAGATTGGAGAGAGCCCTGTTCAGCAGCCGCGCATCGACAAGCGCCTCCACAACGACATCCGGAACATCAAGCTCTAACTTGAAGCCTTCCTTCTCGGATTCTATGACGAAAGCTGCGGCGGCCTGGCGTACCATTTTGAGAACATCGACCCTTTCCTTGGCAACTTGGTACGCGGGATGTTCCATCTTGCTGTAGGCGAACAGATCATCGAGCAGAAGGGACGCGGAAACAGCTCTCTCTGAAATGACGGAAAGATACGCCCCTTGTTTCGAAGCAGGCACGCGGCCGTCCCGCAACGCCTGCGAATACCCCCTGATCACAGTCAAAGGCGTCTTCAAGTCGTGCGAGATGTCGGCCATCAGCTGCTGCTTGTTCTCCTTTTCGGATTGGAGAAGACCCATCAGCTCGACAAAGTTGTCGTGGATAGGAAGAAGCTCAGTGCAAATGCGGGCTCCATCGACCGCAGCGCCTCTTGCCCCATCCTTGAAGGAGGAGATGATGTTGTTAAGAGGCTTGACCGCGCGCTTCACGATGCTGACGATGAATGTCCCGGCGGCTATGGTGGCAATGGCAGCGATGGGTATAAGCGTCAACCAAAGGCGGTGTGACTCGTTGACCACCTGAGCATAGGCCCCTTCGTCGAGAATCGGAGAGACTGTCAAGAGGGTGCGCTCTTGCCCGTCGACCGTTCTGTACTCGCGCTTCTCCACGATGCAGCTCGAAAGGCCGGCAAGATTCTCCGCCTCGAACGAATCGAATTCCTCCATGTCCTTGGCGAAAGAGTAGGATAAATCGCTTGCGGCGGCTCGGCTCGAAGCAAATAGGCGTTGGCCCGAAGCGTCGAATATGGCGATCTCGCAGCGAGAGAGCGACCGGTTTGCCAAGATGTCGAACCTGTCCTCCTCGAGCGCATCCTGATGCTCGAAGATCGACTCTATCGAGGGGAAGGCATTGTCTAGGCTCGCGTTGACGATGGCACCAACAGCGGAGAAAGAGGCCACCAGGACCGTTGCGTAGAGCACGATCACGACAAGAAGTTTTGCGGTTAGCGACGATGTTGCTCTCGCGATGCTTGTTCTATTCATCAAGGCGGTACCCTAGTCCGCGGACGGTCTTGATTTGCGCAGCTCCCTCCGTGAATGGTTCTATCTTAGCCCTGATGTTGGATATATGCACCATTACGCTCTCATCTCCTCCGATGCAAGGAGAGCCGTTTACGGCCTCGTAAAGCTGTGAACGCGTGAAGACGCGCCCGGGGTTCCTCATGAATTTCAGCATAATTTTGGTCTCGGCGGCAGTTAGGATTATGCTTTCCCCGCTCGCTTTCAAGGATAAAGACTCGGTATCAAGTTCCAGCGGTCCCACGACAAGGAGGGAGCCGCCTTCGCCGATCGCTGATCGCTCTGAAGCGTTGCATCGTCTGAGGAGCGCCTTCACGAGGGCGACGACTTCCAGAGGATCGAACGGCTTGGTTATGTAGCCGTCTGCACCCAGTCCCAAGCCAAGCGTTTTGTCAGCTATCTGCGTTCGCGCCGAAACAACGATTGCCGGCGCTTCGCTTATCTTCCGCGCATTCGTTATGAAGTCAAATCCGTTCATGACGGGCATCATGACATCGACGAGCATGATGCTGATGCTTTCCCTCTCCAGAATCCGAAGGGCCTCCTCACCATTGCAAGCAGTGCGCAGATCATAGCCCTCGCTGGCAAGATAGAGGGAGAGCAGCTCCGTGATGTCGCTGTCATCCTCAACCATCAAGACAGTGGTCACGGCCATCCCTTTCCGAAAGATTTATAGAGAGGCGCTTGGCCAGCCTTCCTCCCTTTGCTAATAATCCTAATTAGGATTATATTGTAAATCCCGATTAGGATTGATGAAAAGGAAGTTTCCATGAAAGAGGCAAGGGACGACGTGAGGTTTCTCATGATGGCAATAGACCGCATCGACGAGGTGTATTACCGCGCGCAGCGGGCATCGGGCATGAAGGATAGCCTTTTCGTGCTGATGTATGCCCTCTCCGACGGAAAGTCCCGATCGCAGAAGCAGATATGCGCAGAATGGCATATTCCCCGGTCAACGCTGAACACCGTGGTCCTTGAGCAGGTGCGCCTAGGAAACGTCGAGCTTGCGAAGAGCAGCCATAAGGAGAAGCTCGTCTCCTTGACGGAAAGAGGGATCGATTACGCACGCGCATCCCTCGCACCGCTCTTCGAGGCGGAAGGGCTCGCCGGGAGGTCGGTCGATGTTGCGAGCCTTGCGAGGCAGCTCGACCGTTTTGCCGAACGTCTCGAAATAGGTCTCTGCATCCTGGAAAACTATCGAGAGGATGAGAAGGATGACTGACCGTAACGCCGTGTTCCTGGCGCCAGTTACCAAGGACAGCATCGAATCCTTTTGCGCTCTCATGAAGGATGCCTTCGAGGCATCGGCGGTTCCCTCGCCCCTCGATCCTGAGATGCCGCCAGAGGACGAGGTGAAAGAATATTTCAAGAGCCCTGACGGTCATGTCATGTGGATTGTCGAGAATGGGTGTCGCATCGGTGGGGCTGTGGTTGAGACGAATGCTGAGCCGGGCCGCAACATGCTCGTGTGGTTCTTCATAGCCCCGCATCTTCATAGTCGCGGACTGGGAACGAAGGCCTGGCATGCCATAGAGCGGCATTGGCCCGAAACGCGCATATGGGAGTTGGGTACGCCCTACTGCGACAAGCGCAATCTGAACTTCTATATCAACAAATGCGGCTTCCATGTTGTGGAGTTCTTCAATGAGCACCATCCCGAACTCGTCGAAGGTGAAGATGCGCGATGCAGAGAAGAGAGCGGGCTGCCAGAGGAGGATTCGTTCCGATTCGAGAAGCTCATGCAGCCTTGAGTCATATCCTCGGTTGCCAATCGCTCTCTTTCAGTCAAGCCCGACTGCATAGCTGTCGGGCTTGACTGCTATAACGCCCTATTGTTTGCCAGCACCTTCTTTGATGGCAAAGTCGGGCGAAATCAGCATGAGGAAACACTTTCCTCTTTTGGGAACACCTGTCGAAAAACAATGACAATTGCTGGTTTTCGCGCCAGGCGAAACTAGTGTAGAGATTACCAAGGCCGCACTCGTTTCCGAAACCTCTGAAACACTCAGGCGAGACGGACTCTCGGTGTGCACCTTGACAATTGAGTGCGTTCACATAACCGAACGATAGGGACAGCGAGGCGTCAACGGTGCGTTTCGAAGATTCGCATCATTGGCCTATATGGTCAATGCGGCCATGATTGACCCGGCGCTCCCTCGCTGCATAAAAAGAGAAGGGAGGGTTTATGGACCAACGGACAGGCGAACTTGAGATAGACGAGGCAAGACTACGCAAGGCTGATCCCGACGGGCTCTACCTGTTCATGCTAAGGGACTACCCCTACATGATGACGCCCGACAACGTGGCCGCCTTCACCGGCACCACAGGGCAGGAGATCCGCAAGCTGCTCAACCGTGGCGAGATGCAGGGATGTCGCATCGGCGTCCGCTGGCTCGTCCCGAAACTGGGGCTTTTGAACTATCTCTACAAGGATCGCCCGCGCGAAGGGGTGACGACCCATGAAGAAGCTCAGATGCGACAGGCCCTATGACATCGACGAGGCTCGGAGGAAGAAGGGGCTTTCTAGGCGCAAGCGCAAGGACGCCCGGACGACCGCTTACGAGCTGACCATCCGCGTGCCGGAGGAGTACAGGACTTACTTCGACGGCAAGAAGAAGCTCACCCGCACGGTCTTCGCCCTCAACAAGAAGGACGACCTCAAAGACCAGGTCGCCGCATTCGAGGACGAGAAGAACGCCGAGCTGGAGCGGAAGCAGGAGGAGCGCGGTTGGGTCAAGCATGACGGCAAGGGCGAGCCCGGGCGCTGCATGACGCCGCTCGGCACCTACGCCAGGCGCTACATCGACATCCGCAGCAACGGCGCCGTTGGGCAAAGCACTATCAAGAACGAAGAGCGCTACCTGACCTACGTCGATGCAGCCATCGGCACCATCCCCATCTGCAAGGTAACGGCAGAGGACATTGAAGGATGCCTTCTGAGAGTGCCGGAGCTCTCCGAGAAATGGGCGCTTGAGCGTCAGGCCGCCTGGGAGGAGAACCGCAAGACCGCCCGCTGGGTGCGAAAGCACGGCACGCTCGCCAAGCCGTTCAAGCCCATCAAGGTGGCCGGCCCTGACATGCAGTCGAAGATCCTCAAGTTCCTGCGCGAGGTGATGAACTACGCGCTGGAGAAGGAGGACATCACCAAGAACGTCGCGAAGGCAAAGTTCCTCACGCGCGTGTTCAAGAAGAGCAAGCCGCTCATCGACCCCTTGATGGCAGACGATGCCGCGCGCTTCTTACAAGAGGTGGAGAAGCTTGAGCTGGGCTATCTCAAGGTGTCGCTTCTGCTCCTTTTGAACACGGGCATGAGGCCCGAGGAGATGCTCGCCATACGCGTGGGCAACGTCATGTTCGGTGAGGACGAGACCCTCATCAAGATAACGAGCGCCATCGAGCACGACGGCAAGGAGATACGGGAGTACCCCAAATCCGACGCGTCCAGGCGGAGCGTTCCCGTGGACGGCTATACGGCCGAAATCTTGAAGCAGTGGATAGAGCTGAAGTCGTGCCTGATGGAAGAACTCGGTTTCAAGCCGTCGATGAGCATGCTGGTGTGCGGCCCCGAGATGATTCCCCGCACCTATCAGTCATGGCATCGCGACTGGCTGAGGTTCGCAGCCGATGCCGGGTTCGAGGGGGTGCGCCCCTACGCGCTCAGGCACACCTTCGCCACTTTGAACCTCGCCAACGGCGAGAACATCAAGACGGTGTCGGTGCTCATGGGGCATGCGAGCTCGGCCTACACGCTCGACCTCTATGCGGGATACGTCCCCAACACGGGTATAGGCATCGGCTCTCGTTACATGAGCTTCCTTCGGGCGGCCGCTTGAAGCACAACACGTGATGATTCGCTGAAGTAACCGGTGATTCGGGAAAGGTAGCGTATAATGAAATTAGATTGCGGGCGTGATTCAATGGTAGAATTTCAGCTTCCCAAGCTGTTGCACTACCCGGTGCAATTTCTCTTGAAAAGCCTTTCTGACCTCGTAAGATTTGTAAACCGTCTTTCATTGTAACAAGCGCACGGGATAAAAGACGGGAAAAATCGACGCGTTTTCATTTCAGTTCAAAATGCTCATAGGAATGCAAGAACGCCGTCTTCGAGACGGCGTTCGATTTTGTCCTATGGAGCGGGCGACGGGACTCGAACCCGCGAAATCCTGGCTTGGGAAGCTCATATGTTCCTTGACACCACGGCCACCGAATTAACCGCCTGACCTCGTTCCCTTTCATGGACTACGCTTCATTCTATCAAACGTACTGGACAATTTACTGGAAAAATGCGGGGATTTCCAGACGGGTGCCGCCCGTTCTCATGATGCACAAAAGCCGCCGACTAAGGCGACTTTTGACTGGAAATCTATGGAGCGGGCGACGGGAATCGAACCCGCGTGGTCAGCTTGGGAAGCTGAAATTCTACCATTGAATCACGCCCGCATAGTGAATCCATTATACCCTACCTCCTTCATTTCATCGTCTATTTCAGCGAATCATCACGTGTTGTGCATCAAACGGCCGCTCGAAGGAAGTTCATGTAGCGAGTGCCGATCCCTATGCCGGTGTTTGGCACGTACCCCGCATACAGGTCGAGCGTGTAGGCGGAGCTTGCGTGCCCCATGAGGACGGCGACCGTCTTGATGTTCTCGCCGTTGGCGAGATTCAAGGTGGCGAATGTGTGGCGTAGCGCATAGGGTCTCACGCCCTCGAAGCCCGCATTCGCTGCGAACCTGAGCCAATCCCTGTACCATGACTGATAGGTGCGGGGGATCATCTCGGGCCCGCACACGAGCATGCTCATCGACGGCTTGAGGCCCATCTCCCTCATCTGCGCCGACTTGAGCTCGATCCACAGCTTCAAGGTCTCGGCCGTACAGTCATCGACGGGAACGCTTCTCCTGGACGCATCGGATTTGGGATATTCTCTTATCTTCTTGCCATCGCGGCCAACAGCGCTCGTGATCTTGATGAGCGTCTCGCCCTCTCCGAAGATGATGTTGCCGACGCGGATGGCGAGCATCTCCTCGGGTCGCATGCCCGTGTTGAGGAGAAGCAGCAGAGAAACCTTGAAGTAGCCAAGCGGCAGCTTCTCCACCTCTTGGAGGAAGCGTGCCGCATCATCGGCCATCAAAGGGTCGATGAGCGGCTTGCTCTTCTTGAAGACGCGCGTGAGGAACTTGGCTTTCGCCGTGTTCTTGGGGATATCCTCCTTCTCGAGCGCATAGTTCATGACCTCGCGCAGGAACTTGAGGATCTTGGCCTGCATATCGGGGCCGGCGATCTTGATCGGCTTGAGGGGCTTGGCGAGCGTGCCGTGCTTTCTCACCCAACGGGCCGTTCTGCGGTTCTCCTCCCAGGCGGCCTGGCGCTCGCGTGCCCACCTCTCCGACAGCTCGGGGACCTTCAGGAGGCACGCCTCGATGTCCTCTGCCGTCACTTTGCAAATGGGGATGGCTCCGATGACGGCATCGACGTAGTGCAGGTAGCGCTCCTCGTTTCTGATGGTGTCCTTGCTGACAGACCCGTTGCTCCTGATCTCGATGTAGCGCTTGGCGTAGGTGCCGAGCGGCGTCATGCAGCAGCCCGGCTCGCTCTTCCCGTCCTGCTTGACCCAGCCGCGCTCCTCCTGCTTCCGCTCAAGCTCGGTATTTTTCTCGTCCTCGAAAGCGGTGATCTGGTCTTTCAGGTCGTCCTTCTTGTTGAGGGCGAACACCGTGCGCGTGAGCTTCTTCTTGCCGCCGAAGCACGTCCGGTACTCATCGGGGATTCGGATGGTCAGCTCATATGCCGTGGTACGGGCGTCTTTGCGCTTGCGCCTTGGCAGGCCCTTCTTCTTGCGGGCCTCGTCGATGTCATAGGGCTTGTCGCATCGCAGCTTCTTCATAGGCATCGCCTTCCTTCTCGCGGCGATCCTTGTAGAGATAGTTCAAGAGCCCGAGTTTCGGAATAAGCCAGCGGATGCCGATGCGACATCCCTGCATCTCTCCCTTGTTCAGCAGCTTGCGGATCTCCTGCCGGTGAAAGCCGCCACGTTCTCGGGTGTCATCATGTAGGGATATTGCTCAAGCATGAACAGGTAGAGCCCGTCCGGGTCGGCAGCTTTGAGCCGGGCCTCGTCAATCTCCATCTCGCCATAGGTTTCCTTCATAGTCGCCTCCTCTCGAAGATGAGGCGGCCAGCGTTGCTGACCGCGATGATGGGGTGTTTCCAAAAGCGCCTCAACGATGTGAAAGCCTCAAGCGCATGCTTGCTGAGGACGCTTGTTGGTGTTTAATAAGTGGATACGGATATTCCTCTTTCAAGGTGCGGCTTGCATGGAACCTCTAACTCCTTCATTTCGGAGATTTCGTTAATAACGTTGGTTTCATTCGCTGTCACGCTAGTGTCGGCATGCTCCCGGAGCAATAAAAAATGTCATGAGCGAGACAAGTGTTCCCAGAATTGGAATGCTGATCTTGCATGCGGGTACGAAAGATGAGCCGTTAGAGTAACTACGCGATGAGCGAATCGCAGAGATGCGCTTCGGGCAATTTAGACATAATCTTTAAAAAGCTCCAAACGAAATCGCACATCTGGTTACCCAGCTGCGTATTCATAGTGAAGGCCTTTTTGGATGAAGTGACGTTTCTGATTGCTAGCGCTTGAAACGATCGGCATCCGCGTAAGAAACCAACAGAAAGAGAGCAGTGGACAGTTGCCAATACAAAACATCGGTTGATGAGTTCATCGACATGGTGTATCGCATCGCGCTAAATCAGACCCGCAATGCAGCGGATGCCGATGACATCGTTCAGGCGGTGTTCCTAAGGCTATACAAAAAGCCTCCGGAAGGAGCGAATAACGAGCATCTAAAGCGATGGTTGATTCGTGTGACGATTAACGAGTGCCGCAGTTTGCATCGATCATTTTGGCATCGCCGATTTGAAGTTCGCAATCTGGTTGATGGAGATTTGCCAGCCTATGTTGAGCCAGCATTTTCTGAGCCCGACTATACGTGTCTGTACGAGGCGCTTGATCGTTTGCCCAAGAAATGTCGAATAGTAGTCCACTTGTTCTATTTCGAGGATTACGGAACGCGTGAGATAGCCAGCTTGCTGGGTGTTAAGGAGCCGACAGTGCGCAGCCGTCTCTCGCGTGCAAGAAAGATACTCAAACACCAGTTAAAGGAGGCTTGGGAAGATGTCTAACCGAAGCCAGTATAAAGCGATGATGGATGAGATCGAAGCTCCTGCCGAGCTAAAGCGAAAAGTCAGGAACATCCCCTCCCGTGAGACGGCGAGGAGGCCTTCCTCCGCAAGGTTCGCGACGGCTGCTTGCACAATTCTGATCGGGGCCTTTCTCGTATCGAACGGGGTTTGTTATGCGGCCACGGGAGCGACCTGGGTGGAAACGGTAATGCTATTGCTGAATGGAGAAGAAGTGGCCGTAAGCGTAGAAGTTCAAGAAACTGGCGATTCGGCATTGGGAAAAAGCGCTCTCGAGGCAATTGGCAACGATGATGGTTTGCCAGAGAGTATCACCCCGTCTGAGGCTCTTGACGACAATGCAAGCGAGTCGGCCAATAACAGCCTTATCTTTGAGTCGGGCGAAGGTGGCGTGGTCATCGAATCGCCAAATGGCAACGTATTTTTTCAACCCGATAGTGCCTCTCCGATCAATATCACGCTCCAGCTTGAATCGCAGGGCTTCGCGTCGGGCGAGTTCGAAAGAGACGGAAGAATCTATACGTACCATGTAACCGGAGGCTCTGGTAACTATGCTTCCGAGGTTTGCGAGGCTCAAACCTCTGTATCGACATTGGATTAGCAACCACATTGCGCTCGTCAATAGATTCGACCAAATAAAGAAAGCGATAAACATGTCCATGTCTTGTGCTAGGAGAGCTAGCCTTTATCTTGTGCGCAAAAAAGGGAAGACGATCAGCTTGTTTCTTACCCTTTTCGTGGTGGCGACATTCCTTTTCTGCGCCTTCGGCGTTCTCCAGACGTCCGAGCGGCTTGGCAGGGATATGAGGTCGTCGTTGGGTGGTGCGATCTACGTCAGGCCTTCCATTCAGGCGACCACGATGAACGATGGAAGCGTCGAGATAGAAGAAGCCCGTTTCAGCGTCAATCAGGATGCCATTGAAGATGTCCTCTCTTTAGGGGGCTTCGCTTCCTGCAATCCCATCAATTACGGTTTCGCCAAAAGCGACGCGTTGGAGTTCATCCCTGGGTATGGCCATAGCCCACAGAGCAATATGGGCAAAGTGGTGGCTCTACGCTCGTCGGCTCTCGCACCCGGCTTCGTCGACGAAGGGCAGGCCATCATCGATGGACGCCATATCTCGTACGACGATACCAGGAAGGTACTAATAAGCGAGGAGCTGGCAAAAGCGAACGGCCTTGCCGTAGGCGACGAAATCTCCCTTAAGCCTGCACGTCTCGAAGAACGGGATGGGGTCTTCGTGGATGGCGCCAATAACGACGGTAGAGCCAAAACCGTGCAAATAGCAGGAATCTTTCAATCCCGCGGCGAGAGCGCCCCTGAAGCCCCTACGCCGAGCCGCGCCGAGAATAAGCTCTACTCTACGCTCGATGTCCTGGACGAATTGGGCGTGAGCGCACCAGGGGTGTACACCGGCGAGGTGGACTTTTACGTTAAGGACCCCGCGACCCTCGCTGCTCTTGCACACGAAATGGAGGGCATTGCTTCCATCGACTGGAGCACGAGCTTTGCCAGAACGAACGATTTCCAATATGCGAAGGTGGCCGAACAGCTTGCTGAGGTCTCAGGCCTGACGCGCATGCTCATCGCTGCGATCGCCGTATCCGGCATCCTCGTTCTGATCCTGATGCTCATCATGCGATCACGGGCGCGCATGCGGGAAATGGGCGTTCTTCTGGCTACCGGTGTTCCAAAAGGCAACATAGCGGCCCAAATGTTTTGCGAGGTGCTCCCCATTGCGGTGCTTGCCGTATTCGCAGCATGGGTCGTCTCGATTGCAGTCGCAGATCTTTTGGGCGGCATCCTTTTCTCGGACATCCCAGCGCCGCTTTTGAGCGACCAGATGCTGGCTACGGGCGCTGCAGATGCCCTTCCTAGCGGGGAAGATTTCTTTCTTGATGCGAAAACTGCGCTCGCCCTAGGCGTTCTCGAGGTTGCCGCTGCTGCCATGGCGACCGTAGCAGCAGCCGGCGTAATTCTGCGCATCAGGCCGCGCGTCATTTTGACTACATTGAGTTAGGAGGCTTTTGTGAACGCTATAAGAAGAGGTCTTTTGTACTGCATCCGGCAACGGACCAGGATGCTCGTTCTAATTATCGTGCTTACCGTGGTCGCAACGCTGGCGCTTGGCTCTCTTGCCGTGAGGGATGCAGGTTCGCGCTCCGCGTCCGATGTACAGGTGGCTTTAGGGGCGAAGATAATCCTTGAGACCGACACGGACGGCAACATGGGTGCAACATCGCAAAGCGAGTGGGGAACCACTTACACCTACACGGGAGATCAGATCACCCCTGACGTCATCAGCGCGGTTGAGGGCGTGGAAGGCGTTGCTGGATACAACGTGGAGGAGGAGTCGGCCTACTACGGGGCCGGCGTCAATTTCAAATACCTTCCCGCTGCATTCGACATCAGCTTTACTCCCTATGGCCAAACGGCAAGCTACACCGCCACCGCGTCTTCCGAGGAGTGTTCGAAGTTCCAGAGCGGTGCATACCGGCTCATTGAAGGAAGGCACCTCAATCCCGACGACCTTTATAGCTGCCTGATTTCAAAGGAGCTCGCCGATTACAACGGATTGAAGGTAGGCGACACGGCGCAAATGTATTCTCTTGATACCGATGAGGTCACACCTTTTGAGATCGTGGGCATCTTCGACGGAACGGAGGGCTCCTCCGGGAACGCCCAGATGGTTGACGAGATACCTGCGAACAACGGTTTCATCAGCAGCAAAGCTGTGTTCGAGATGCTCGGCGACCTTATAGATGGCTATGACCAGGTGACGATATTCGTAAGCGACCCCTCTCAGACCCAGGTCGTCCTGGATCGTATTGCCGCACTTCCCGAGCTCAAGGGCAAGACACTGAAACTGAGGACGGATACCACCGGAGTCTCCGCTGTTTCCTCGCCGCTTGAATCGCTCGATTCCGTCATGGGGTGGACGGTCTTGCTCACGTTTGTGGCTGGTGCGGCCGTGACGGCCGTTCTCTTGGCGATCTGGGTAAAGGGGCGGTCAAGAGAGGTGGGCATTCTGCTCTCCTTGGGTAAGAGCAAAGCGTCCATTGTCGCGCAGTTCTTCGTTGAGGTGCTCGTGGCGGCGTTGATAGCCGTAATTCTCTCCATTGGAGCGTGCGTGCTTGCGATGGGCGCGGGAGGCGGTGCAGCGATGGCGTGGCTCATTCCTGAGGTCAAAGGTGCCGATCTTCAGGTAGGAGCCCTCTCGATACTTTGGCTGTCGATAGGAATGATCTTGTTGGTGTTGGTTGCGGTGGCTCTCTCGTCGTGGAGGCTGGTGCGAGCAAAGCCCAATGACGTACTCACTAACATTGGCTAGAAAGGTTGATTGGCATGAGCGTTATGGAATTGAGCAACGTGACTTACGCGTATGAGGGCTCCCAGCCAGTTCTGAAGAATCTCTCAGCATCCTTTGAGCAGGGCAAGATCTACGCTGTGCTGGGGCCTTCCGGCTGCGGAAAGACGACGCTTCTCTCCCTGTTGGGCGGCCTAGATAGGCCCTCGTCCGGGAAAGTGCTTTTTGATGGGACGGATATCGAGGAGATTGGCTTGTCCGAGCATCGTTCGCGTGATGTTGCCTTCATTTTTCAGGGATACAATCTTATCGACTGGATGACACCTCTCGAGAATGTCGAACTGACCGCACGTGCCGACCCTGAGCCGCTGTTGGAACGCGTCGGCCTTACTCGGGAGGAAGCCAGGAGAGGCATCTTAAAGTTGTCGGGGGGCCAACAGCAGCGGGTAGCGGCCATTGCCAGAGCGCTGATGACGAAGCCGTCCATTATCCTGGCCGATGAGCCGACGGGGAATCTCGATGAGGACACGGCCAACGATGTAGCGACGCTGCTGGAAGAGTGCGCTCACCAAATGCAGAAGTGCCTCATCGTGGTGACACATTCCTATGATCTTGCTAAACGGGCCGATATTGTCCTGCGTCTGAAAAAGGGTCGATTGCAAATCGACAGGTAAGCCGCTCGAGAATGTTGATCTTAGCCCGAAAGAGGTGTCATCACTGAGATGATTTGCCGCCCTCATATTCCCGATTTAGGAAGGTCTGTTCCTCTGTTAATGAAGTCATCTGGGCTAGTCAGCGTTTGACCAGTAGGGTTGGTCTCGCAATGTAAGCACGTCCGATAGTGAACCACTGTCAGGCAAGTTAGGAAACTCATAGGCGATACATCAGGTGAAGCACTCGAAGCTAATAGCTGTAAGGATTGAGGAGATACGCTGTGAGCGCGGCATGAGTGTGGCCGAGCTCGGTAGGCGTGCGCTCATTGACCGCAAAAGGCTTTGGTATATTCTGGATGGTCAGCGCCAAATGCGGGCCGATGAGTTTGTGCGTGTGTGCGCAGTGCTCAATCTGGGGCTCCGTAATTTCTTGACACCCGACATAGTTGACGAAATGAAGTGCAGCCGCTTAGGTGCAGCAACTTTAACTGGACATGCTCTTTCATCGTCCCGTTCAAATAAGGGAGAAGAGCATTGCGCTCACTAAGCGCACACAACACGAAGAGCATTTCCAAGGTCGCGCTCGCTTGCGCAGCCTCGCTGCGTGCTGCCTCCAACCCCTCTCTCGCGCCATCGCCACTCCCAAAGCCAATCGGAAGCGACCACTTGATTCGATAGCTGCGCGGGGAGGCCTCTTCCCGCTTTTGGGAAGGAGCCTGAGAAATGGCGAGCGATTACGGCGATGAGGCCGGAAGCAAGATGATCGACGACTTCATGCGCTTCGGGGAGCGCATGGGCG
>OFGB01001168.1_pt1 | contig 16714 bp, 21 predicted proteins | sample 1521491 | NCBI WGS metagenome assembly OFGB01 (sample SAMEA3504095, study PRJEB24116) | mouse gut metagenome | biome: mouse gut; feature: mouse-associated habitat; material: faeces | place: Denmark | collected 2011
ATCCCCCAGTCACGGCTCCGCCGTGCCAGCCCCCTTTAGCAAGGGGGCCTTTGGAAAAAAACAAGAAGTTTTACATATTTAAAGGAGGAAAACATCATGTTAATTATTCCCGCTATTGACCTGAAGGACGGCCAGGTGGTCCGGCTGAAAAAGGGCGATTTCAACACCGTGCAGCAGGTGGCCGACGACCCGGTGGCCACCGCCAAGGCCTTCTACGAGGCAGGGGCCCGGTACCTCCACGTGGTGGACCTGGACGGCTCCAAGGACGGCGTCCGCAAGAACTCGGAGCTGGTGAAGGCGGTGGCCCAGGTGGGCCTGAAAACCGAGCTGGGGGGCGGCATCCGCTCCATGGAGGACCTGGAGGAAGTCTTCGCGCTGGGCATCTGGCGGGCTATCATCGGCTCCGCCGCCGTCAGTGACCCGGACTTTGTCAAGGCGGCTCTGGAAAAATACGGGCCGGAGCGCATCGTGGTGGGCGTTGACGCCAAGGAGGGCCTGGTCCGGACCGCCGGCTGGGTGGAGGAGAGCGGCGAGAACTATCTGGACTTTGCCAAGCGGATGGAGGAAATGGGGGTCCAGAACATCATCTTTACCGACATCGACACCGATGGCATGCAGACCGGCCCCTCCTTCGCCCGGCTGAAATTCCTGCGGGACGAGGTCAAATGCTCCATCATCGCCGCCGGCGGCGTGTCCTGCAACGCCGACCTCCAGGCCCTGAACCGCATGGGCGTCGAGGGGGTCATCGTGGGCAAGTCCTGGTACACCGGGGCGCTGGACCTGAAGCAGGCCATTGCGGAGGGCGGCCCCCAGTGATTACCAAGCGGATCATCCCCTGTCTGGACGTGCGGGACGGCCGGGTGGTGAAGGGGGTCAACTTCCAGGAACTGGCCGACGTCAGCTCCCCGGTGGAGCTGGCCCAGTACTACAGCGGCTGCGGGGCGGATGAGCTGGTCTTCTACGACATCACCGCCTCCTCCGAGGGGCGGGCCCTGTTCACCGATATCCTGCGGGAGACGGCCGCCCGGGTCTTCATCCCCCTGACGGTGGGGGGCGGCATCAACACGCTGGACGACTTCCAGCGGGTGCTGGAGTGCGGCGCGGACAAGGTGAGCGTTAACTCCGGGGCCATCCGGGACCCCTCCATCATCCCTCGGGCGGCGAAACGCTACGGGAACCAGTGCGTGGTGCTCAGCGTGGACGCCAAGCGGGTGGGGGGGCGGTTCCGGGTTTTCGCCAAGGGGGGCCGGGAGGACACCGGGCTGGATGCCATCGAGTGGATCAAGTCCGGGGTGGAGAACGGCGCCGGGGAGGTCGTCCTGAACAGCATCGACACCGACGGGGTGAAGGGCGGCTTTGACCTGGAGCTGCTCTGGGCGGCCTGCGGCGCGGTGGACGTGCCGGTGGTCGCGTCCGGCGGCGCGGGGAGCGTACAGGATTTCGTCACCCTCTTCCAGGCCCTGCCCAAGGTGGACGCCGGCCTGGCCGCTTCCATCTTCCACTTCGGCCAGGTGTCCATCCCGGAGCTGAAAAGGGCACTGGCCGCCGAGGGGATACCTACAAGGCTCCCTCTCTGAGGGCCGACTCCCCCTGTCAGGGGGAGATGGCCGAAGGCCAGAGGGGGTAGGGATGCTGTCGCCGCCGCAGGCGGTGACTGAGGGAGTTTTCCGGCAAATGAACTCCCTCCGTCACGGGCTGAGCCCGTGCCACCTCCCTCTAAGAGGGAGGCCTAGAAATCGCGAAGGTGTGATACCATGCTGAACATCGACCAGCTGAAATTTGATGAAAAGGGCCTGATTCCCGCCATTGTGGTGGACGCGCAGAGCAAAAAAGTGCTCACCCTGGCCTATATGAGCCGGGAGAGCCTGGAGATCAGCATGAGGGAGGGCCGGACCTGCTTCTGGTCCCGCTCCCGGCGGGAGCTGTGGCGCAAAGGGGAGACAAGCGGCAATGTCCAGCGGATTGTGGACATCACCGCCGACTGCGACCGGGATGCCCTGGTGGTCCGGGTGGACAAGGCGGGCCCCGCCTGCCATCTGGGCACCGACTCCTGCTTCAACGACAGGGTCTTTGAGGATGGGGAGGGGGAGCCCTTCTCTGTCCAAGGGCTGTACGCCCTGCTGGAGGGCCGGAGGGCCGCCCTGCCCGAGGGCTCCTACACCACCTATCTGTTCCAGAAGGGGGCGGACAAAATACTTAAGAAGGTGGGGGAGGAGTGCACCGAGGTAATCATCGCCGGCAAGGCGGGGGACAAGCGGGAGACGGTCTACGAGATCGGGGACCTGATGTACCATGTGATGGTGCTGATGGTGGAAATGGGCATTTCGGTGGACGAGGTGCTGGCCGAGCTGGCTTCCCGCCATGTGATCGACCACAAGGTGAAGCAGGAGAAAATGACATGATTCAGAATCTGCACACCCACACCTCCTTCTGCGACGGGGCAAACACCCCGGAGGAGATGGTCCAGGCGGCCATCGCCCTGGGGATGGACTCGCTGGGCTTCTCCGGCCACGGGCCCTCCTCAGCCCCGGATGACGCCGCCATGGATAAAGACTCTGTATCCGCCTACCGGGAGGAGGTGCTCCGGCTCAAGGAGAAGTACGCCGGCCAACTGGAGGTTTTCCTGGGGCTGGAGCGGGATTTTTTCTGGGCCCCGGACGGCGGGGGCTGGGACTATGTGGTCGGCTCGGTCCACTACGTGGAAAAGGACGGGGTCTGGCTGGGGGTGGACTACGGGCGGGAGGTGTTTCAGGAGAACGCGGCCCGGCACTACGGCGGGGACTGCATTGCCTTCGCGGAGGACTACTACCGGCTGGTGGGGGAGGTCCCGGAGCGCACCGGCTGTCAGATCGTGGGCCACTTCGACCTGATTACCAAGTTCAACGAGGGGGGCCAGCTCTTTGATACCACCGGCCCCCGGTATGTAAAAGCCGCCCTGGATGCCCTGGACCGGCTGGCGGAGCGGGATGTGGTCTTTGAGATTAACACCGGGGCCATGTCCCGGGGGTATCGGACCGCTCCATACCCCGCCCCCTGGCTGCTGCGGGCCATGCACGAGCGCAATCTGCCCATCTGCATCACCAGCGACTGCCACAGCCGCGCCAACCTGCTCTATGCCTTCCCACAGGCGGAGGAGCTGGCCTGGAACTGCGGCTACCGGGAGCGGATGGTGCTGACCGGAAACGGATTCGCGGCCCAGGGGCTGGAGCGGCCAAGATAAAAAGAAAAGAGCTGGAGGAAGCTTCCTCCAGCTCTTTGGTATGTAATCAGCTGAAAATACGGCAGGCACCCACAAACCCTCTGGCCACGTAGTCGTTCATACTGCTGACGATGACGCCGGTGGAGGGACTGGAAGCGTGGATAAACTGGTTGCCGCCAATGTAGATGCCCACGTGGGAGATGCGGCCGCTGGAGGTCTGGGCGAAAAAGACCAGATCGCCGGGCTGCATATTGCCCGCCGACACCGACTTTCCGGCGTTTCTCTGGGCGGAGCCGGAATGGCTGAGATTGACGCCGAAGTTGGCGAAGACATACCGGGTGAAGCCGGAGCAGTCAAACCCTCTGGGAGAGGAACCGCCATAGACGTAGGGGCATCCCAGGTACTGCTTGGCGTAGGCCACCACCTGGGCTCCGACGCTGGAATCGGAAGCCGCAGCCATGGCTTCGGCGGCCTCAGCGGCGTCGATCAGCTCCACGTAGTCGGCGCTGATATAGCCGGCCTCGATCTGATACCAGCCGTCCAGCGTCTCGGTGATCTGGACAACGGCGCCCTCGGCCAGCTTTTTGACCTTGTCCCCATCGGTGCTGGGCTGGGAGCGGACATTCAGCGGCCCCTCAGTTACCTTGCCGTAGACGGGGTCCTTTACCGCCGGGAGGGACTTGGCCTCCTCCGCGTTGACCGTCAGGTATTCGCCGGAGACAAAGCCGTTCAGCTTTTGATAGGCGACCTGATACCAGCCCTCTTCCGCCACTCCGGTGACCTCCACCTGGGCGCCGTCAGGAAGGGTGGCCAGGATTCCCGTGTCCGTGCCGACGCCGTTGCGCAGGCGCAGGCCGCCGGAAGCGTCCACCGTTCCGGCCACGGCGGAAGCGGACATGGTCATCATGGCGGCGCTGAGCAGGCCAGCGGCAAACTTGGCGCCGATGTGCTTTGGCAAATTCATAGCAGATTTCCTCCATTTGTAAACACGTTATAAGAGCCTGTACCCACGATTTTTGCCTTGCGGGAGGGGAAAATCCCCCGCCCATCCGGCGTTTTCGCTGATGAATACCGGTTCTTACATGACTGCCTTGGAGAGTACCTTGTTGTGCCCCCCCCTATTCTTCTTACACAATATGGACGCCGCGCCTGGATTGTGCCCATAATATGGGGCGCGGCGCGGTTCGCCACTGTGCGCTATTATACCCGCTGAATGGGAGATAGTCAAGGTTTTTCCGTCTCAAGCTGTCAAATTAGGACGGACATGCCCCGGGAAGGGGCTGAAATGGCGGTTTTTGTAGGTTTTGTATAGAACGAAGCCCTCCGTCCCAAACTAAGCGCACATCATTTTTGGACAAGAGGAGCTGTTGACAATGAGTATCAACTACAGAAAAGCGGCCATTGTGGGGTGCGGGTTTGTGGGGGCGTCCATCGCCTTTCGGTTTTTACAGCAGGGGACCTTCTCCCACCTGGTGCTGCTGGACGCCAACCACGCAAAGGCGGAGGGGGAGGCGATGGACCTGAGCGACGGACTCCCTTACGGCTCCGCCATGGAGATCACAGCCGGGACCTATGACGACATCGCCGACTGCGCCCTGGTGGTCATCACCGCCGGGGCGAACCAGAAGCCGGGGGAGACGCGCCTGGAGCTGATCGACCGGAATATCGTCATTCTCAGGAGCGTCTTGGAGCAGATCACCGCCCGGGATTTTCAGGGGATTTTGCTGGTCGTGTCCAACCCGGTGGACGTGCTGACCTACGCCGCCTGGAGGCTGTCCGGCTACCCCAAGGAGCGGGTGGTCGGCTCGGGGACGGTGCTGGACACCGCCCGGTTTAAGCAGCTGCTGGGGAAGGAGCTGGGGGTGGACAGCCGCAACGTCCACGCCTTCATCATCGGCGAGCACGGGGACAGCGAGCTGGCGGTTTGGAGCGGGGCCAACGTGTCCGGCCTGGACCTGGATGACTTCTGCCGGATTCAAAAGAAGGAGCTGAGCGGTTCCGACATGGAGCGGCTGTACCAGCGGATTCGGGACAGCGCCAATCACATCATCCAGCGCAAGGGGGCCACCTACTACGGAATTGCCATGGCGGTGGGCCGCATTGCCGAGTGCATTGTGAAGGACGAGCACGCGGTGCTGCCTATCTCCGTTGTGCTGGAAGGGGAGTACGGCCTGGAGCGCCTGGCCCTCAGCGTCCCAGCCATTGTCGGGAGGAACGGCCTGGAGAAGACGCTGGAGATTCCCCTGGGCGGCGGGGAGCGCTCCGCCCTGAATGCCTCCGCCCAGCAGCTGAGGGCTGTGCTGGAGGACCTGAAGCTGTAAAGAACCTTCGTTCGAGACGGCGGATTTCCGATGAAAGGACACGCCCACCTGATAAATTCGGAGAGGCTCTGGAGATATAGTCGACGCACTTGAGAAGAGGTAAAAAGGAGGGGAGGAGCCACCGAACTTTACCGATTTTCAAGTGTGTCGACTATAAAGGCAAGGGCAGAGCCCTTGCCCTATATTCGGAGGGGGTCCTGAATTTGTGAGGTAATCGTGGTGAAAGGAAAAAAGGGCTTGACAGGCGGGATAACGAAGAGTATAATGCCCAATTAAGAACAGGAGTCGATTCAGACTCGGAAAGGAGCCCGGCATGCGGAACACTGATACTGTGATAACGAAAATTGATGTGAGAAAAGAGAGCTGCGACATACGCGGCCCTATATCTCGTGGTGTGCTTTTTCTGACTAAAACAGAATTCGGCGTGGCGGGTGGACCCGGAATCGCAATGATTTAACTTCATCCCCATGTTGAATTCGGCCAGATGAGACATCATGTCTCATCTGGCTTTTTTGCGTGCGGGCGCGGCGGAATCAATATTCTCGGTTTCGGTCCAAAGGAGTTGCTTCGGTGGGCCTGGGGAACTATATTATTTGTAATATAAAAGGGCACTATGGGAGCCATGCCCTGGGCGCTGAGCGCGTAAGATGAACCAAACGACCGGTTTTGAATCAAGAGGGGAGGACAATATGTTAGAAGTGCAAGGAAAGTATAACCAGGCAAAGATTTTTACCGATGTGGTGGACCAGGACTCCATTGCACAGGTGATCGAGCTGTGCAACCAGGAGTTTACATCGGGCAGCCGTATCCGCCTGATGCCGGATATCCACGCCGGCGCGGGCTGTACGATTGGAACCACAATGACCATCACCGACAAGGTGGTCCCCAATCTGGTGGGCGTCGATATCGGCTGCGGCATGGAGACTTGCCGGGTTCGTGAGGAGCACATGGAGCTGCAAAAGCTGGATAAGCTGATCCACGAGCGGATTCCCTCTGGCTTTGAGGTCCGCCAGAAGGCCCACCGCTATCTGTCCCAGATCAATTTGGAGGAGCTGTGCTGCGCCAGGCATGTGGATTTGCTCCGGGCTGAAAAGAGCGTCGGGACCCTGGGCGGCGGCAATCACTTTATTGAGGTGGACCGGGATGAGGAGGGGAGGCTCTATGTCATCGTCCACTCCGGCAGCCGCCACCTGGGCCTGGAGGTGGCGAAGTACTATCAGGAGGAGGGCTATAAAGTCCTGAACCGTACCGATGACGCGTTCCTGAACCATCTGATCGAGGAGATGAAGGCCGCCGGCCGGCAGAAGGAGATTCAAAAGGAGCTGAAACGGCTGAAAGGACTCAAGCAGACCAGCGTCCCCCGCCAGCTGGCTTATGTCACGGGCCCGCTCTTTGAGCGGTACATCCATGATATGCGGATTGTCCAGCGGTTTGCCGCCCTGAACCGCCAGGCCATGATGGATGAGATCGTCAAGGGAATGAAGCTCCACGTGGAGGAGCAGTTTACTACCATCCATAATTATATTGATACCGAAGCTATGATTTTGCGCAAGGGCGCCGTCTCCGCCAAGGCTGGCGAGCAGCTGCTGATCCCCATTAACATGCGGGACGGCAGCCTGCTGTGCGTCGGGAAGGGCAACGAGGATTGGAACTGCTCCGCGCCCCACGGCGCCGGCCGGCTGATGAGCCGGAGCCAGGCAAAGCAGTCCTTTACGCTGTCGGAGTTTAAAAAGCAGATGTCGGGTGTGTATACCACCTCTGTTAATAGGGCTACCCTGGATGAGTGCCCTATGGCCTATAAGGGAATGGAGGATATTTTGGACAATATTGGCCCCACCGCCGAGGTGGCCAAAATTATCCGCCCAGTTTATAATTTTAAAGCTGGAGATGAGGAATGAATTGCCGCCGGCCGTTTTACGGCCGGCGGTACATTTATGGCTGAACGCCCGAAAATCGGTAAAGCTCTGTGGTCAGAATGGCATGGGGGAATTCTGCCATCTTTCTATGACTGATGATGTACGGAAACGTGCAACTTCTCCGGTCCGCCCAGCTTGAGTGAAACCATCTGAAAGGAGTGAGCGCAATGTTTTTACTCTACGCGGAAAAAAACCAGCTGGACGTCCGGGAGAAGGAGCCCATCACCAGCGGGAGCGTCAATGTCTATCCGGTGCAGTTCGAGTTTTCGGAGGACTGGGACGGGCTGGACAGGACGGCGGTTTTTCAGGCCGGGTGCAGAAAAAGGGCCGTGGCCCTGGCTGGCGGGGCGTGCTCCGTGCCCGCCGAGGTGTTGTCCGAGCCGGGATACTGCCTCATGGCGGGGGTGTGCGGGGAGAACGGGGAGGGCGCCGTCCTGCCCACCATATGGGCCAACCTGGGGTTGATTCTGGCGGGTGCGTCCACCGGCGATGCCCAGGAGCCAGAACCGCCCCCCGAGGGCGGCACCACGGACCACCGAAGGCTCAGCCACCGGGACGCCCTGGAGCAGCACCCAATCGCTTCCATCTCCGGGCTGGAGAAGGAGCTGAACCGTATCCCCGAGCCTGTGGAGGCTCTGACCAATACTGAACTGGAGGAGATGTTGAAATGAGTAAATTCCTGGATGAGAACGGCCTTTTGTACCTGTGGGGCAAGATCAAGACCCTGGCCGGCGGCAAGGTGGACAAGGTGGAGGGCAAGGGCCTGTCCACCAACGACTTCACCACCGCCGAGAAGAGCAAGCTGGAGGGGTTGGAGAATTACACCCTGCCTGCCGCTTCCGCCGACATTCTGGGCGGCGTGAAGGTTGGGGCCGGTCTGGCGGTAAACCAGGGCGTCCTGTCCGCCACGGGCGGCGGCACGGCGGACAGCGTGGATTGGTCCAACGTGCAGAACAAGCCCGACCTGGCCCTGAAAAGCGATTTGGCCAGCCTGTACCGCTTCAAGGGCACTGTGTCCAACTATGCGTCCCTGCCCACCACCGGGAACACCGTGGGCGATGTGTGGAACGTCTCCGCCACCGGCATGAACTACGCCTGGACCGGCGGGGACTGGGACGCCCTGGGCCAGGAGTTCCAAATCGAATCCATCACCAATGCGGAGATCGACGCCATTACCAGCGAGGGGTGATGGGATGGGGTACTTAGATAATGCGGGGCTGGCCCACCTGTGGGCAAACATCAGATCTGCCCTGGCGGAGAAACAGGATATCATCACGGCGGGGGCCGGCCTAATCAAGGACGGCGGCACCCTCAGCGTGGATATCCCTGTGCACAGGGTGCTCCTCCAGGATGAGTACGACGCACTGACGGACGAAGAGAAAAGACACGGCCTGTTTTTTATCCAAAACTGGGGTGGTGAATCGGAGGAAACCCCGGAGGAGTCCGCCTCCTATGCTGGAGAGGAAGATGGGGGGGTAGAGGACACAGCAGAGGACATCACAATCATTGACAGCATCAGGATAGACGGGGACCTGATAGGGCTGAGTGCTTCCAACATTGATGGCCTGCCCTCTGGGAGTGGATTTCCCTCCGGCGGCATTATCATCTGGTCCGGGGCTTCCGATGCTGTGCCGTCCGGCTGGGCGCTGTGCGATGGAGCTAACGGCACGCCTGACCTGCGGGATCGTTTCGTGGTGGGGGCGGGGAGTACCTACGCAGTAGGGGCGAAGGGCGGCGAGGCGGTCCATACGCTGACAGAGAACGAGATGCCCCGCCATCGCCATGATCTGCCGGGCGAGGTTGGGTATAACTGGCTCTATGAAGACAGCAGTCAGGGCCATAAGCTTTGGATAGCAAGTGACGACCCACATGATGCCCCTGACCCGGAAACCCATTACACCGGCGGCAACCAGCCCCACAACAACCTCCCGCCCTATTATGCCCTGTGCTACATCATGAAGCTGTAAAGAGGTGATACCATGAACGACAACTGCGTTGACTGCCCGCTGGCCCCCCGAGTGGAAGCCCTGGAGGAGGTCAACCGGCAGCACAGCGCTACCCACCGGGAGATGTTCGACCGGCTGAGGACGCTGGAAACCCTGAGCGCCGTCCAGGAAAACAAGCTGGACACCATCCTCAAAAAGCTGGACGAAATCACCGCCAAAGTGGACGCCCTGGAGTCCAGGCCCGCCAAACGCTGGGAGGGTTTGGTGGAAAAAAGCATCTGGGCCGTCTGCGCCGCCGTCATCGCTTTTCTGCTGGGGAGGGTGGGGCTGTGAAAAGACTGCTGGACAAGCTCCTGGCCATCAACCACCTGTTTGCCAAGGGGATGGTGCTGTGGTGCGTGGCCTGCGGCACCGCCGCGTCCGCTTACGCTATGCGCATCCTGTCCCGCACCGGCCAGGACCCCGCCGCCCTGCTGGGGGTAATCCTGGCCTTCTTCGGCGGGGAGCTGCTGCTGATGTGTCTGAAAACTGTGCTGAACGGAACCAAGAAACGGAAGGATGATTACAATGACTAAAACTGACTGGAAACGCAAACTGAGCTCCCGGAAGCTGTGGGCCGCGGTGGCCGGCATCGTTACCGGCCTGGCCATGGTGTTTGGCCTGGATGAGGGCACCATCAGCTCTGTGGCGGGCGCCGTGGTGTCTGTGGCCTCCGTGGTGGCTTACATCATCACCGAGGGCAAGGTGGACGCTGAGGGCGTGAAAAACGCTGTGGAGGGCGTCCAGGACGCCGTGGAGAAAGTGCAGGGGACAAGCGCCGCCGTGATGAAAAGCGCGGCCGTGTTTGACGCCGGCCGCGTCAACGTGGAGGAGGCCGCAGAATGAGGTTGAGGCAGCAGCTCTTGACCAAAAACGACTGCTACCGGGCCGGAAAGACCATCCGGCCCCGAGGGGTGATGGTGCACAGCACGGGGGCCAACAACCCCCGTGTGGCCCGGTACATCCCCGGAGATGATGAGATAGGCCGCAACACCGGCGGAAGCCACTGGGACCAGCCGGGAAAGCTCTGCGTCCACGCCTTTATCGGCAGGTTTGCAGACGGCGGGGTGGGCGCCGTCCAGACCCTGCCCTGGAACCGGCGGGCGTGGCACTGCGGAAGCGGGCGGAAGGGCTCCGGCAACGATACCCACATCAGCTTTGAAATCTGCGAGGACGGGCTTTCCGACCCGGAGTATTTCCGGGCCGTCTATCGGGAGGCGGTGGAGCTGACCGTGTACCTCTGCCAGCAGTACGTCCTGGACCCGCTGGCCGACGGCGTGGTCATCTGCCACCAGGAGGGCTACCGCCGGGGGCTGGCTTCCAACCATGGCGACGTGCTCCACTGGTTCCCCAGGCACGGCAAGACAATGGACGATTTCCGGGCTGACGTCGCCCGGACGATGAAAGGAGAAGATGGTGAAATGAGCTATGAGCAGTGGAAGGAGTACATGGACCGCTACCGGAAGGAGCTGGGCACCCTGCCCTCCTCCTCTTGGGCGGAAAAAGGAATGGCAGATGCCATTGCGGCGCACGTAACCGACGGCACCCGGCCCCGGGATCTGGCCACCCGGGAGGAGTGCGTCATTATGGCCAGAGCCGCCGTGGCGGCGGCAAAACGGTGATCTGTTTTTCAAACAGCGCCTAGGGTGCTGATTAGTGCTGAGCCACCACATTATCGAGGCTGGTAATTACATTTCCCGCTAAATTTTCCCTGACTGAGGCGAAATATCCATAAAGTACGCCCAGTCCACCCAACTGCGACCGGTTCAGCTGTATCATTTGCCTGTGGGCAGGGATAATCATAGAATCCACTTGCTCCTGTATTTTTTTCAAATCATCATCAATCAATTGCGGCAACAACCCTCCGAGACAAAAATGGGTTCAGGTGCATCATTTTCCTGCATAAGCTGTAACATGTAGTGGATCATTCTCTCCTCAACTTCTGAATCCTGAACAGGATCCATCTGGCCGTAGTCGTTTTCCAAATCAAACAGGAAGGTTTCTCTGGTCTGCGGGGAACTTCCCCGTCCGGTACCGGGTACTTTCAGGACTTTCAGCCCCTTGGTAAAAGAGAAGCCGTCCACATATTCCGCCTGGCCAAGCTCTTCCACAGAAAATCGGGTGTGGATATGCATGGGGGTTAACGTATAGTTATAGTGGCAGGCTTCTCCGCCTTCCACCCAGCCGCGCATATAGACATACTGTCCGTCCGTCACGTTGACATGTCCGCCATGAATGCCAAACAGTGCGGCCTCGCGTACCGGGGTGTCATCCCGAATTGTGCGCTCCAAATCGAACCCCTGCATATCTTTAGGCGGCTCAATCCCAAAATAACGGAGGATGGTAGGCGCCATATCAATATTTTGAACCAGGCTTTTTCTGCGCTCTCCACATTTTTTGCTGCGGGGGTCCCAGATGAACATTGGGATATGGGCAACCACATTGTAAAATGGTAGAAAACAGCTTGCAAAATGAAACAATATATGGGATAATGAAAAAAACGGTGTTTTGCAGATAACTCCATTCGCTTTCATTAAGGCTTGTTTGAAACATGTCAACATGCCCAATCGCCGGCTCTTTTTCCGCCATACTTTGCCAATTTTCCTTGAAATACATCCAGTATTCCTGCGTCAAATTGGCTTCGTCTGGCGAAAAAATTTCTCGCTGTTGGGCACATTTCCATGTTTCAAACAGCGCCTAGGAGAAACACAATGAAGAATATTCATTTTTTGATTAAGCCCGCGTCCAGCCTTTGCAACCTGCGCTGTCGGTACTGCTTTTACGCAGATGAGGCCCAAAATAGAGAGCAGCAGAGCATGGGCCACATGTCAGAAACAACGGCCCGCACCCTGATTGAGGAAGGATTCCGCTGGATTGAACCTGGAGGCGCTGTAAGTTTTGCCTTCCAGGGCGGTGAGCCGACGATAGCCGGACTCCCATTTTTTGAGGCCTTTGCAGCTATGGCAAGGAGGTCATGTCCCGACGGCGTCAAGCTCAGCTTCTCTATCCAGACCAATGGGACTTTGCTGGACGAGACGTGGGCGGAGTTTTTCCGACGGGAGGGGTTCCTGGTGGGGGTTTCCCTGGACGGCTTTAAAGATCAGCACAATCTGTACCGCCTGGATGCCCAGGGCGGCGAAACCTGGAATCGAGTGGTCAAAGCAGCGGCTATGCTGCAAAAGCACCGTGTGGAGGTCAATGCCCTGTGTGTGGTTACAGGCCAGTGTGCCAAACGGCCGGAGCGCACTTACCGGGAACTGAAAAAACTGGGATTTGATTATCTGCAATTCATCGCATGCCTGGATCCCATAGGGGAGCAGAGGGGCGGCCAGCCCTTCTCCCTCACGCCCTCCGCCTATGGGAAATTCCTGTGCCAGCTGTTTGATCTATGGTATCAGGATTGGGAGCGAGGGCAGTACCACAGCGTCCGCCTGTTTGATGACTACATCCACGTCCTTCTGGGGGACAACGCCAGTACCTGCGCCACCTGCGGCAACTGCGGCGCTTATTTTGTTGTAGAGGGGGACGGCTCCGTCTATCCCTGCGACTTCTTCGCGCTGGACCAGTGGTGTCTGGGAAAGCTGGGGGAACGCACACTGCCGGAGATGGCCGCAGACGAACGCGCCGCCGCATTCCTCCAGTGGGGCAAGGAAAAACCGGAAGAATGCGCCGCATGCCGCTGGCGGGATGTCTGCAGCGGCGGCTGCAAAAACGACTGGATTCAGACGGCGGATGGCAGCCATAATTACTACTGCAAAGCTTTTCAGATGCTGCTGGACTACGCCATGCCCCGTATGCAAAGGATCGCTCAGGCGGAGCGCATGGCTGCCGTACAGCGGATGAATGGATACAGATAATTGAATGCAGCAAAAATGACCGTCGAAAGACGGTCATTTTTACATATTTTCAACTGTGGTGGCTATCGTCGGCATTGTGGGTACGTCTAAAAAGCAGCGATTTGAAAGACTGTTAGGTTTGTGTTTCGTATGCGCTATAATTTTTAAAGAAGCCGCTCAATCAACACCTGCTTGATAGAAATTAGATAGCATAGCCTAGCAAGTGAGATAGCTCGGCCGCATGCCGCCGGGTGGCTTCAGACATTTTTTCGATGACATTATAGTCAGCGCGGACAGAAGGGGCGACGATGAACATACAGCCCGCGACCTCACTTTTCGCATTGAAAATTGGCGCGGCAACCGTGACTAGGCCTGCCTCAAGCTCACCAAGACTGATGGCAACCCCTCTATCACGGACATCTTTCAGTTTTTCCTTTGTTGTGAAAGGATTTTGAGGGTTCTGGCCGAGCAGATGGTCGATAGTCTCTTCTGGAAGATAGGCTAAGATAGCCCGGCCAGAGGCACCGCGCGTCAAAGGGCGGATGGTGCCAATAGAGAAAACACCACGCATCAGTTTGCTGCTTTCAATACGGCAAGAGCAGATGCGGTAATCCTCCTTTAATGTATAGACACCAACACTCTCATCAAACTCCCTGTTAAATTCGGCAAGAATAGGGCGGGCAAGGCTGGCCAAATCCATGTTCTCAGCAGTAATATTGCCCAACTGCGCCAAACGGAATCCCAAGGAATACCGGTATCTTTTGAATCCATCGGCTGGCCTCCCTCCTTTTTTCGAACCGGCTTCATATTCCGCTAAAATCTCACAGCAGAAGCAGACTCTTACAGTTTATTACTTAAATATTATACGGATTACAGCAAAAAAAGCAAGAGGGCTTTTCAAAAAAGAAATTTGTGGGCTGTGTAGGAGTACAATACATGTTGGACAGTAGGGGGAGGAAAAGGATGAGGCCGCATCGGTTAAAGTTGAGCTGTTGCACTATGAAGTAAGCGGAGAAATATGGCATACCGCTAAACACTTCCTTTACGGATGCCAGCTCTTGACAGAACGCCGCTCCCGTGGTATGCTGTCCTCGACAAACAGATGGGAGGCGGGAAGATGCGCAAAACCACTTGCTGATTCCGTGGCAGGAAATGATGCGGGGCTGTGAAAACAGCCCGGTTCTGTCATGGGTCCGCGAGAGGAAACGCGCAGTCTTCCCCTTTCGGCTCATATGGGCGTATTGTGCCCCTGCCGCCGCGAGAGGAAGGTCCCTCTTGCGGCTTTTTCGCGCGCATGACAGGAGGGAAGCAATATGTCGCAGATCACCATACAAAACCTGAATTTCACCTACGACGGGGACCACACCCCGGTGTTTGAGGGGCTGGACCTCCAGCTGGACACCAACTGGAAACTGGGCCTGGTGGGCCGGAACGGCCGGGGCAAGACCACCCTCCTCCGCCTGCTGGCGGGGGAGCTGGAGGGCCGGGGGGCCATCTCCTTCAAGGGGCGCTGCCGGCTGTGGCCCAGGCCGGTGGCGGACCAGGGCCGGAGCACGGGGGACATCCTGCTGGAGGACGCCCCACCGGGGGAGGAGTGGCGGCTGAACTGGGAGCTGTCCAAGCTGGGGCTGGGGGAGGAACTGCTGGACCGGCCTTTCTCCACCCTCAGCGGTGGGGAGCAGACCCGGGCGCTTCTGGCCGGGCTCTTCCTGGACGAGGAGGCCTACCCTATGATCGACGAGCCCACCAACCATCTGGACGGCCCGGGCCGGGCGCTGGTGTCGGAGTACCTCCGTAATTTGGGCCGGGGGTTCCTGCTGGTGTCCCACGACCGGGCTTTTCTGGATGGCTGTGTGGACCACATCCTGGCCCTGAACCACACCGGTCCGGAGTTGGTGCGGGGGACCTTCTCCAGCTGGTTCCGGGACAAAGAGGACCGGGACCGGGGGGAGCTGGCCCGGAACGAGAAGCTGAAAGGGGAGATCCGCCGGCTGGAGCAGGCGGCAAAGCGGACCTCCGGCTGGTCGGATAAGGTGGAAAAGACCAAGCATGCCACCAGAAATTCTGGCCTGCGGCCCGACCGGGGCTTTATCGGCCACAAGTCAGCCAAGATGATGCAGCGGGCCAAGAATATCGAGAGACGCCAGCAGAGCGCCATCCAGGAGAAGGCGGGGCTGCTCAAGGACATCGAGCGGGCGGACAGCCTGAAGCTCACCCCCCTGGCCTGCCACAGCGGCCGCCTGCTGGAAGCGCGGGGGCTGGCGGCCGCTTACCCCGGCGCCGAGGGGCGGCCGGTGGGCTTCACCCTGAACCAGGGGGAGCGGCTGTGCCTGGACGGCGGGAACGGCTCCGGCAAGACCAGCCTCCTCCGCCTGATTCTGGGGGAGGATATCCCCCACACCGGGACTCTCTTCCGGGCGTCGGGGCTGGAAATCTCCTACGTCCCCCAGAAGGCGGACCACCTCCAGGGAAACCCGGTGGATTGGGCCGAAAAGCAGGATATTGACCTGACAAAATTTCTGACCATCCTGCGGAAGCTGGACTTTTCCCGGGAATTGTTTTCGAGAAATATGGCGGAATACAGCGCCGGACAGAGAAAGAAAATCCTGCTGGCGGCCAGCCTGTGCCAGAGCGCCCACCTGTACCTGTGGGACGAGCCGCTGAACTATATCGACCTGTTCTCCCGGATGCAGATCGAAGAGCTGCTCCTGCAATACCGCCCTACGCTCCTCTTTGTGGAGCATGACCGGGTTTTTCAAGAGCGGATTGCCACTCAGGTGGTGGGGCTGTAATACAAGAGGGAAGCGGATCTAACCGCTTCCCTTTTTTAATGATGTAAAGAATGTTAAAAAAGATAGGCCAAACTGTCCAAAAACCCCCTCTTTGAGGGAGCCTTGTGGGGCCGGCAGACAAGCTGTATCCCACTTACCGCCGGGGCTGCCGCTGCTCCGGCTTCCGCTGGACCCCCAGCTGGGCGGCGTAGGGGCCGATCTCCGCCCAGGGGGCCAGAAAGGTGTGGATGCCCAGCCTGCGGGCCACCTCCACCTTCCGCCGCAGGGTGTCGCAGTCGTCAAAGAGGACGAAGTGGGCTCCGTTGTCCCGGCCCATGTAAGTGAAGTACCGGGCGCACAGCTCCCCGGAGAAGAAGACCGCCGGGGACAGCCGGGCCATCAGCTCCTCCAGCTCCTTGGGTGTGAGGGGCTGGCCGCTGCCGGTGGGCGACCCGATTCCGGCTATTTGGTTTGAGGGTGCGGAGGGCAGGGATCTGCATTTTGTGCTGCATATATCCTACTGGCCGCAATGGGAGCCAGGCAAGACTATGAATATTGAGTTTAAGGATTATCCGCTGGTTTACCATCTGCCGGAATGAGTTTGCGGAGGGGATGGTGTATGAAGAAAATTCCGAATAGCTTAAAGGCTTATTTGGCAATGTTTTGGCTGGGAATTTTGGCGGGCG
>OFGB01001170.1_pt1 | contig 16672 bp, 13 predicted proteins | sample 1521491 | NCBI WGS metagenome assembly OFGB01 (sample SAMEA3504095, study PRJEB24116) | mouse gut metagenome | biome: mouse gut; feature: mouse-associated habitat; material: faeces | place: Denmark | collected 2011
CTGTATATAACATAAAGGAAGTAAAAGAATTAGAAACTAAAAAGATTTCAGTTATAGTTACGCCGATTAATGGTGTATCAGAAATATATAAAAAGTTAGAGGAGAATGGAATACGAGGGGAGATAATACCTGTTTGGGATATTATAAATGATTCTGAAATTGCAGATAGATTGAAATATATTAATAAGCTGTGAAGCGTATATATGGGAGTGTAGATATTGTTTGAGAAAGAAAAAGTGGTGGATATATCAATACTTTGTAAAACCTATAATCATGAGAAATATGTCAGGAAAACATTAGAGGGTTTTATGATGCAAAAAGGAGATTTTGAATACGAAATCTTAATTCATGATGATGCGTCTACAGATGGTACAAGAAAGATATTAAAGGAATATAAGAATAAATATCCGGATAAAATAACATTGATTCTTCAAGAGGAAAATCAATATTCTCAAGGAATTGAAATTTATCGGACATTTATTTATCCATTAGCAAAAGGGAAATATATAGCTTTGTGTGAAGGCGACGATTTTTGGATTTATGGTCGAAAATTACAAAAACAATATGAACTTATGGAGGCGAATCCGAATATTTCCTTGTGTTATCATAATGCACTGGTATATCGAGAAGAAACAGATTCTTTGCAGCTCAATGTATTTAATCATCCATCTGGTTATATAGAGGATAAAGATATTATATGTACCACAAAAGGCTGGTATCCAACTGCATCCTTTTTTGGACGGACCGATTATATAAAGGAACAACCAGAACTAAAGGCGGCTACGGTCGATGAAGGATTACGCACATATATGGCATGTAAAGGGGATTTGTATTTTATTAATGGAGCGTGGAGTGTATATCGAGAATTTGCCAGCGGTTCCTGGAATGAAAAATATCGTAAGGATAAGACGCTTGCATCCAAATATATTGAAGATATAGTAAGTTATTTTACAAAGTTTGACGATTACTCAAAAAATAGGTTTTCTGACCATTTGCATACAAAATATATGCAGGCTGTAAGAAGATTTTTTGGAGTTAATTTTGGGTGTGGATATACAGTTGAACAGTTTGAAGACGGTTTGGAGGAATTAAGAAGTGCTTCGGGTCATTCTATTGCCCATATATTAGAAGAGTTTCATGACGAGTATATTATTTGGAGTATTGATTATTATGAATATACTGTAAAAAACAAGATAAATGAATTATTTCATAACGGGTATAAACTATACATTTATGGGGCGGGAGCCGAAGCAGTGAAAGCAGTTGTTGTGTTAATGCGTTGGGGTATCAATATAGATGGGTTCATTGTTACAAAGAAAAAAGATGGAATGGAGACATTACTTGGGTATCCAATCCATTCAATAGAGGAAATGAAATTTTTTGATAATATGTATATCTGGCCGTGTCTGATAGATGGCAGAGAAGAAGTGTTGGAAACTTTAAATAATTTGCCATTTTGCAAGAACCTGATATGAAAGGATATACCTTATTGGACGAAGTCCACCCGCCCGCAGGGCATGTATTACGGTGTGCCCTTGGGTATACTTTTGAAAATAATGCAGTTTGGAAAAGGACAGAAGAATGATAGATAAAATAGAAGGCCCTTTGCTGACAGTCATACTCCCTATCTATAACGTGGAATATTATCTTGACAAATGCATAGAAAGCGTAGTTAGCCAAACATACAAAAATATAGAAATCATCCTTGTAAATGACGGCTCCACAGACCATTGCGGAGAAATTTGTGATGGCTGGACGAAAAAAGATTCCAGAATAACCGTATTACATAAACACAATGGCGGCCTGGTAAGCGCCCGGCAGGCAGGTTTAAGGGCTGCTTCCGGGGATTATATAGCATATGTTGACAGCGACGACTGGATCGGAAAGGAAATGTATGAATCCCTTATGGAAATAGCCGTTTCCCATAACCCAGATTTAGTGACCAGCGGATTAATCCGCGATTATGCCAATCATACTGTGGTGGAAAACGAGAAAATAGAAGCAGGCGTCTATGAAGGAGAAAAGCTGCACGAGTTATTACATCATGTCATTCATACAAGCCACTTTTTTGAATCAAAAATTAACATGCATATTACCAATAAGATATTTAGAAGGGAAGTATTAGTAAAATACCAAATGGCAGTACCTACAGACGCCAAAGTCGGGGAAGATGCGGACGTGGTATACCCCTATCTTTTTGAATCAAAAAAAATAGCCGTATCCGGAAGATGCTTTTATCACTATGTGATGCGGGACGACTCTATCATGGGGGCGTCTGCGGCACATAAGAAAAGTCTGGAAATCATGCAGGAAATATTCAACAGGTGTATTTCCAAAAATGAAGAAAGAATACAAAATATCAGAGAACAATTATCCCAGGTAGCGGCCTTTTTCACATGCATGTCCGCCCCTGAATCCATAGTTCGACTGGAAAACGGTATCCTTTTCCCATTCCAGGATGTTAAGCGGCATGACAAGGTTATCTTATACGGGGCAGGGAGGTTTGGGAAAGCAGTGAAAGAACTGTTCATGTCCAAACAATATTGTGAAATCCTGGCATGGTCAGATAAAGCAGAAACAGACGGTGTCATTCCGCCTGAAAAAATTCCAGAGTACCAGTTTGACAAACTCATCTTAGCAGTTATAAACGCGGCTGTAGCAGACGAGATTGAGGACATGTTAGTAGAAATTGGAATCGACAGACAGAAAATATGCCGGGTAACTCCAAATTGGGATATGAGAAAACAGGAATAAAAGAAAGGTTTAACCGATAGGCGGCAGGATGGAAAGAAAAGGCTTCATTAGCATAATCATACCGGTATATAATGCAGAACCGTATTTAGAGGAATGTGTGGAGAGCGTGTTAAAACAGACATACTCCCAATATGAGTTAATTCTGATCGACGACGGCTCAACCGACGCCAGTTGGGAACGCATCCGTTCGTATGCCGGTAAAAATGGGAAAGTAAAAGGACGAAGGAAAGAAAACGGAGGTCCGAACAGCGCCCGAAAACTAGGGTTAGAAATCGCAGAGGGAGAGTATGTGATGTTCATTGACGCAGATGATTCAGTAGACAGGCTGCTTTGCGAGAAGCTCATACGGGCAATGGAGGAGCATGGAGTGGATATGGTGATTTCCAGAATCAAGAAGAAGCTGGAAGGCAGGGACATCGGCGTAATCGGAGGATGGAAAGAGGGAAAATATCCCGGTGCATATATGGCGGAAAACCTGATCGACCCAGATGTATTTTACAGGGCAAACATGCCGTTAGGGCTGGCGGCCAATTTATACCGGGCAGAAATCTTGAAAAAAATATTCCGCACAGTAGATAAAAAAATCCGGTTTTCAGAAGACTATTCCTGCCATATGCTGTCGCTGCTGGATTCAAAATATGTCTATTGCCTGGATGAATGCCTGTACGATTACCGGCAAAACAAGGATTCGCTCATGCACAGCCACGGAAACAGTAATTTTGAGTCAGAAAAATATTTGTATCGTTTTCTGACGTCTGAATTGAAAAAAAGAAACGCTTCGGAAAAGCTTCATAAACAACTGGAATGGGTGGTCATTTTCTCTCTGCTGGTGGGAGGGTACGGAACCTTCCGGGAGAAAAAATATTTATATCCGTTCCGGGATGTCCGCCGGGGAAGCAGGATCATCCTCTATGGGGCAGGGGCTTTTGGGCGGGCGCTTTATGAGTTTGCAGAGCAAAGCGGCTTCTATGAAATTGCGGCCTGGGTAGACAAGAACCACCGGATTTATCAAAAAGAAGGATTTCCTGTAAACGATATAGAAACCATAAATACTTTGGATTATGACTATCTTGTGATAGGGCTGTTAAGGAGCGATTTGGCGGCACAAGTCAAGAATGGGCTGGAAAAGAAAGGCGTCAGTCCGGAGAAAATCAGGACGGTGGATACAGAACTAATATCCTGCCAGGAACTGCCGCAATGTTTTTGGACATAAAAGAGACGAGGAAAAGAAATGTTAATCAGTATCATAATGCCTGTATATAACAACGAGACCTATTTCCCAATGGCGGTAGAAAGCATCCTGGTGCAAGACTATCCCGATTTTGAGCTGATCATAATCGACGACGGTTCTACCGACGGAACGCCGGCAGCCGCAGACGAAATGGCAGAACGCGACGGCCGCATCCGGGTGATCCACCAGGAGAACCAATGGATATACGCAAGCTTTAACCGGGGGATCGAAGAGGCAAAAGGAGAATATATCTATATCCTGAACTCTGATGACAGGCTGCGCAAAGGCAGTTTAAAAAAGATGGCTGACAGCGCAGAAAAATACAGGCCGGACGTAGTCTGGACAACCGTCCTCACCCATGTATGCGATGAAAAGCAGAACATTCTTATCTGTAACAAAGGCAGGGCAGACCGCCACGTAAAAGAAGAAGCCTACTATCCGGACGAGAGGGAGGTAAGGAAACATTGGCCATATTTTTACGGCAGCCTCCTTGCACATAACCAGGCAAATCTGTACCGCAGCGAAATCATGAAAAAGCACAGGTTCAGGAACGACGTGTACGGGGCGGACGCGCTGTTCAACGTCAGCATAGCGCCAGACGTCAAATCTGCGCTGATACTGAAAGAGCCTGTTTATGATTACTTAATCTACCAGCAGCCATCCATGAACGCATCGGTCGGCAAATATTATCCCTATGAACACGATATGTTCAATGAAATATACGTTAGGTATAAAAGTATGTTCCAGGGATGGGGGCTTCCGGAGGAAAGCTACCGGGAAGTCTTGGGAAATTTCAGGTTACGGCAAGTATCAATGGAGATCCGTTCACTGTCAGCCATAAATTGCCCCATGACATCCAGCGAAAAACTGAAACATATCCTATGCAAAGTCCCGGACGCTGTGGTATCTGCCTGTGCTCAGTCAGACAACAGGGAAGAAGAATTAGAGAGCCGCATCCTATCCGGGATGAGGGAACTGCTTCTTCGGGAATCCATAGAAGAAACCGACGAAATGTATTTTGCCTATGAACTGTTAGATTCCCTCTTACGGTACGAAAAAGAGGAAGAAGATTACAGGAAAATCGAAAGGGCAATCCGGCATCCATCCAACCCGATGCATATCGGACAGATATTTTACAATCAATTGAAAGGGAACGGTTAGCAGAAGAATCCATGGAGACAAGTATCTTTAAAAATAAAACTCTATTCATCACCGGAGGGACAGGCTCCTTTGGGAATGCGGTTTTAAGGCGTTTTATCACAACCGATATCAAAGAAATCCGTATCTTCTCCCGGGATGAAAAAAAGCAGGACGATATGCGGCACGAATACCAGGCCAAATACCCCCAGTATTTTGAGAAGCTAAAATTCTATATCGGGGACGTCCGGGAAATCCAGAGCATCCGGAACGCCATATACGGCACGGATTACGTTTTCCACGGGGCGGCGCTGAAACAGGTTCCCTCCTGCGAATTTTTCCCGGTAGAGGCGATCAAAACCAACGTCCTTGGGACAGAAAACCTCCTGACGGCGGCAATCGAAGCAGGGGTAAAGAAAGTCATCTGCCTGTCCACGGACAAAGCGGCATATCCGGTCAACGCCATGGGGACGTCAAAAGCCATGATGGAGAAAGTCGCGGTTGCGAAATCCAGGACCGTACCCCAGGAAAAAACCAGCATCTGCTGTACCCGCTATGGAAATGTCCTGTGTTCCCGGGGGTCTGTGGTCCCACTGTTCATCAGCCAGTTAAAGCAAGGGCATCCGATGACCATAACCGATCCCGCCATGACCCGGTTTATCATGAGCCTTGAGGAGGCGGTGGATTTGGTGTTGTTTGCATTTGAACATGCCAGAACCGGGGATATCATGGTGCAGAAAGCGCCCGCCTGTACGATTGGCGATCTGGCAGAGGCGACGGCAGAGATTTTTGGCGTCAGCCATTCGTTCCAGGTCATCGGCATCCGCCACGGGGAAAAGATGTACGAGACGCTGCTCACAAATGAGGAGTGTGCGAATGCGGTTGACATGGGGAATTTTTTCCGGGTTCCGTGCGACCGGAGGGACTTGAACTATGATAAATATTTTCGTTATGGCAATACAGACTGGAAGAACCTGGACGCGTTTACATCCGATAATACCGAAAGGCTGGGAGTCGGGCAGGTAAAAGAAAGGCTGTTGGAGCTTGCCTATATACAGGAAGAATTGCAGGGATGGGGGCATTAGATGAAGGCTTTGGCAAATGGTTTGATTGCAAAGAAAAAAGTACTATGGCTGTGCAACATTGTGCTGCCTGATTTCAGCCAGGAATTTGGGATTAAGAGGAACAACTTTGGGGGATGGATGACCGGGATGCTCCACGGGATGGAGAAGGAAGAGGGGACAGAGGTGAGCCTGTGCTTCCCAATCATAGATAAGGTCCGGTTAAAAGAAGGCACGTGTAAGGGGCATGACTATTATACGTTTTTATATGATGTGGATGCGGTGACGTATACCGATGAGTTAATCCAAACATTTGAAGATATTTTGGAGAAGAGCCGTCCGGACCTGGTTCATATCTGGGGGACTGAATATCCCCATACGACGGCGATGCTGCTGGCGTGTCAAAGGAAAGGGATGTTAGAGAGGGCGGTAGTGAATATCCAGGGCTTGGTATCAGTTTATTCCAAACATTATATGGCTGGGATACCGCAGGAATATAGAGAGAGGGAAATAGAATGCGGAATCAGTATGGAAGAAGAATATCGCCGGTTTGAGGAACGGGGAAAATGTGAGGTGGAAAGCCTGAAACTGACACGGCATGTAATCGGCAGAACCGATTGGGACAGGGCGTGTGCCGAAGCAATCAACCCCAAAGTCCAATATCATTTCTGCAATGAAATATTAAGGGATATTTTTTATGAGTATGCGGGATGCTGGGACTATGGAGCTTGCCAGAAACATTCCATCTTTGTGAGCCAGGCGTCGTACCCCATAAAGGGATTCCATTACCTGTTAGAAGCCCTTCCTGTGGTAATCCGGAAATACCCGGATACCCATGTATATGTTGCGGGGGTCAATGCCTGGGATACAAAAGGGAAGAATCCGTATTCCCAATATATCATCGAGCTTATGGAAAGGTTTGGTTTGACGGAGCGGATTTCGTTCTGTGGGAGCTTAGATGAAAATCAGATGGTTTGTCAATATTTAAAAGCGAATGTATTCGTATTGCCGTCAACGGTTGAAAACTCGCCGAATTCATTAAAAGAAGCAAAATTACTGGGGGTTCCGACGGTGGCGTCATTTGTTGGAGGCGTTTATAGTGAGCAGAATATTGGGGGAGATAACTTTTTTTATCCATATGATGAACCTCTAGTGTTAGCACATTATATCTGCGTACTCTTTGAAAGCAGGAAATATCCCGTTCCTTATACGTCAAAATTTCATGATGCCGAAAGTTGTGCAGAGCGAAATATGAATATATACAGAAGTATTATATCCAAAGAAACACTGTAATGAAAGCTATAGTTCCAATGAAGGGAGTAGAAATGGCGTTAGTGTCTATTATTGTACCGGTATATAATGTGGAAAAATATTTGGAGCAGTGTATTAACAGCCTGCTAAACCAGACCATGAAGGACATAGAGGTAATCTGCGTAGATGATGGCTCGACGGATTCTTCTTCGCGCATATTAAATGAATTTTCCTCCCGTGCCCCCAGGGTACAAGTAATCTCAAAAGAGAATACAGGATATGGAGACAGTATGAATAGAGGGATTGCAAGGGCAAAAGGAAAGTATATCGGAATAGTAGAAAGTGATGATTATGTGCTTCCGGATATGTTTTCCAGTCTTCTTCGGGAAGCGGAGAGAACAGACGCCGATGTCGTAAAGTCTAACTATCATTCCTTTTCCGAAAGTTCTGGGTTAAACTATGAAGAAATATTAAACGGGATTCCATACCACAAAATTTTGAACCCCAAAGACCATGAAAGAATCTGGAAGATCATCCCCAGCATATGGAGCGCTCTTTATAGAAAAGATTTTTTGGAAAAAAATGGGATTATGTTTCATGCAACGCCGGGGGCTTCTTATCAGGATGTTTCTTTTGGGTATAAAGTATTGCTTTCAACTGAAAAAATGGTCTGTGTGCCGGAAGCATATCTATGCTACCGAAGCGACAACGAAAATTCTTCCGTAAAATCAACGAAAAAAGTATTCTGCATTATGGATGAGTTTGGAGAAATCAAGAAGTATATTAGACAGAAGCGGCTGGAATCCATGATGCCGATTATCTTGAGAGAACAATTCACACATTATACAGGGAATTATTACAGGATAGATTCCATATACCAGTATGCTTTTTTGCAGCGGATGAGAGAAGAATTCGTGCAGGACTATGAATCCGGGTATGCAGAGCAGAGTTTGTGGCCGGAGAGAGACTGGGAATTGCTGCATCAGATTATGAGGAACCCAGAGGCATATTTTGAGTCAACGAACATAGATTACCTGAATAAATATAAATATAAAGCATATACGATGAACCATTGCCTGCCTGAAATCGGCGCAGAAAAAATCATAGACAATGCAGAAAGGATTATCATCTATGGGGCAGGAATGTATGGGCAAAAATTATTAGGAAAGCTGTCTGATAAGAGTAAGATTATTGGATTTGCAGTGACCAGTTTAAAGTCTGATATGCCGAAAGAAATACAAGGGATTCCGGTATATGGAATCCAAGATTTAAAGGAATTTCATTCGGAGGCAGTGGTTCTTGTAGCCATGAAAAAGGTTACGCAGCAGCCGGTGTTGGAAGTATTGAAGAGTTATGGATTTCAGTCTGTTATTTCGCTGGATTCCATCTGAGAAGCGCAGAGATATTCGTTGGAGGAGATAAATATGATTGATATAGACGATAAGAAAAATAATGTGATTACTGAGAGCGCAGTGTGGATGAATTTTGTGGTAGCAAAACGGTGGTTAGAAAACAGAAATGCAAATAAAAGTTTTGTAGATTATTTTCACCAATGCGGTTATAAAACAATCGCAATATATGGCGCAGGTGATATGGGAAGGTTGTTGTATGAAGAAATAAAAGAGTCAGACATTCAGGTAAAATATTTTGTGGACCGGAATGGGGAAGGGATACATGCCATTGATGGGATTCCAGTTATAACCATATCACATTTGGACGAGATGGATGAAGTTGACGTGGTGGTGGTGACATTTTCTAACACATATGACAAAATGTGTAAAATGTTGGCAAAATTCGTGCCGGAAATCAGGACGTTGTCAATCAAAGACGCAATATTTGAGATGTAATGGAGGAGCAGTATGATTGCAAGAAAGATTTCAAAAGAATTTAAAGAGGATGGAATAGATAAAAGTTATGATGAGATTTTTTCTTTGATATGCCGAAACATGGAGATTCAAATTAAGGAGCAAAGGTTCGTGTATTTTATTGATACGGATTACCTGATGGATACGACCAGAGGGATGCCATATGAGAACCTGTCCCCGGCATATGAAAAAATACTGAGTTTTGGCTTGAAACAGTTAAAATATCCGGAGGCGGAGATTACAAATGAATTTTGCGAAAGTTATAATAAAACGCTGGACAGTATGTCAGAGCTTGCAGACCGCATTATTGTAAGGCTGAAAGAGTGCAGGTTTGATATGGACAGACAAATAAAATGGTTTGAGAGGATGAAAGATCAACCCGCGGTACATTTTGAAGAAGCAGTTCAAAGAATGCTGTTTGTAAATCAGATGTTCTGGCAGACGGATCATAAACTAACCGGGCTGGGGGCGTGGGATACTTATCTGTATCCATATTTTGAAAAAGATATAGAGTCAGGACAAATTAGGAGAGAAGAGGTACAAGAAATTTTAAAAGAAGTATATAGGGTACTTCACGAAAATTACGAGTATAAAAGCAATGTATTGATGGGAGATACCGGTCAAATATTTGTGTTAGGGAAATCCGATATGAATGGCAGCTATATATGTAATGATCTGACATATTTATTTATTGAGGCAATGAAAGAAGTACAACTGCCGGATCCCAAATGTTTGCTTCGGGTAAATGCAAATACTCCCAGACCGTTGATAGAGCTTGCTTTGGAATCGATTGCCACCGGAATTGGGGCGCCGTTATTGGCAAATGACGACGTGGTTATTCCCCAATTAATTGAATTTGGAATAGAACAGTCAGATGCGTACGAATATACGACCTCCGCATGCTGGGAACCTCTGATAGGCGGAAAGAGTTCCAGCGTGAATAATATGAACGTACTGAATTACTTAAAAGCCTTGGATAACCTGCTCAGAAGAGAACGCCTGGAAAATGTGAAATCTTTTGACGAACTGTTAGAGAGATACCTGGTATATCTGAAAAAGAATATCAACGAGATAAAAAGGGTTTTGAACATGCGTTGTTTCCAGTATGACCCGTTGCTGTCTGTCTTTACAGACGATTGTTATAAGAATAAAAAAGATGTTTCCTGGGGAGGCGCCCGCTATCACGATGTAGGGATAGCGTCTGTTGCGATGGGAAATGCGGTGAATGCCCTCCTGAATATAAAAGAGTATGTTTTTGAATGTAAAAAATATTCTTTATATGACGTAAAGCAGATGACGCTTCTGGATTTTGAAGGAAAAGAGGATGTCCGGGCAGAGTTGAGGTCAAAACCGTCTGGCTGGGGGACCGATAGGCCGGAGGTAATTGAGCTTGTTAACAAGATAACTTCGTGTGCGGCAGAAGAGTTGAAGGAATATCGCTCTTACCTGGGCGGAAGGCTGAAGGTGGGACTGAGCGGATCCGCTTACCTGGATGCGGCAAGGGAGTTTGTCGCGTCCTTTGACGGGCGCAGAAGCGGAGAACCATTTATCGTCCACATTTCAAATGAGGAGAATGACGGTTTTACAGAGATTATAAATTTTGTATCACTATTGGAATATGGCGAAGGAAGATTTAACGGAAACGTGACAGATTTGATGGTCAACCCGGAATTCATTAGTCAGAATTGGGATAAATTCGTTGATTTTCTAATGCTCTGTATTAAAAAGGGATTTTTTGAAATGCAGATGAACGTAGTCGGCAGCAGGACGCTTTTGGAGGCGCGGGAACATCCGGAAGATTTCCCAAACCTGATTGTGCGGGTGTGGGGATTCAGCGCATATTTTAAAGATCTTCCGGAAGAATATAAGAATGTATTGATCGAACGTGCATTGAAGAACGAGGGCGCTGCGTGATGCATAAGAAATTACTGGTTACGAACATACAGAGAATGTGTTTCCAGGATGGACCGGGGATTCGTACTACCGTTTTTACCAAAGGGTGCAGCATTCACTGTCCCTGGTGTTCCAATCCGGAAAATATGCGGTTCCAGGCGGAAACCTATGAGAAAGACGGCATGAAAGGCGTATATGGAAAAGAGTATTCTGCTTCTGAATTAGTAAAAATCCTCTTGAAAGACCAGGATTTCTGGGATGACGAGGGTGGAGTGACTTTTTCCGGAGGAGAGGCGTTGATGCAGGCAGAAGCATTGCAGGATGCATTGAAGGAGCTGAAAAAACACCAGGTACATACAGCGGTGGAGACGGCATTGTTTGTACCTTCGGAAAAGCTTCGGCTTGTGCTGCCATATATTGATTTCTTTATAGCGGATATAAAAATTCTGGATAGGGAATTATGTAAAAATGTGCTTGGCGGCGATACAAGGATTTACCAGGCCAATGTGGAGCTGGCATATCAAAGCGGCAGGCTTGGACAATTTCGGATTCCCTGTTGTCCGGAATATACATTTACAGAGGATAATAAAAAGAAGCTTCTGGAATTCCTAAGGCAATATCCGGATATCCCGGTTCAGGTATTTTCTGTCCATAGTTTAGGAAAGAAAAAATACGAGACGCTGAATCGGCCGATGTGGGAAAGCCAAGGAGTAGGGCAGGACGCCCTGGAGGAGTATTGCACAGAGCTTATACAAGAAGGAATTCGGGCAGAGGTAATTCATATTTAATAAAGTATATCCGGTAAGATGTATCTGGAAAGAAAGGAACAGCTATGAACAAGATCGGCGTATTTATATGCAATTATAATAAAGCAGAGTTTGTGGTAAGATGTGTAAAATCCATCAGGGAGCAGACCTGCCAGGAACTTGATATCCTGGTAGTGGATAATGCGTCTACGGATGATTCGGTAGAGAAATTAAGAGATTGTTTCGGTGAAGAGATAACGATTATAGAAAATGAGGAGAATGTTGGAGGTTCCGGCGGATTTGGAAGGGCAATCCGTATGGCGCTGGAATTGGGATACCAATATTTTATGCTAGTGGATAATGATGCTTTTCTGGATAAGCATGCCGTGGAACATCTGTACAGGTATATGGAAGCGCACGAAGATACCGGTATCTGCGGGGCGGAGATTCTGTGCATGCAGCATCCCAATAAAATCCAGGATCTCGGCGGAAGGCTGGATCTGGAAAATTATTTTATGGGCGGGGTCATTGCCGGGTTGGAGGAGCTTTCAGGAAATGCGGTTCTGGAATGTGATTATGTCGCAAGCTGTACGGTGATGGCACGGACAGAAGCGGTACGTAAATTCGGCGGTTTCCCGGAAGAAAATTTTATTTACTGGGATGATGTGGAATGGTGTGCCAAATGTTGGAATGCCGGATATAAAGTCGTAGTGAATGGGTTTGCCAAGGCTTATCATGATTTTTCTGACAGAGATTTCCGGAATATGTTTTTCCGTTACTATGTCAACAGGAATCGTTATAAATTTTATACAAAATACCTTCCGGAAGAAAAGCTGGAGGATTTTTACCAGACAATTACCAGAGAATTTTTTTCCCAAAATTATGCGGCAATGAATAAAGGAAAATATGGAACCGTCTTAACTTCCTGGAACGCTTTGGATGATTTTATGCATGGAATCACCGGAAAAGCGGCGGATGGGAAAATCGTCCCTTATGTAGAAGGAACGGACAGGCTTGCAGGAAGAGTTGCCGAATCGAAATCCGTGATTATTTATATGAGGAGGCATACTGGGGAAGATTATAGCGGTCTGAATAATGTATTCAGATATTTGATGAAACATAAAAAGGACATTAAAATTAGGGTAACTTTTCATTTAGAGGAATATAATCTTTCGGAGTATGATCTGGTTTTTGAATTGTGCAGCCATGTTACCAGGATAAAAGAAAATATATTACCGAGAATTTACATAGACCCGTGGCGGAATTATGTACTGGATGAAGATGATTATCAATATTTTCGTAATTATGAACAGAGTCTTGCGAAGTTCCAGGAAATGTACAGGCCATTGTTTGCAAATCAGGTAAAGAAGCTGCGTAAGGGATAGATTCTTGGCGGGGGAAAGGTAAGATATGGATAGTATAGAGGAGAGGAACTGTTTTGACGCTGTTTCCGGATTAAACGGTAAAAAAATTATCCTTTTTGGGGCCGGAGGGATGGCGGGGCATTATTTGGAAAAATACGGCGATAAGTACCCGCCGGCGCTGATTGTGGATAATGATGCGGATAAATGGGGCAGTGAAAAAAACGGAATTAAAATTGAAAATCCGGATATGCTCACCGGTTTTGTACGCGGAGCGTATCGGATTGTAATTGCAGTAAAATATTTTGAGCCGATTGTGGAACAGCTTGCCGGAATGGGGATTGGTGAGGAGGACTACCGGATTTTTGACAGAGAGATGGACATGCTGTTACACGGCAGATTATTTCAGCCAATCGCTGACGGGAAGTACCATATGGGATATGTGACGGGGGTGTTTGATTTATTTCATATTGGGCATCTGAATTTGCTCAGAAATTGTAAGACTCGGTGCCATTATCTGGTAGCGGGGGTTCTGACAGATGAACTTACAGAGCAGGATAAGCGCAAGAAGCCATTCATACCTTTTGAAGAACGGCTGGAAATTGTCAGACAGTGCAAATATGTGGATCGGGTCATTGCCGTGGATTTCCACAATACGAATAAAGTAGATGCTTGGAAAGACTTAAGGTATGGGTGCCTGTTTTCCGGAAGCGACCATCAGGGAGAGCCATATTGGATGTGGCTGCAGAGTCGGCTGAGGTCGCTGGGTTCGGAACTGGAATTTTTCCCATACACGGAAAGCACCAGTTCTACAATGCTGCAGGCGGCAATCAGAATGAAGACGGAGAAGATACATGAAGCCAGTTTGTGAGATGGATCAGGTGATTGGAGAATATATTGAAAATCATGAAAAGAATGAATTTAGCGATGTATTATCGAAAGACGAACGGCTGGAAGCGGCTTTTTATCTGAGCGAGCTGCCAAATGGGCTGTTTGGGTGGTATCCTTTCGAGAAATCCGGAAAGGTTCTTCAAATAGGAAGCTGGTTTGGCGCATTTACGGAAATGCTATGCTCACGCTGTCAGACGGTCACGGTTGTGGAGCCAGACCCATATCGCGCCCATATGACAGGAAAGAGATTCAGGGAGTTTGCGGATTTAAAGATTGTACAACGAAACATAGCAGAGTATTGCGGAGAATGTAATGAAAAATACAACTATGTCATATTTGCCGTTGATGAAAAGTTCGATATCATTCCGGATGTTAATGCATACAAAGAAATACTCACCGCCGCAAAATCAGTTCTGGATAAAGACGGAAGAATATTAGCGGCGATGCCGAACCGATTTGGAATCAAATATTTTTGCGGAGAACCCGACCCAAACACGAAAGTTCGGTTTGACGGGATGACGGAGAATAATTCTGGCCTTTATCGTTTTGACAGGCAGGAGCTTCTGTCATTTGTAAGCAGTATGGAATTTCCGTATGCAAAAATATACTATCCCGTGCCAGATCATCACCATACTCAGATGATATATACGGATGACTATCCGCCGGGGCCGGATATGAGAGAGCGTCTTCACACTTATGTCAGCCACAAAACGTCCCGGCTTTTAGATGAGTGGCCGCTGGTAGAACGTTTGACTAAGAATGGAGTTATGTATTTTTTTTCTAATTCTTTTTTGGTGGAAATGGGGAATGGACCGTGCAGTGAGGTGGCATACTCGTCGATTTCAGCAGAACGCGCCCGCACAAGGGCGTTTGCAACCAATATTATGAAAAACAAAGTTGTTGAAAAGATTCCTCTGTATGACGAAGGCAGGGCAGGGATTAGGCAATTGCTCCATAATACCTGTAAACTGGCTGAAAGAGGAATATCTGTTTTAAAGATAGAGGAAAAAGAAGGACGGGCGGTGATGCCGTATATTGGCTATCAATCTTTTTCCAAACATCTTCAGGAAATTGTGCAGGAAGATACAGAGCTGTTTGTAGAATGCATGGACAGGCTGCGTGATGATATCTTACGCTCATCAAGACATGCGCCGCCAAAGAAGAATGTTTTTCTCGAACAGGCGCCGGATGTGGATTGGGGAGTGATACTGGAACAGGCATATCTTGAGATGATACCTGTAAACAGTTTTTGGAACGAAGGGGAAATCCTATTTTATGACCAGGAGTTTACCAAAGAGAATTGTCCGGCGAATTACGTAATGTTCCGGGCATTGAAAGATATCTATCATTTCTCGCCGGAAATTAACGATATGCTTCCGTTAGATGCAATGAAAGAACGCTACGGGCTTACGGTGACGTGGGAATATTTTGCACAGGAGGAAGAACGGTTCCAGACGGAGCTTAGGAGAAGGAATGTATACAGTGGTTTTTTCCAATGGCTGAGATATTTGTTTGACGTGGTAGCGAAAAACAGGAGAATGCTGGAGAAAGGGGGAGGAGAGAGGGAATATTTTAACCCGCTTTCTGAGCTGGACAGCAGGCGGATTATTTTGTTCGGGGCGGGAAAGATAATGGAGTATTATTTGTATAAATATGGAAGAGATTTTCCGCCGGTTTTTATTGTTGATAATAATCAGGGGAAATGGGGAAAACGAATCGGCGATGTTGAAATAAAGTCCCCTAAAACGATAGCCAGGCTTATGCAGGGAACCTACCGGGTGATTATCGCAGTGAAGGATTTTGAGCCTATTGTCAGCCAGTTAGAGAATATGGGGATTGGAGCAGACAGTTTTCGGATTTTTAATGTGGAAATAGATGCATTACTGGGGGAGCGGGTGTCAAATCCCATGGCAGACGGAAAGTATGAACACGGATATATAGCGGGAGAGTTTGACAAATTTGGAATGTGTGATTTAAAGCTGCTGGAATATTGCAAGGGGCATAGCCGGTGTCTGTCGGTAGGCGTATATACGGATGAATGGATTGAGATGACAGAAAACAGAATCCCGGAGGTCGCTTTTAAGGAGCGGTTGGAAATCGTGCGCCAATGTAAGTATGTGGACAGGGCGGTTCCCGTTGGCGTGGATTCACTGAATGAAATCCAGATGTGGAGAAAATTAAAATTTGGATGTTTGTTTTTGCGAATGGAAGACAGGGAAGTTTCTGATACGGTTTGGCTGCAGAGGAAACTGCGGACGCTTGGAGCGGAGCTTGAGTTTTACCCAGGATTTACAGAGTAGGAGGGATTGGCATATGGAGATCATCTGTTCATCTGCCGGCATCGTGAATCCGTTTCGTCCCGGACAAGGGGTTATGGATATGTTGGACGCCGGTTTTCAGAATACATCGTTAGAGTTTGATATGTCTTGTTCCAGTTATGAGCTGGAACATTATGGAGAGATTCGCAAGGATGAGGAAGGGG
>OFGB01001176.1_pt1 | contig 16626 bp, 8 predicted proteins | sample 1521491 | NCBI WGS metagenome assembly OFGB01 (sample SAMEA3504095, study PRJEB24116) | mouse gut metagenome | biome: mouse gut; feature: mouse-associated habitat; material: faeces | place: Denmark | collected 2011
CCGTGGCGGGGGCGCTGCCCTTCCTGGAGGGCCTGCCCCTGCCGGTGAACGCCGCCCAGGTGACGGACAGCTCCAAAGTGACCGACCACCACGCCGTCATCCCCACGGCGGAGATTGCCGGGGCTGATCTGGTCTCCCTGCCCACCGGGGAACGGAACGTCCTCACCATGCTCGCCGCCCGCCTGCTGTGCGCCGTGGGCGAACCCCATATCTACGCGGAAACCGCTGTCACGCTGGAATGTGGCGGCGGTTCTTTTGCTGCCAAAGGGCGGACGGAGACTGCAATGGGCTGGAAGGAAACGGAGCGGGCGTTTCTCGCTTCAATGAAAAAGACCCCAAAGGGTGCGCCGTCCGCCGCCCTGCCGGAGCTTGCGGAGGGCCAGACGCTGGCGGGCGGCGACGCGGTGTTGAAGTCCGGCACCACCTCTCCCCCGGCACGTTTCAGCGAGGACACTCTGCTCTTGGCCATGGAGCGGGCCAGCGCGGAGGACTTTGCCAAGCTGGAGGACGTGGAACGCAAAGGGCTGGGAACTCCCGCCACCCGCGCCGCCATCATCGAAAAGCTGGTGCGTTCCGGCTACGCGGCGCGGGAGGGCAGGCATCTGGTCCCCACGGAAAAGGGACTGGCCCTGGCCTGGGCTATGCCCGACCAGCTCAAATCCGCCAAACTGACGGCGGAGTGGGAGGAACGGCTGGGGGCTGTGGAACGGGGTGAGCTGGCCCCGGAGGAGTTCATGGCCGGGATCGTGGAGATGCTGCGGGGGCTGGTACGGGGCTACGCCAACGTGTCCGTGGCCTCGTCCGCTCTGTCCCGTTCCGGGCGGACCGTGATGGGCAAGTGCCCCCGGTGCGGTAAGGATGTGGTGGAGGGAAAAAAGAGCTTTTTCTGCGAAGGCTACTACGACACGCCGCCCTGCGGCTTTGCCCTGTGGAAAAACAACCGCTTTTTCGCCAGCAAGCGCAAGGAGCTGACCCGAAAGATCACCGCCGCCCTCCTGCGAGACAGTCGGGCCCATGTGACCAACCTGTTCTCCGAGCGCAAGGGCGTTTTCTATGACGCCACGGTGGTGATGGTAGACGACGGCGGGAAATATGTGCGCTTTGAGCTGGAATTTGACAAGAGGAAGGGAGCGAAATGAAGATGGAAAAAACCAAAAAATTTGATCAATGCCTGAAAAACCTGCTCACCGTCAGCGGGACGGGCCGGGATGAGCTGGCCCGCGCGGTGGGGGTCTCCGTGCCGGTGGTGAACCGCTGGCTCAACGGGGCCAGCGCCCCAGATGTGTATCAGTTCCGGGCCATCGCCAACTACTTCGGGATGCCCTATGGATGGTTCCTGGATGGGGACGATGATTTCCCCGGCGCGGAGGAAGTGGCCGAGAAGCTGGGCCTGTCCCCGGATACGGTGGAAGCCCTGCGGGAGCTGGCCGGTTCTGGGCAAGGGGGGGTGCTGGCGGGGGTGGACGACGCCGTCCACGCCGTCATTGGAGCTGCCTGCGCCGCATATGGCGAGGTGCTGCCTCTTGCAGAGCAGTTCTCCCACATTGCGGAGGAAGCCCTTGCTTTGTATGGGGAGAGTCAGTGATGGATTGGGATGCGGCACAGAAGCGGGAAGCGGAATTCCTTTCCCGCGAGGGCGACGCGGCGGCAGTCTACCGCTTTGACGAGGAAGTGATGACGGATCGTTCTGTGCCTTTGGAGTGGGCGCGTCTTGTAGGGAAAAGTCCTATGGTCAGCGGGTATAACTTGATCGCAGCCGGTCCGATTATGCGGGGTGCGAAAGCCTCCGACATACTGGATGAATACCGGGCCAACGGTTTTGTAGAATACGGTGATATTGTCGCCTTCAAGCAGGGTGGCGTGTTAGAGTGCTGGTATATAGCGCCGATGTTCTATCACCTGTTACCCGGTCTGTTGGAAAATCATTTGAAGTCCGCAGAACTGAGTACAGAGCAGAATGCCAACCAGATTGACGGCATCATCAACAACACCGCGCCCAAATTTAATGAGCTGGCAACCGAGGACGAAGCCCTTTTCCTGGTGGGCGGCACCACGTACCTCCATGTCCAGACCAGCGACAGCGACTATACCCACGACGACTGCTACGCTACCTATGACTACACCCTCTATGACAGAGAAACCATGCGGCAGTTGGACGGCGGACGGATGGAGGTAGTTTCGGATATTCGGGACGATCCCTGGCAGGTCCATTGGCTGGCTGCGCGGAATATTTTGGAGTGCATGACGGATCTGGGCGGCGCTCCTCTGGGGCCTGTGTCCATAGACCTGCTGGAGACCTTACAGGACGCCGCCATGCGGGAGATGGAGGAACGCGCTGCCGCCATCAAAGCACCCAAGCCCTCCTTGCGGGATGATTTGAAGCGGTGCCAGCAGAAGGCGGCAGACCGTGCCCATGGCGGCACCGCCAGCGGACCCCGCCACGGACAGGAGCGGTAACGGTATGAAGCTGAGTAAAATCGAGCAGGAGACCATCATCAATTTCAACGAGGCCGACGGCACCGCCAGCATCTACACCCACAACGAGGCGTTGAAGCGCCAACTGTCGGAACTGTACCGGACCCATCCGGAGCAGGTGCGCCAGACCGACGCCAACCGCTGAGGCGGGCTGTCCTTCGAGCTGCCTAAAAAGTGGCTGAAGGTGTCCCCGCCCCGTGTACTCTCCCCAGCGCAGAGGGCGGTGCTGGACAGGATGAACCAGAAGCGGCGCTGAAATTAATCGGCTAAGTTTACAACAGAACCCGGCATCATCCACAGAGGATCAATGCCGGGTTCTGTTATTATGCGAAAAAAGCAACGCCCTGCCTTTCGACAGGGCGTTACAAACATTTTAATCCCGAACATTTGTAAGCCGCCTATCGGGGAGCGAACACTATTTGCACTCCTGACCATTTATAAGCCGCATATCAGGAAGCGAACACTATTTTGAGGGAAACTAATTCCCAATTCATATTATACCCATGAGCTTGGTGTATGTCAATAATATCCTACACGTTTTGAAGATACCTAACAAATTCACCCCAGCAGATATACGCACGCTTCATCCGATGGACTTTACCCATAGGCAAGACCCGGAGAGGACTGACCCTCCGGGTCCTTTTATTCTATAACAAAGGAGGATTTCATGGCAAATAAACTTCAATATGTATCTGAACTGGCAGACCAGACTGCCCATGACGTGACGCGCAGCACAGCCGAATGGAAACGGTATTTGTCCGTCAGCAGCCGTCTATTCAAATATCCCTTTGACGAACAGCTCCTGATCTACGCCCAGCGGCCCGACGCCACCGCCTGCGCCAGCATGGAGCTGTGGAACAACGCCATGCGGCGGTGGGTGAAGCCCCGCTCCAAGGGCATCGCCCTCATCCGCAAGGACAGGCGGGGTAGGCCCTCCCTGGAATACGTCTTTGACGTGTCGGACACCCGGCCCGTCCGTGGGGCCAAGACGCCCTACCTGTGGGAGATGGGCGAGAACCACCACGCCGCCGTGCTGGAGGCGCTGGAGCGGCGGTACGGCCCCGTAGGGGACGGGGACATTGGAGAACAGCTCATGGAGCTGGCGGCGCGGGCGGTAAACGAGGTCTACCGGGACAGCCTCACCGATCTGTCCTACGATGTGCAAAACAGTCTGCTGGAGGAGTTGGACGACCTCAATCTGGAGGTGCGCTTCCGGGACGTGCTCACCGCCAGCGTCCAGTACGCCGTCCTCACCCGCTGCGGCCTGGACCCCGGCGAGTTCATGGAGGACGGCGATCTGGCGGGAATCACCGAATTCTCCACTCCCAACCTCCTCCACCACCTGGGCAGCGCCGCCAGCGCGGTGTCCAGGGAACTGCTCAATGAGATTGGCAGGGCGGTCAAGACCTGGGACCGGGAGCAGGCGAAAGAAAATAAGAAAAATATGGAAAACCCCCTTGCAATTTCGCGGGAAACCGGGTATACTGAGGATGCAAGAGAATTTAGCACTGTAAAGCGTGAAAGCATCGAAAGGAGCGGTCAAGATGAAGGAACTGGCATACAAGCAGGCGGGCGATTACCTGATCCCGGACCTGATGATGGACGGAGCGGACGAGTTGGAGGAGATGCCCCTGGGCAAGTATGGGATGCTGCGGCAGACCTTCCTGATGGACCATCATCCGGGGACGTACACATCAATGCTGCTGACCGGGCGGCTGGAGCCCCACCTGCGGGAGATCGACAGTCAGGCGCGGGAGCAGGTGGATCGGATGGTGGCCGACTTGAAGAAAACCAACGGCGTGGACGAGGCGATGAAGGCGCGGGATCAGATGGGCTGGGTGCAGGCGGTGAACAGCTTCACGCAGCAGGTGGAGGAGATCGTGCTGACGGAGATTGTCTACCGGTAAATCAAGATGAGGCACAGGCGGCGGGCGAACAGCCCGCCGTTTCTGCGTCTGCGGACAATCCAGAACCACAGACGAAAGGCCCTGACCTCTCCCAATTTCATCTGTTCCCCCCGGTGGAGGAGCAGGTGGAGCGCATTGCCCAGGCCCAGGTGGAGACGGTTCAGCAGCAGACCGTCATCCCTGTTGGGCCGGTGCCGGACGCGGTGGTTGGCCGCGCCCTCACCTGCGGCGGCAACGGCCAGCACAGTATTGAGCGCATTGTGGCGTTTTTCCAGAAAGCTCCCCTGGGTTCCGCCGCCGCGTCTTTCATGAAAAACGAGTTTGGCGAGGGCGGCAAGGGTGTTTCTATCAATGGGCAGGACTACGCTCTTTGGTTCAATGAGGAGGGCTTCCGCATCGCGCCGGGGCGGTCCGCTTTCGGCCCCGGAAGCACGTTAGTCACCTGGGTGAACGCCGCTGCTATGGTGTCCAAGCTCCTGCGGGGTGGGCAGTTTGCCGCCCAGGAGAAAATCGACGGGGCGGCGGACAACGAGTACCGGGAACTGGCGGAGAAGCTGTGGTATCTCCGGCAAAATTTCAGCGACCGGGGCAAGTCGTGGAATTTGCTTCCCACGATTTCACAGCATTTTTTGGGGAAAGGCTTCCCGGATGATACCAAGGAGATCGCCGAGCTGCTGAAAAATCCCGTTTCCAGAGAGGCTATTGAACAGGAATTGGCAGAGTTCGTAAATAAATATGAATACAACTCTGATTTTTTGCGCTTTAGGCCAACCAATGACCCCCAAAATTTACTGGCCGATGTGGTAAACCTGTTCACACCCCGCGAGGAGTTTCGCGCGGTAGAGGGCTTTGCCCCGGCTCGGCCCAGCTTTATCACCGAGGACGAGATCGACCAACTGCTTTTGCGTGGCGGCAGTTATGAGGACAGCAAATTCGGCATTTATTCTTACTTTGTGCAGGGCCATAACGCCCAGGAGTGCGCCAAGTTTTTGCGGGAGGCGTATGGCGAGGGCGGGTTCAGCCACATCGGATACAATGAATCTCACGGCAGCAAGGGGATCAAATTCATCCGCGAGGATGAAATCTCCGGGTTCAAGGGCTACGATACTATTACGCTGAACTGGAACCAGGCGCAGAAGCGCGTCCGGGCGCTGATTGACAGCGGAAAATATCTCAGTGTACTGCAAGAATCCAACCTTTCCTACTATGAAAAAAGCCAGCTCGCCCGGAGGATCTATTGGTTCTATCAAGCTGATCCCAACCGGACAGCGCACGTTGACCCCGACATGGACGCGGCGGTTCGGACGATCCTGGATGTACTGAATGCGGACGGCCCCGAAAAAATGTCCGGGCTGCTTCATGAGATGACCAACATCCTGGCGGCTGTGTCCCCGGACAGTGAAGCCTACCAGCGCATGATCCCTGTTCTGCGGGACGTGGAGGCGTTCCGGCGGGGCGAATACTCCCTGTTCACGCCGCTGTCCGAGTCGGCGTTGGAGGCCGAACGACAAGCGAAGCAGGCGGCGAAGGAGGCCCGGAAGGCCGAACAGGAGGCGCAAAAGGCTGAACAGACGCGCCGCATCCAAGCCCAGAGGGATATCCCGGAGGAGCTGGAGGGCAAGCTGGCCGCTGCCGCCCGCGCCCTGGGAAAGAAGTTGCAGCCCCAGGTGACAGAAGCTGACGATGGGCAGATGTCCTTCGACCTGTTCTCCATGCCTGCCCCGGCACAGGAGGAACCGCCCGCCGCCGAACCCGCCGCACCCCAGGTAGAGGAGGAGAGCTCTCGCGCCCCCTGGTGGGATGAGCTGAATGAGATCAGGCAGGCCCACCCGGACAGCCTCATCCTGTATCAGATGGGAGATTTCTTTGAGCTGTACGGCGAGGACGCCAAGACCGCCGCCGCCCTGCTGGGCCTGACACTCTTTACCCGGCCCATCGGCGGCGTGGGACGCGTGAATATGTGCGGCTTCCCCACCCATGCGCTGGATGAATCTGTGGAAAAACTGCGGGCCAACCATGACGTGACTGTTGTCCCCACTGACAGACAGCCCCACACCATGCGCACCTTTCCTGACGGGGCCGATGATGTCAAGGTTACCGTCACCGTCCCCAACTACAAAGCAACGGTGACTGCGGAGGAGGCCCCTCTACTGGAGCGGCTTATGGCCGACGCGGGGATCATCGCCGCCCGCTTTGTCCATGACAACGGAGATGTCACATTCAGCTTTTCGGCGTCTGACCGGGACGCTGTGGAAAACCTGATCGCAAAATTGAGGGCGGAACTGGCCAAAGCGGTTTCGGCCACATATGCCGCGCCCGCCCCGAAAAAGCCCGGACGGTCCAGGCCGGAGCTGAATTACCGCGCTTTGGCGAAGCTGTTCCCCGAGGTGGTCAGCGGCGAGTACCGCTGTCTGCACCTGGAGGCAGGGGAGAGCATGATGCCCCTGCATCTGGAGTGGACCGGCGCGGACGAGCTTTCGATCAGTCACACCTATATCCACAACGGCGATTTGATGCGCGACCCGGAGATGACCTTCCGGGTGGACCGGGACAAGGGGACGCTGGAACCGCTCACCTTCCAACAGGACGGTTCTATTCAAGTCTATCAGCAGGTCTATCCCGAACCCGGCAGGTGGGTCCCCAAGCTGCGGAGCGATTTGAACCACTTCGCCCAGGGCTGGTTCAGTAACATTGCCCAGCAGAGATACCGCAAGCGGGAGGCTGTTGTGGTGCGGGACGGCGAGGATGTACGCCTGACCTTTGACCAGGACGGCAAGGCGGTGGAACCTGCTGCGGCACCAGCAGAAAATAGTGCTTTAGGCGATAATCCTACCGTCAGGCAGATCTATGAGCACTATGCGCCCATGGTTAAAAATCTGGTGCTGGAGGATGGGATATATCGGAACGCTTGCGCCAACTCTGACCGGGACCTCGCCCGCTTGGAGGGTAACGAGGCGATCAAGCGGGCGGTGCTGGCGATCAATGATACGCTGCTGCTGAAGCAGTATTATGACAATTCCGCTTTCCATGACCGTATCCATCAGGAGATCATCAGCGAAACCTATACCGTGCTGTCCCAGCCCCAGCCGGAACAGGCCGCAGAGAGCGGCAGTCAGACTTACAGCCGTGAGTTCATGTACCGCCGCCTGAGTGTCTTGAAGTCGGACTGCGAATATTTTTTAGGCGCTGGCGGTCGAAATGAGAAGCATTTGTTAGAGGGCGGCAGCGTTGAAAAGCAGATCGCCAAGATGCGTGAATTATATGACACCGTTCCCGAAAAACCGGAATGGCTGACGGCGGAGGACATTGACCGCTACGAACAGCGCATGACTGCCCCGGAGCAGGGCATAGCGTGGGCGGTCAGCCCCGTCACGCTTTACCGGGAGCTGCTGGAAATGACGGACCGGGAGATCAACCGAGGCGGCTGGCTTTATGAGCAGCTTCGGAACCGCACCAATACCTATGACAGCGCAAAAGAGGCCCTTGACAGTGAATTGTATGCCTATGTGAAGCACGTTGCCACCGGCTATCCCGACATGATGGCGGCGTATCACACTCTGCCCAAGTTCCGGGAATGGCTGATCGAGGACCTGATGGAGCGCAACTATCAGGATGTTTCTCTTGACCAGCGGGACGCACCTGACCGGCATTCCAAGGACGTGGATGCCCCGGAGTGGGCGAAGGACGCGCCGCCTACGCCGAAGCCGCAGTATGTAACATGGTCAGCCAAAGGGCCTATAAAGCGGCAGAATCCTGTCCCGGCTGCTCCCGCTGCGGGCCATTCAGAACCGGGACAGGACGGGTCCAATCCCCCAGCACCCCCCGCGCCGGAGGCAGCGTTGAAACCCACCGGGGCGGGTGCGCCGGAGCAGCCGGAAAACGATGCTGCTATCCCTGTGGAGCCCGGCTTTGCGCCTATGGCGGAACAATACTGGGATCTGAAAGCCCAGCACCCGGACAAGCTGGTGGGCGTCCAGGTGGGGGAGTTCATGATGTTCTACGGCAAGGACGCGGAGGAGGCTTCCGCCGCGCTGGGGACCAAAGCGCTGGTGCTGGACCTTCCCGGCCTGGGCCAAACCCCTGCCACCGGGAGTCGGGACGCATGGCAGGCGGTTCTTAAAAAGCTGCTGGAACATGGGCACAGCGTGGTGCTGGCCCGCCCCGACCCGGAGCGCGGCCCGGACGCGCCCTATGAGGTTATCCAGGAAAGCAGCGCCGCCGACTATATCCCCGTCGGCATGGAGCTGATGATGGACGGGCGGCGCATGAAGATCGACAGTGTGGACTATACCAACAACGAGGTCAAGCTGCTGGACCTGGATTTGAAGGGCTGGTTTCCCGTTTTCCGTTCAGCGCCCGTCCCCTATGTGCGGGAATCCGTGGAGAACGCGCTTACCAGCGAGGAGTACATCGCCGCTGAAATGGCGCACCGGCTCAGACAGGAGGAAACGGCAGAGCAGGCCGCTGCCACTAATGCCCCGGATCATGAAGCGGCGGGTGGCCCCGCACAGCCTCCCGAGCCGGAGCCGGAACAGGTGGAAATCGACGGCGGGCAGATCGCACCGCCCGAACCGCCAGCGCCCCGGCCCGCCCAGGAGCGGCACAATTTCCACATCACCGACGATAACCTGGGTGCGGGCGGTGAGAAAACCAAATATCAGTACAATGTGACGGCCATCCGCACCTTGAAGCAGATCGAGGGGGAGGGCCGTCTTGCCACACCCGAGGAGCAGGAGGTTTTGTCCCGCTACGTGGGCTGGGGCGGTATTTCCAAGGCGTTCGACCCCGACGACCCCAAGTGGGCCAAGGAGTACGCCGAGCTGAAGGAGCTGCTGACCCCCGAGGAGTACGCTTCCGCCCGCAGTACGGTGCTCAACGCCCACTACACCAGCCCTACCGTCATCAAAGCCATGTATCAGGCGGTGGAGCGCATGAACTTTCGGCCGGGGACGGTGCTGGAGCCCTCTATGGGCATCGGCAATTTCTTCGGCCTCCTGCCGGAGTCCCTGGCCGGGGCCAAGCTGTATGGCGTGGAGCTGGACAGCCTCACCGGGCGCATCGCCCGCCAGCTTTATCAGAAAGCCGATATCACCGTGGACGGCTTTGAAACAACCGGCCAGCGGGATTTCTACGATCTGGCCGTGGGAAACGTGCCCTTTGGACAGTACCATGTCAACGACCCGGCCTATAACAAGCTGGGTTTCAACATTCACAACTATTTCTTCGCCAAGGCGCTGGATCAGGTGAGACCTGGCGGCATCGTGGCCTTTGTCACCAGCCGTTACACCATGGATGCCAAGGACACCACCGTGCGCAAATATCTGGCGGAGCGGGCCGACCTGCTGGGGGCCATCCGTCTGCCGGAAAACGCCTTCAAAGCCAACGCCGGGACAGAAGTGGTGTCCGATATCATTTTCCTGCAAAAGCGGGACCGGCCCGCCGTAGAGCTTCCCAGTTGGGTTGGGGTGGGCGAGAATGACGATGGATTTAAGATCAACAATTATTTTTTAGAGCACCCGGACATGGTGCTGGGCACCCCCACCTCGGACAGCACCCAGTATGGCAGACAGGACTACACCGTGGCCCCCATCGAGGGGGCAAACCTCTCTGACCAGCTTGCCGGGGCCATTCAGCACCTCTCCCCGCCCGATAGGGAGCTGCTGGAGCTGGACGCGGCGGATGAGCAGACCGGCGAGGCGCTGGAATCCATTCCCGCCGACCCGTCCGTGCGCAATTTCAGTTACACCCTTTATGACGGCAAGCTCTATTTCCGCGAGAATTCCCGCATGACGCCGGTGACGCTGGGCAAGACGCCCATGGAGCGCGTCAAGGGCATGATCGCCATTCGGGACAGCGCCCGGAAGCTCATCGACCTCCAACTGCAAAACGCCGGGGACGATGGAGTCAAGGCGGAACAGGCCAAACTCAACCACTTTTACGACCAATTCACCAAGAAATACGGGCTGCTGAACAGTCTGGGCAATAAGCTGGCCTTTGAGCAGGATTCCGCCTATCCCCTGCTGTGTTCGCTGGAGGTTATCGACGATGAGGGCAAGCTGGAGCGCAAGGCGGATATGTTCACCAAGCGCACCATCCAGAACCGCCGCCCTGTCACCAGCGTGGACACGGCGGTGGAGGCCCTGGCGGTGTCCATCGGGGAGAAGGCCAAGGTGGACCTGGAGTACATGGCCGGTCTCATGGGCGGGCCTGACAAAATCCCGCAGATCGTGGCCGACTTAGAGGGCATCATTTTCAAAGACCCCGCCACCGGCCCCTTCGATTTTGCGGAGGGCGGCGAGAGCTGGTCCCGTGGCTGGCAGGCGGCGGACGAATACCTGTCCGGCGACGTGCGGATGAAGCTGGCCCAGGCCCGCCTCGCGGCGGAGGGCCATCCAGAGTTCGCCGTCAATGTGGAAAAGCTGGAGCAGGTGCAGCCCAAGGACCTGACAGCCTCGGAGATCAGCGTCCGCGTCGGCGCGTCCTGGATCGCCCCCGAATACTACCAGCAGTTCATGTATGAGCTGTGCCAGACCCCGGAACGGCTGCGGGATGATAAGATCAAGCTGATGTACTCCGATTCCTCCGGCGAGTGGCGGGTGCTGAACAAGAGCGCCGACAGCAAGGATAACGTCCGCGTCCACGCCACCTACGGCACCAAGCGGGTCAACGCCTATGAGCTTTTTGAGGCGCTGCTGAACCAGCGGGATGTGCGCGTTTTTGATAAGAAATGGGTGGATGGGCAGGAGGTTCGCGTCCTCAACGAGAAGGAGACCGCCATCGCCCAGCAGAAGCAGGAGGCCATCGGCGAGGCGTTCAAGGACTGGATCTTCAAGGACCCAGAACGCCGGGAGACCCTGTGCCGGAAGTACAATGATAAGTTCAACAACATCCGGCCACGGGAGTACGATGGCTCCCACATCAATTTTGTGGGCATGAACCCGGAGATCAGCCTGCGTACCCACCAGCGTAACGCCGTGGCCCATATCCTCTATGGCAAAAACACCCTGCTGGCCCACTGCGTCGGCGCGGGCAAGACCTATGAGATGGTGGCCGCAGCCATGGAAAGCAAGCGCCTGGGGCTGTGTCAAAAATCCCTATTCGTCGTCCCTAACCACCTGACGGAACAGTGGGGCGGCGATTTTTTGCGCCTTTATCCTGGCGCGAAGGTGCTGGTTGCCACAAAAAAGGACTTTGAACCCAAGCGCCGCCGCAAGTTCTGCGCCCGTATCGCCACCGGCGACTATGACGCGGTTATCATCGGACACAGCCAGTTTGAGAAGATTCCCCTTTCCCCGGAGCGGCAGAAGGCCGTCATTGAGGACCAGATCGACGAGATCATTGAGGCCATTCGGGAGGCCAAGGAGGAGGATGGGGACCGCTTCACCGTAAAGCAGTTGGAAAAGACCAAGAAAAATCTGGAGGCCAGACTGAAACGGCTGACGGAGAGCAAGAAAAAGGACAATGTAGTGACCTTTGAGGAGCTGGGGGTGGATCGCCTGTTTGTGGACGAGGCCCACAGCTTTAAAAATTTGTTCCTTCACACCAAAATGAGCCGTGTGGCGGGTATCGCCCAGACGGACGCCCAGAAATCCAGCGATATGTTTGGTAAATGCCGCTATATGGACGAGATCACCGGCGGGCGGGGTATCACCTTCGCCACGGGCACGCCCATCAGCAATTCGATGGTCGAATTGTATACGATGATGCGCTATCTCCAGTTCGACACGCTGGTGAAGAACGGCCACCGCCATTTCGACAACTGGGCGGCGGACTTCGGGGAGAAGGTGACGGCCATGGAGCTGAAGCCGGAGGGGACGGGGTTCCGTTCCAAGACCCGGTTCGCCAAGTTCTACAACCTGCCGGAGCTCATCAGCATCTGGAAGGAGGCCGCTGATATTCAGACGGCGGATATGCTGAACCTGCCCGTGCCGGAGGCGGAGTACATCACCGTCACCACCGAGCCCAGCGCCTTCCAACAGGAGATGGTGGCGGAGCTGGGGGAGCGGGCGGAGTCTGTGCGGAACAGGCTGGTGGACCCGTCTGTTGACAATATGCTGCGGATTACGTCTGACGGGCGCAAGCTGGCGCTGGATCAGCGTTTGCAGAACCCTCTCCTGCCCGACGACCCCAACAGCAAGGTCAACGCCTGTGTGAAGAACATCATCAAGGAGTGGCGGGACAGCGCGGATATCCGGGGGACCCAGTTGGTCTTTTGCGATTTGAGCACACCCAAAGGGGACGGCAAATTCAACGTCTACGATGATATCAAAACAAAGCTCATCGCCCAGGGGATTCCCCAGGAGGAGATCGCGTTCATCCACGACGCCAACACGGAGGCGCAAAAGGCGGAGCTGTTTGCCAAGGTGCGCCGGGGGCAGGTGCGGGTGCTCATCGGAAGCACCCAGAAAATGGGGGCAGGCACCAACGTCCAGGACCGCATCGTGGCCTCCCATGACCTTGACTGCCCATGGAGGCCCGCTGATTTGGAGCAGCGCGCCGGTCGCTCGCTGCGCCAGGGCAACATGAATCAAAAGGTGCGGATGTACAAGTATGTCACCAAGGGCACCTTTGACGCCTATAACTGGGGGCTGATGGAGAACAAGCAGAAATTCATCGGCCAAGTCATGACCAGCAAATCCCCCGCCCGGTCCGCCGAGGATGTGGACGCTACCGCCCTGTCCTACGCCGAGGTCAAGGCTCTTGCCACTGGGGACGACAGGATTCGGGAAAAGATGGACCTGGACGTGCAGGTGGCGAAGCTGAAAATGCTGAAGGCCAACCACACCGCCATGCAGTATGAGATGCAGGATAAGGCGCTGAAATACTACCCCCAGAAGATGGCTGAAACCAGGCTGTTCATTGAGGCGTTGGGAAAGGACCTGCCCATCGTGCAGGCCCATCCTGTCAAAGAGGACGCTTTCACCATGACCGTCATGGGGCAGGTGTTCACCGAGCGCAAGGCGGCGGGCGAGGCTATCATTAAGACGTGTATGCTCATGAGCGACCCGGAGAAACCCTTTGACCTGGGCGAGTACCGGGGTTTCCCCATGCAGCTCCATTGCGACGGCTCCAAGTTTAAGGTGACGATGAAACAGCACCTGACCTATACGGCGGAGCTGTCCGACGACCCGGTGGGCAACGTGACCCGGATCAACAACGCTTTGGAGGCCATGGCCGAAAATCTGGAGCGGAACAAAACCCGCCTGACCCGATTGGAAAGCGAGCTGAAAAACGCCCAGGAGGAGGCGGAGCGGCCCTTCCCCAAGGAGGAGGAGCTGCGGACCAAATCGGCCCGTCTGACCCAGCTTAACCGGGAACTGGAAAAGCCCAGCAGTAAAGGGGCTGGTCAGCATCAGAACGGAGATGACAGGCCAAGTACGGAGGAGGGCGGGGCACCCGGGCGGGTAGCTGCCGCGCTGTCCGTGGTGGACGGCGGTAAACCGTCCATCCGGCAGGCCCTGCGGGGCTTTAACACGCCCGCCCCGGTACACCCCGGCATGGAGCAGGGCCAGCGGAGGGAGGCGGCGCGGTGAGGCGTAACGAGGGCCGGACAGTGGGCCTATATACGATGGTGTCCCCAAGAGAAAAGGAGGTGATCGACCAGAAGATGGCCCAGCTCGGCACCGCCAACCTGCGGGCCTATCTGCGGAAGATGGCGGTGGACGGCTATGTGGTCCACCTGGACATGACCAGCGTGGTGGAGCTGGTGAAGCTGCTGCGCTCCATTTCCAATAATGTGAACCAGATCGCCCGACGGTGCAATGAGACGCGGAATCTCTACGCCCAGGACGTGGAGGACCTGCGACGGGGGTATGCACAGGTGTGGGACGGCGTCAATAAGCTTCTGAAGAAATTTGAAGCACTATAACGGCAGGGGTAATAGGGGCAGAAATGCACCTATCACCCCTCATTTTAAAAACCGGCTATTGAATACCTTCATTTTTGTTTTGTTCTGCTGGACTAACCTGTTCCCTTACTGAGTTAGAATTACGGCTTATGACTTCTTCCCGATATCCGTCCATTAGTGGTTCTAAATCAGGTTTGTGATTTATTCTGCTTTCCTGGTTAATGCAAACCGTGATAATAAACATACCAATAGAGAGCAGAATAAAAAGAATATCTACGATATCTAGGGCAAAAGTCTCACCATGTACTGTAATATTTTCTTTTAACGTAAAGCCAATGAAAAAGGCTGACGCTAGAAAACCCAAGTGAACGGAACCTGCATTGCGAATAAAGCCGGAGAGTCCTTTCACCCGCTCATCAAGATACCTCAGATAAGATTCATATTGTGTGTTCATACTTTCCCAATTCAAATCAGGATTATCCTTTTCAAAAAAAGTCCTAATATAAGCGGAGATTCTTGAGACGTTCCATTCCATATTGTTTATGACTTCTTGATATGGAATAAGTATTACAAATGTTAGCAGAAATAGATAATGCGATACTTCTAGCCCCAATACAAAAAGCGAAACGAATAGAATGTACATATGGAGCCAAACATTTCTTTTTTGTTCTTGTTTGGAGATAATCTCGTTTCTCAAGTTGCTTAACTCAGCCAATTTTGATTCCATATACACCAATCTCCTTCAAATTTACAGTTCGGATCTTAAAATAATTATATCACGTGAAAATGTCAATGCAACAGAAGAATGGTGATATTCTGACAAGAGAACCAAAAAGCAGATCAAAAAGGCAAAGGGGCGGTATCCTTTTGGAAATAACCCAGCAACATATCCCGCAGAAGTTCATTCCGGTCTACCTCTGTAATGATATGCCGAGCGCCCTTGTGGTTAGTGATGTACGCGGGATCGCCCGTCAGGATGTAACCGATGATCTGATCGTTGGGACGATATCCCCGCTCCATCAGGGCCGCGTACACGCGGCGCATAATCTCTTTTCTCTGTGTCTGGTTCATTGTCTCTTCGCCTCTTGTCAAAACGCATTGTCCCGGACGGCCCCGTCCTTAATTTCCAGAATGTCCTCAATGGGGATGAATGTGCCATCCATGAGGACCACAATGCCCTGTAAGGGGTCAATCTTTTTGATCGTCCCCAGGTTGGTGACATAGGCCCCGCCGTCTTTCTTTTCATCAGGCTGGAACCAGGTGAATACGGCCTCCCTGCCCGCTTCGAACAGATACCGCAGCTTTTCATCCAGGATGGTCTTTTCCTCCTCGGTGAGCTCCGCCCGCTTTCCGGTGACGCGGGCGGTCTCCCGGATGGCCGAACCGTAGCCGGACAGGGCTTGAAAGGGCTGGAACTGCGCCGCCCGGTCCGTCATGGGCATACGGGGGTGTCTGGCGGATGTGGGATGAGGCAGATCAATGATATCGTCGTAAGCTCCCATTTCTACGATTTATGCCCTCCGATAAGTCCATTGCGGTCGGCGGCGGTAGCGCCGTCCATCAGATTGGTCCCCTTCAAAATGGCGTTCTTGCCAAATTTGCTTTTGATGCCCAGCATAGCCTCCTGGAGTCTTCTTTCTCGGGCCAGCTCCGCCGCCTCGGCCTCCTTCTGGGCCTGCGCGGCGGCATAGTCGGTGAACAGGTCAAGCTGTTCCATGGCGGATTCGGCGGGGAGGTCGTTTTCATCCATCACCCGGTTGGCGGTGAGATTCATCCGCCGGATCAGCAGGTTTTTGTCCACAATTCGGTCATACAGCTCCAGGATCGCCGCCGTGATGCGTTTGGAGGAGGCGGTGTACTCCTCCAGGTTGGCGGTGCCGTGGGCGTGTTTGGGGATCTGCCGTCCATAGCGGTCCGTCTTGACCTCGCCGTGGTACTGCTTCCGGCGCTCAGAATCCTGGAGGTTTTCAATGTCATAGCCTACCGTGAGGGTTAGTTGGTTGGTCATCAGCCGCTGGCCTACCAAATCCAGGGCAAGCTGGTCCGCCATCTCCCAGGCCACCATCCGGGCCTTATCAAAGGAGTAGGGACAGGTGAGCACCTGGCCGGAGCCGATGCTTTTCGTCTCGGGCTTGTACGCCTTGATGTCGGCCATAGCCACCGGCTCATACCCCCATGCATGATCCACCAATATCTCTGCGTTCACACCGAACATTTTGTAAAGAAGCTCTTCATTATAATAGTCGGTTGGCTTGCCGATGGAGCACCGGGCAATATCCCCCATGGTGTAGAGCCCCTGTGCCTCCAGCTTTTTGGCGTAGCCCGGTCCCACCCGCCAGAAGTCGGTGAGGGGGCGGTAGTCCCACAGCAGGCGGCGGTAGCCCAGCTCATCCCTCT
>OFGB01001177.1_pt1 | contig 16606 bp, 13 predicted proteins | sample 1521491 | NCBI WGS metagenome assembly OFGB01 (sample SAMEA3504095, study PRJEB24116) | mouse gut metagenome | biome: mouse gut; feature: mouse-associated habitat; material: faeces | place: Denmark | collected 2011
TGGTCGGCAGGCTCAAGATTCCGAGAGCCTATCATACTGTAATGCGCTCAATATGTGGATTGCTGGGTGTCAGACAGCAGAGGAAGTGCAGGAGATATTCTACGGTGCGGATGCGCCGGAGGAGTACAGATCTGAGGTTTTGCAGGCATATCTTATACAGATAGCCGAGATGGCGGAGGGGAAAACAGAAAATGAAGGCGAAGAAACTGATGAGTAAGTATATGGCGTTGCTACTGATCGGCGGCGTAGCGTATGTCCTGTTGGAACTGGAGTGGCGTCAAAAGAGCCATTGGACGATGTTTCTGTTGGGCGGATTGTGTTTTATTTGTCTGGGGTTGATAAACGAACTGATATCATGGGATATGCCGCTATGGCAGCAGGTTATCATTGGTGCCTGCATCGTTACAGCATTGGAGTTTTTGACTGGTTGCATAGTCAATCTGTGGCTAGGATGGGACATATGGGATTACAGCGCCCTCCCGGGCAATGTGCTTGGACAGATATGCCCGCAGTTTTTTGTCTTATGGATGCCGGTGGCACTGGCCGCGATAGTGCTGGATGACTGGTTGCGGTACTGGTGGTTTAGAGAGGAGAGACCACACTATAAGATCCTGTAAAAAATAGTCAGATGCAGAAATGCACCTGGCTTTTTTAATAACATAGCGGAAGGAGGTGAAACAGATTGAGCCTGAATGAACTTATTATGGGCGGAGGCGGCGTGTTGCTTGCTTTGCTGACAATCATCCAGATCGTCCCTATAAAAATTAATCCGTGGTCTCGGATAGCCCGAACCATAGGGAGGGCGATGAATGTGGAGATCATGGACAAACTGAATGAGAGCGAAGCTACGGATGCCAGATACCGGATCATCAGATTCGACGATGAAATCCGGCATCATGTCAAACATACGGAAGAGCATTTCAATCAGATTATGAGCGATATCGATGAATATGAGCGATATTGCAGCACACATCCGGCTTATAAAAATAGCAAAGCAGTGATGGCAATTGAAAACGTCAGGAGAATTTACCAAAAATGCAGGAAAGAGAATGCATTTTTGGTGTAACTAAAAATCTTAAGAACAGGAAGAAAGTGAGGACTGAAAAATGAATATGGAACTTATGGTGCAGTATATTACTTATGGGCTGATGGCGCTTGGCGCGCTGTCTTTTCTGGTGGCGGTGATTGTCCAGGTGATCAAAGAACTTCCCGGTGTGCAGAAGATACCGACCAGTGTGGTGGCACTGGTGGTATCGGTGATCCTGTGCCCGCTGGCAGTCATCATTGCCTGTCAGTATTTTAAGATTGTGATTGTTTAGTATTATGTTTTTTCTGCCTTTCTCGCGGCTTTTGTGGTATATGTGATTGCAACCGGGGGATGGGAGAAAGCGGCGGAAATATGGAGCCGCACAAAATATAAAAAGAATAAATGATCAGGGGGAGCTTTGGCTCCCTGCTTTATTACTCATAATGAGCAGAAAGGAGATAATATGATTATCAATGTACATGCTGGGCATAATCCGGCAGGAAAAGTAGCGTGTGGTGCGGTAGGATTGATCAACGAATCAACGGAAAACAGAAGAGTGAAGGATGAAGTGGTATCCCAGCTCCGTGAACTCGGACATACAGTATATGACTGTACGGTGGATAACGGGAGCGGCCAGAGTGATGTGTTGAATAAAATAGTGGCAAAATGTAACGCCCACGCGGCGGATCTGGATTTGAGCATACATTTTAACAGTGGTGCTGCAGATCAGAGAGGAAATGGAAAAACGACAGGTGTAGAGTCACTGATATACTCAGCGGGCAGTGCATCCGGAAGCGTAGCGGAAAGAGTGTGTGCCGCCGTTGCAGATCTGGGTTTTAGAAATCGTGGTGTAAAATATAGACCGGATCTGCGTGTACTGAAAAGCACGAAGGCACCGGCAATACTTGTTGAGTGTTGTTTTGTGGACGATAAAGATGATGTGAGGATATATGATTATTTTTCTATGGCATCAGCTATTGTGAAAGGAATTACCAATCAGAGTGTTCAGAATGTTCCGGAAACTGCGCCGGTCGAATCCGGAGAGGAGACTGTCGTGGGACCTTCGGGGGCTTTGTACAGGGTACAGGTAGGAGCGTACAGCAGGAGGGGAAATGCGGATGCAATGGTGGACAGGCTGAGAAAAGAAGGATTTGATGCCTTCATCGTTATGGCATAAGACTAAGTAATGTCTTAGTAATTATTCCGTTTAATGTTCCTATTGGTACGCCGATCATCGCCGCCGAATCCGGCTATGTGGAAGCACTAGGCTGGAATCAGTACGGCGGCTGGCGCATCGGCATCCGCAGCTTTGATAAAAAGCGCTACTATTACTATGCGCATCTGCGGCAGAACTATCCATATGCGGAGAATCTGAAAGAGGGGGATATCGTTTCGGCAGGGGATGTGATCGGTTATATGGGGCATACCGGCTACAGCGCGAAGGAGAATGTCAATAATATAGAAACGGTACACCTGCACTTCGGGCTGGAACTTGTGTTTGATGAGTCCCAGAAGGAGAGCAATAATGAGATATGGATCAACTGTTATGAGCTGACAAAATTTCTTTCGAGAAACCGCAGCAAAGTATATAAGGTGGAAGGGACAAAGGAATGGAAGCGGGTGACTGAGATCAAACTGCCGGAGGTAGATGCGGCTAACTAAAGTTATCACTTTTAATGTCTTGACAGAATGGATTGGGGGTTGTATTTTGAAAAGAATACTTTATCGGAAAGGATTTATTTTATTCGGAAATGAAACGGAAACATAACCTTGCATACAGAGTGTCGGCAGTCAGCATCGCGGTAAATCTGGTGCTGTCCTTTTTGAAACTGCTGGCGGGTATACTGGCGTCCTCCGGCGCCATGATCTCCGATGCGGTGCATTCGGCTTCGGATGTGTTCAGCACGGTCATAGTGATCGTGGGCGTTGCCATGTCGCGGAAAAAATCGGATGCGGACCATCAGTACGGACACGAGCGGATGGAATGCATGGCATCTCTTTTGCTGGCGGCGGTTCTGGCGCTGACCGGCGGCGGTATCGGGATAAGCGGTATCCGGAAGATCACGGCAGGGAGTTATGAGACGCTGGCCGTGCCGGGGATCGTGGCGCTGGTCGCCGCCGTGGCCTCTATTGTGGTGAAGGAGTGGATGTACTGGTACACAAGGGCGGCGGCAAAAAAAATTAATTCCGGCGCACTGATGGCGGATGCCTGGCATCATCGTTCCGACGCCCTTTCCTCGGTGGGCGCTTTTATCGGTATCTTTGGCGCCAGAATGGGCTATCCGGTGCTGGATGTCGGGGCAAGCGTGGTGATCTGTCTGTTTATCGAAAAGGCGGCTTTTGATATCTTTCGGGATGCCATGGATAAGATGGTGGATAAATCCTGTCCGGATGAACTGGTGGGCAAAATGAAAGAGGTAGTCCGGAAGGAGGAGGGCGTCATCGATATTGACGATATGAAGACGAGGCTGTTCGGAGATAAAATTTATGTGGACGTGGAATTTTCTGCGGATGGCACAAAATCTCTTGAGGAGAGCCATGATATCGCGGAGCGGGTGCACGCGGCGATCGAGCGGGAATTTCCTGCCGTAAAACATTGTATGGTGCATGTGAACCCGTATCATGGCTGAGCCGCTGCCTGTTATGGAGAGTGACAAAAAATAATAACTGGTAATTTCGGACGTAACATGCTATGATAAATATGCGGCAGAAAATGTATTTTCATACACCGTGTATATCGTTAGGCGGAAAAGAGGGGAAAAGGGATAAAGGACAGAGCACTTGTCATATGGAAGAGGATAGAGCGGGATATCAGGCAGCATGGAGCGGGGATTGCGGTTGTTGTCGTATTGTATTTTGTCATGCACGCTCTGTTTAACGCTTTTTGCCCGTCGATTCTCATCACCGGGTTTCCCTGTCCGGGATGCGGCATGACGAGGGCGGTAATCTATCTGCTGAAAGGGCAGTTTCTGAGATCCTGGGCGCTGAATCCGGCGGCGGGACTCTGGGTGCTCTGGGCGTTTTGGCTTTTCCTGGAACGTTATATCAGGGGCAGGAAATGCAGAGGACTTTCCTTGGCACTCTGTGGGATTGCCGTGTTTATGGTGATTGCTTATGTGGTGCGCATGAAGATGTATTTTCCGAATAAACCGCCCTATGTATATACCGGAAATAATCTGTTTTCAAGGATCATACCAAACTACGGACAGATGATAAGGCATCTGCTCGGCAGATAGATAAAAGTATGGAGCAATCGACAGACCAAAGCGGTGAATCCGTTTTACATAAATCAAAAGAAGGAAGAGAAAAAGGAGAAGGAAAATGGATAGTTGGAACAATAACCAGAATAAAGATCAGGAATCGGATGTGTCCGTAAGCGGACAGTTTGGCGGCAGCCCCAATCCTTATCAGGATCAGAATATGTATAACCAGAATACCGGAAGCAGTTACAGCCAGTCCCAGAATGGGACGGACAGCTATGGCCAGCAAAGCACCGGAAACGGCTATGGGCAGAATACGGCAGGAAACAGCTACGGACAGGGGCAGAATAACTATGCTTACGGTCAGCCCTTTGCGAATTACAACCAGCCTCCATATCAGGGACCGGGATTTGCGCCGACGGAAATGGAAGAGCCGGTTGGTGTGGGCGAGTGGGTAGGAGTTTTGGTTTTGGCAACGTTTGTCCCCTGTATCGGCGTGATTCTGATGCTTGTCTGGGCTTTCGGCAATACGGAAAAGAAGAGCAAAGCCAATTTCTGTAAAGCATTTTTGATTATCTGGCTGATCAAGTTGGCATTGAGCGCGATCCTGTTTATCGTGTGGGGCGCATCTTTAGCAGCGATGGTCAGTGAATTTTAGGATATTCCCTGCTCGGAAGTCCAACGTCCGGAGGCGCCGCAGGGCAGCACGAGGGAACTTTTTGTGACAGGAAGTCCGATCTCGTCAGCCTCCACGCAGCCGCCGAAGCGGGCGGTAAAAACAGTATGCATCATATAGGACAATACGGCGGGCTGCAGTCCCGTCGTATAGGAGTTCAGCAGTACGAAGAGCGGCTTATCCGATAAAATTTCCGACACGAGTGTCAGAAAAGGAAAAATGCTCTCTTCTATTTTCCAGACTTCGCCGCCGGGACCTCTGCCGTAAGAGGGAGGATCCATGATCACGGCGTCATAGTGATTTCCGCGGCGGATTTCCCGCTGAACGAATTTTACGCAGTCATCCACCAGCCAGCGAATGGGCGCATCGGAAAGGCCGGAGGAGGCTGCATTTTCTTTTGCCCAGTTTACCATGCCTTTGGAGGCATCCACATGCGTCACATTGGCGCCGGCCTTTGCGGCTGAAATCGTGGCGCCGCCGGTGTAGGCGAAAAGGTTTAACACTTTTACGGGACGTTCCGCCCGTCTGATCAGTTCCGAAAACCAGTCCCAGTTGACAGCCTGTTCCGGGAAAAGGCCGGTATGCTTAAAGCTGAATGGCTTTAAATGGAAGGTCAAATCCCTGTAATGGATGGTCCATTCCTCGGGCAGATTAAAAAATTCCCACTCCCCGCCGCCTTTGCGGCTTCGGTGATAATGTCCGTTTCTTTTTTTCCAGCCGCTGTGATGTCTGGGCGTATCCCAGATCACCTGCGGATCAGGGCGGACCAACAGGTATTTTCCCCATCGCTCCAGTTTTTCTCCGGCGGAGGTGTCAATGACTTCATAATCTTTCCAGTTTTCGGCTGTCCACATGGGAAGTGTTCCTTTCGTACGGTGTGATGGCTTGTTCTTTTGCAGCTGCTGACGTAATAACAGGAGACTAATCAACGGCTGGTTAGCCTCCTGTCCGATTCATTTATGCAGGAGTATTCTTTACGGGTTCATTATAGCAGATGGCCTGAATGGTGTAAAGCGCCGGAGGCGGTTTTATATCTCCGCAAGCAGTCCCTGCAGCAGCATAATATGATATTCTTCATCCACAATAATCCTCTTGAGCACGGCGTTCACACAGGCGTCATCTATCATTTTGATATGCGCCGTATACTGTGCGATCGCCTGTTTTTCACTTTCTATATCCTGCAGCAGCATTTCCCTGGCGGTGGCGGGGGATGTCAGATAGCGGGGCGTCCACATGCGAGGCTTTCCGCCCCGGTATCTTGCCGTAAAATCCACATTTCCGCCCAGCAGGCAGATCAGTTCCCCGAGTTTTTGCAGATGTATCATTTCCGCCATCGCGATGCCGAGAACGGATCTTGCCAGAGGACACAGTTCGGCGGAGAGGCGGTTTTCATTGCTGATATATTGTGTGATCGCTGTCATTTCCGATACCATGCCGGCATGATCTACGCTGAGGAGGGCGGCGTAAGCCTGATTTTTTTCACATATCCGGATGGGCGGATAGGGCAGGTCAGCCATGGCAGGACGAATGCCGGAGAAGCTGCAGTTGTTTTCCTGAAAGGATGTCATTTCTTTCATATTGAAAAGTCTCCGATCTGTTTTATTGTTATGATATGCAGGGGCTGGTAAAAAGGTTCACACCGGCCGGAAAGATTTCTGATTTTATATCTGAAAATGGTTGAATTTCTGGAATATTTCACCAAATGATCGAAATGTGTGCTATAATAAAAGAAATTTTGGGATCGGAGCATACTTATGATTTACGAATTTTATGGGTGTCTGTCCGGAGAAAAAAAAGAAGAGGGAGGAAGGCAGCGGACCGGCCTGGAATTTCAGGTGGTGGAGAGGCATCTGCTGGATGTTTTCCTGAGAGCGGAGTGTAAGCGGCAGATGGTTTTGGAAAAGCATGAGGAGGTTTTTCGTGCGTTTGAAGAAGATGGTATGGGACATGAAAGATTCCGCAAGATAAAGGTTCGATACCTGGGAGATATGGAGTTCCGGCTGCTTTCCGTCTACTTTGAGAATTTGGAATATGCCAGATACCGGTATGAGAACTGGTATTTTGTTCGTTTCAGCGATGAAAAAAACGGGCTGTCGGGGACGGTATATGATTGTTCCCTTTATGACTGGGGTGGAGAGGACAGCGAGGAAATCAATGCGTACTGTAATCTTGAAATGCTGCCCCGGGAGCAGGCGGAAAACCTGAAAAAGCTTTATGATCCTTACCTTCCGGAGGAAAGCGATATGCGGCAGGAGAAGGAGGCAGGGCTGAAAGCGATCGGTGCGGGAACGGTTTTTCAGGCGGTAAGGTTTGTCTATGTAGGTGCGGCATTGTGTGCTGTGCTGCTGGATAATTTGGGCACAGAGGTGGCTTTCTTTGATCTGGGAACACGGGTTTCCGGAGTTATGGCGCTGGCAGCGAAGCAGCCCTCCGCACAGAATGCCCGCAATGCGATACTGACATGCCTGCAGCAGATCGGTCCCGGGAATCCGATGACGATATTTATTTCCCACTGGCATGTGGATCATGTGAATGCGCTTGGTATTTATCTGACAAACCATGGAAATCTGAATAATATTGTCAATCATTCGGAATGGTATGTTCCCGCATCAGGATGTCCGATGTTTATGTGGATACAGGGTATGGTACCTGCGGCGTCCTTTCATGCATATCCCCGGGGAGCGGCACAGGCGCCCGTAAATGTTGCCGGCAATCCCAATATTCAGGTGGGAAAAATTGATCTGCAGGGGAATTTGCACGCCCATCATCAGGGACTCTATGTGACAATAACGCTTGCCAGCGGAAATCGGGTGCTGCTTGTGGGAGATACGACTTATGAGGGGCTTCCTGTCGGGATCAGAACCAACGGAGGCGCCGGGTATGACTGTCTGCAGGTGTGTCATCACGGAGGTGATTATTATCTGCCGCCGGCGAATCAGAATGCGGGGACTGCAATGGGGTTCATACCGACGGCGGCTGTCGGAGCAACGGCGGTCTATTCGGCGGACGGCAGAACATACGGGCATCCGGATCCGTTTTTTGTTGGACACCATCAGGGGCAGGGTTATACGGCAGCCAATGAGTGGAATCTGAATCAGGGGGCGGTGAGCGGAACTTTTTTCTGGGATTATCAGTGAGGGAAACAAAAATACCGGATGGAAACCGCATGTCAGAACAAAGGGGCGGCAGAGAACAAATGACGGATATCGGCATCATTGCAGATAAAATAAAAGAAAATATACGGGGAGATAAACTGCTTCTTGGTGATAAAACGACAGGCATTCCTCATATTATGTCGCTGTTTTACGGATATACCAGTGAAAAGCAGCTGGAACTGAGGGAGATTACGTATTCTTTTGAGAAGGATATTCTCAGTGTGGGAGGCAGCGGAGTTTTTCCCGGTGGTATATCCTGTTCTGTGGAAATGGTATTTTGGAATGATGAGGAGGGAGTGCTGCAGGTTGATATGCCGCGGCAGTATCTCTTCCGGGAATTTTCGCCGCAGCAGTTATCCTGCCGCTGCGCATACGGACAGGAGGCGTGGCTGGTCAGTTTTGTGCAGCAGAGTGCCCTTTCGGCGGCAGAGATGCTGGCGGGAGGCATAAGCTGTCTGGGGATTTCGGTGCCTGCGTCCTGTTTCGGGGAGGCGGGAGATCTCTACGGGATGCGTTTTTCGTTTGAAATACCTTTTGAGGAGACCGGGACAAAAAAAGATGATTTTACCAATTTTAACAAAGAGACATATTTTTCTCTGTACTTTGATACAACGATGAGAATTGACCTGTCAGGCGTTTTCGCGCAGGGAGAGCAGGTGGGGCTTGGCATCCGGTCTTTTCAGATGGAAAAATTCGGGGAACTGTCCCGGTTTTTCTTTGCCGGCAGCCTGAATATATGGGACTTTGTACTTCCTTTCACAGTGCGCTATGGGAGCGGTTCGCTGACGCTGGCCGCAGAAAAGGATGAAAAAAGTATATTGGTAATTCCGGCGGTCAATGATCTCGGAAAGATCATCGGGCTGGATGATCTGCATCTGCCGGAAAGTTTCAGCAGCCTGAGTCAGTTTGGGTGTGAAACAATTTCTTTGTCTGTTTCGGAGGACTTCAGAAGCCTTCTTTCTTTTACCGTGGTTATTTCCAATCAACATGTCTGGCAGATCTCACAGGAGCCGGATATACATATAACGGATCTGCGGGCGGGTTTTACGAAAAACGGCGTGGGAACAGAGGTATTTATCAGCGGGCAGTCTGTTATTGCGGGAACGGTGCTGACCTTGTCGGCGGCGTACCATACCAGGGATGGCTGGGTGTTCAGATGCTTTATCGGGGCGGAAGGGGGAGAAAAGCTCAGCCTGGGCATCCTGTTTGAAAAGCTCTGTGATTTTCTGGGATTTGGCACAGTGCCGTTCCCGCTGCCGGATCAGGAGATCACAGGCGCCATGGCAGCCTATTTTCTGCAGACAAAGGAATTTTCGGCGCATATGGAGATCGGAAAACTGACCGGTGACTTCCGTTACTTTTTCGCGTCTTCCAAATCCTATTGTCTCCGCCTGAGAGCGGGGTATGAGCTGAAACTGTCCGGGCTTCCGGTGGTGGGGGAGGATCTGCGTCTGCTGGATGGTATGACGGTGAAGGATATCGGGCTGGAAGCGGGAGCGGGGAGCACGGTGCTGGAGCTTGATTTTTCCGGTGAGAAGCTGGTACTGGAACTTGCGGGAGAAAAGAGGGAAAAGGAGCTGATGGGGAGAAGGCAGGAGTCATATCCGGCATCGGCGGGGGCATCCGGCAGCATGAATATATTCTGGTTCCGTATGGAGAAGCATTGCTCCGTTTTTACCATTCACAGAATGGGTATTGGATTTGACGGCGAAAAGATTACGTTTGCCTTTGACGCGGAACTGGAGGCAGGTGCATTCCGGCTGGCGCTGGACGGGCTTGCCATATTAGCCGGACTGGCAAGAGTCCCAAAGATATCTTTTTGCTTATCCGGAATGTCCGTGGGTTTTTGTGCGCCTGCTCTTTCCATCAGCGGCGGTTTCCGGCATACCGAAAGGGAAGGGGGTTCTTCCTATGACGGATCGCTCCTTGTAGGGATGAAAGGAATATCTGTCTTTATGACAGGCGCCTATGGGGAGGGTTCCTTTCTGGCATATGGGATATTGCGGGCAAGGCTTGGCGGTCCTCCTGCTTTTTCGGTTACCGGGCTGGCAGTTGGATTCGGCATTCATAAATACCTGATGCTCCCGCCGATTGAGGAGGTGGAGGAGTTTCCGCTGGTGGCAGCGGCGGCGAGGGAAGATATGTCGGCAAAAAGCCTGCTGGATGGGCTGAGGGCAAATACGGAGGATTTGGGGGGGCAGAACTTTTTTGCGGCAGGCGTCAGGTTTCATTCCTTTGGCATGGCGTATTCCTTTGCGCTGCTCACCGTCTCCTTCGGACAACATATGGAGATAGCACTGCTGGGCATCTGCGAGATGACGGCTCCGCCGATGGAGCAGGAGGGGACGAAGGAGCCCATCCGCCCTCTGGCAAAAGCCAGACTGGCGCTGCGGGCGGCTTTGCTGCCGGAGAGCGGCGTATTTTCGGTGGAGGCGCAGCTTATGCCGGGTTCTTATATTCTGTCGGAAAGCTGTAGGCTGAGCGGCGGTTTTGCGTGCTGCGTCTGGTATGCGGGGGAGCATGGGGGCGATTTTGTGATCACCCTGGGCGGATATCGGAAAGGGTACGGGAAGCCGGCGCATTATCCGGATGTGCCGCGGGTTGGCTTTCACTGGGATGTGACGCCGGAGCTGAAACTGAGCGGCGAGATGTATTTTGCCCTCACGCCCTCCATGCTGTGTGCGGGCGGAAGGCTGGATGCGGTTTTTGCCATGGGGGCACTGCGAGCCTGGTTTACCGCCTATGCGGATTTTGAGATGGGGTGGAAGCCCTTCTATTATGACATTAATGTCGGTATAAGCCTGGGGGCGTCCATCACACTGGACCTGTGGCTGTTTTCCAAAACGTTTACCCTTGAGATGGCGGTGGACCTGCACCTGTGGGGACCGGAATTTCACGGCAGGGCAAGAATCACCTGGTGGGTGATCTCCTTTACGATCGCTTTCGGGACGGGAGCGGAAGGAGAAAAGACAATTGACTGGAGCGGGTTTAAAAACAGCTTTTTGCAGGATAGCACAAAGTGCGCCGGCGAGGGGGAGGATGAAGAGGAGGAAGGGATCCTTTCGATCCATGCGGCAAAGGGAGTGATCGGAACCCTCCCGGAAGGGGACGGGGAGATCGGGATGCTCCATGCGGATACGGTGGTACTGGATGTGGAATCGCTGATTCCCGGTGCTGCTTTGAAGGTGAACGGTGTAAAGTTTGCGGCAGATGATGAAAGCGAACTGGGCGTATATCCGATGGGAGAGAATGTAACGCTGGCGTCCGAGATGGATATTTCCGTTGAAACATCCGGCGGGAAGGAAAGGATATCCTGCCGGATACGGGAAGTCAGGCGCAGTGTGCCCAAAGCACTCTGGGCAAAACAGATCCAAAAAGCGGGAGAGGGCGAGGAGGCGTCCGAGATGATAAGAAACGTTCCTGTGGGCGCAGCTATCACCTTCGTCCCAAAAGATATGACGATGTTTCCGGCAGAGAAGTTTCTGACGCTGGATATGCTTTCGGAATATGAAAAGATAGAAAAGGAGTTTGGTTATACTTCCGCGCTGGTTTTTGATATCACCGGCAAGGATACCGGCTTTGAAGTATTTCGGAAAACAGCCGACGGTATTCCGGATAAAGTGGGTGCCTTTGCAAAGGAAATGGAAACCTTCGGCTTCCATTTTGACATCTCGCCGGATCTGAGTATTATGGCGGAACATGCGGAGGATTTGTTTGATGAGGCGTTTTGGCTCGGCGGTTTTGAGAGCCTGAGATAGAGAGATAATGGAGGAGCATGATGGAGGATATTGAGGTGAGAGCCGGGGAAGAAGCGTATGGAATGAAGTTTATGGAAAAGATAGAGCCGTCCTTCGGCGACGGGAAGATTTCGGTGCATGCCGTACAGAAGGTGCGGATTACAAAGGAGGATGGGGAGACCATCACCGATAAACTGACGGCGCGGAAGGACTTTCTTGTTGCCTCCCGGGCGTTCACACTGGATGCTTCCGATGTGTATTCGGTTTCGCCCGGGGAGAATGCCTGCGGAAATTTTTCCAATGAACTTCCCCATATTACATTTTCCAGGCGGACGTATCCCTGGGAGCATCAGAGTGCTTACGGGGAACCGTGGCTTGCGCTGCTTCCGCTTACGGAGGGGGAATATGAAGAGCGGGAGATAACGGTTGGGGAGCTTATGGGGGAAGAGGGAGAAGATGTTTATTTTCCCGTATCTGCCCAGCCTGAGATTTATATGGAGAAGGACAGCGATATCTGCCATGTGATCGATCTGGACAGGGAGCTGTTTGAGTATGTTGCGCCGTGCAGAGGAGAGAGGGCTTTGCTGGCACACGGAAAATTTCTGAATTTACTGGAAAAAACGGATGAAACGGTTCGGATGGACGGGTATTTTTCAACGGTAGTGGGGGGGCGGTTTGTGCCCTCCGCCGGAGAAGATGTTCTGAAATGTGTGATCCATCTTGTTTCGATGCTGGGGTATGACGATCCCGGGGAGATTCCCGGGAAGTGTCCGAAAATCAGGCTGGTTTCCCTTTACCGCTGGAGCGTCTTTTCGGGGAAACGGGAGGAGCCCGGGTTTGTCTCTTTGATGGAAGGGATACACTGCGACGTGTTCAAGATAGAGAAAGACAATGCGCTGCTGCAGCATGGCTATGTGCCGAAGCGGCATCTGTTCAGAAGCGGAGAAAGCACCGTTTCGTTATACAGAGGACCGCTGCTGCCCTTTGAATATGAGAAAAAGAAGACGGAAGCCTCAGCGGAAAAAATGCCTGCCACGGCGGACGGAGCCCTTATCTTTGATCGGGATACGGCGCTTTTTGATACATCCTACGGTGCCGCATGGCAGCTTGGCAGACTGCTTACGCTGGAAAATAAGGGGATGGCGGCGGCAGTGGTGAAGTGGAGGAGGCAGGTGGAGCGGGTACTGCTGAGACGTTCCGCTTCGGCTTTTCTGTATCAGAAAATAAACCGGGATTACTCGCCGGAGATGGTCGCCCGGCTGGCGGCGGAGCGTCTTTTATGTGAGGTGGGGGAAAATGCCGGATGCCGGGATAAGTCCCTGACGGAAGATAAAGAGGACCACAATGCAAGGGCAGGAGAGGACTTGGGATGAAAAGGTGGAAAAATAAGGTACCTGTTGTCGAAGCACTTTTGGATGCCGCAGAAAAAGGACAGTTGAGTGAGAGCCGGTTAAAAGAAAACGGAAGCAGGGAATACGCCCTTTTGTATCCGGAGGAGATAGCGGCGTGGATCGCCGAACTGAAGCTGTTAAAGGGTGTGCCTCTTTCTTATCTGGCAGGAGATGAGATGCAGCTGCCGCCGGAGAGCATCCGGTTCTTTTATGTGGATGAGGACTGGACGGCACAGATGATAAACGGTGCCCTCAGCATCGGTGCCCACAGCACCGGGGCAAGAGAGATGAACCGTCTGTTTTCGGAGCCGTTTCAGGGGTTTGGAAAAAGAAACATCCGCCAGCCCCGGAAAAATTGTATTCATGAGAATCAGATGCAGTTTTACGGAGAGGGTGAAAAAAACAGGGAGAGCGGCGTATTGACGGGATTTCTTCTGCGGTCCCGGCTGGTGGGGCTCTGGAAGGGGCTGGAGAGCAGCGCGGTGGACCGAAACGGATCGGAACTTGCCATCCTGCGCATGGAGCAGCTTTCGGGGGAAATAATGCTCTGTATTTATGAGGGCGAGGTGGAAAAGCTGCGGGTGAAGGAACCGAAGGAGGGACTTCGGTTTGGCAGCCATGAGAATGACAGAAAGATCCGGGTGCGGGAGGTGAGACCGGGGTGTGAGGGGCAGGTGATACCCGGAAAAACGCTGCAGATTACCGCGAATGATTACGGAAGGGCAGATATTCTCTCCCTTGCCGGGAAACTGAAAGAAACATTGCAGGCAGAGAAGATGACTTCGGCGGAACTGGCAATGGAACTGATGATTGCGCCGGGACTTGCGGAGTTTCAGAGGGAGGAACGGAAGAATGGGTGAGGGACCGCTTATCATACCTTTTCAGATAGAAGCTTATATGACAAACAATCAAAATACGCCGGATAAAAGCTGCGTGCGGATTTCTCCGGATTACGCAAAGGTGGAGTATACTTCATATCTGGGCGGAAAGATGGAGCCGCCGCCGTTTACGACTCATCCGCCCCTGCGCGCCGGCGTTCATCTGCATTTTATCCTGCCGGGGTGTTTCAGAAGGGCGCAGCAAAAAGAAAAGGAAAACGGGGCGGGTTATGTCTGGGATTACGCGAAGGCCCCAGACAGATGGATTGTAACCCGAATGGTCTTAAGTGACAGCGGGGAACTGAACTGTAAGAACTTTATCGTGGAAAGCAATTATCTGGGGCTGGACAACAAAGAGAGCGTGGCGATTCCCTGGCTTTCCGATCAGGAAACCAGTCACAGGTTTCTGGGAAGATGCCGCGAATATCGGGAGGGAGCCTCTAAAGATCACAGCGGCAAAGAGATGAAGGCGGGTGAATATCTGAAGCCTTTAACTGCCATGGGGGCGGGAGATCCCTATTTTGCCGCGTATTATCCAAACTGCCGCAGTGTATTCGGGTTTTATGACGATATGGCTGGGGGGGGGAGAAAGAGGAAGACGACTTATTTTGTGTGGGGGTTTTTCTCAGATCCTCAGGATGATCCTTTTTATAAGGCAGATCCGGAAACATTTGCGGATCTTGCGCGGGAACTTGGGTTTACGGTGGAGAATAAACAGTTTTATACGGATCACTGTGTATTGTTCGGGGAAGTGTGCGCTCTTGAGTGGCAGGGCGTTTCGGCGGAGTATCCGGACGGCATACCGGGGGGAGAGATCAAATGCGGTATCGGCAACACTTCTGCGGAAGTGATTTCGGCTGTTATCAGTCAGGCGGCAAAGGAGGAGAAGGGAGCGGATCTTGAGCGCCTGTTCAATGCCCTGCAGTATGAGGTGGCGGAGGAATTTGAAGAGATAGACGGTATTGCCCGGGTGGAGGATGCCATTCATGCAAGGACTTTTGCCCGCAGGGAAGGGGGAGAGATACTGCGGCTGGAATTTCATGACAAAAAGCCGGAAGAGTTGCCGAAGGGAGCCGGGAAGTCGCTGGCCGTGTGCAACCGAACCATCCGGCAGTATAACAGAAAGCTGGATGAACTTGCCCACTGGCAGGATGCGGCGTATGCGGCATGGTATTCCTATATGCTTCGCTATGAAGGAGACGATGCCCCGTCTTCGGAAAAAGAAACCATGCGGAAAGAAATTTTCAGGCTCTTAAGGGAAGTAATTCCTGAAATACGGAAGGAGGCAGAGCAGTTAAAGAAGGAAGCGGAGGCCTGTTATCAGGCGCTGTGCGGATTATTGTCAGAGAGCGGCATTACCGCGGAGAAAACGCCGGAGGAAGATTTTCTGGCGCCCGTCGATCCGGTGGTTTTGCTGTATGGGGAAGGGGTAAAACGAAACTATGCCTTTGTCGATGAAGGCAATATTTTATGTCAGACGGCACCGGTGACGGAGTTGTCCGGGGAGACAGGGACTTTGCAGAAAGCCGATATTCTGCGATATACGGGAAGCGCGGCAGAGATCATTCCCGGTTTTTCGGATTTGCTTGTGCAGGCGGTATGTTTGGATAACCATATGGTGGAAATGATAGGAAGGAAAGAGGGGATATTGTCTCTTTCCTGTGACAAAAGCAGCGTATCCGAACTTGTGGGCAGAGAATTTGCACAGTCCTTCCTGACTTTTTTGATGGAGTGGAAAGTCAGTTTTTATCCCTCCCGTACACTTACGGAAAAAGAGGATGATACCATGCGGTTCTGGAAATTTGACGGCCTGGATTATGACAATGAGGAGCCGCCTTTGGAGAATGTACTTATTTATACCGGACGGAATATGATCACCCCTCATTCCCTTTATCAGTTTCAGTATGTGGCAAAAAAATATCTCTCTCAAAAGGGAGAGCCGGAGGAGGAGATCATAAAGGTGCTGGAGAGGGTGGGAAAGCTTCCGGTTTTGTCCCAGGCTCTGGAGGGACTTAATCGGCAGTTTCTATCCCGCAGACAGGCGCTGCAGGCACCGATTATCGGGAACGAGAGCGACAGGGAACTGACAAAAGCCCTTTCGGCGGTTTTGCCGCCCTTTTTTGAAAAGGCGGCGGTCAACGATATCCAGCCCTTTTTTCCGCTGCGGGCAGGGCATATCCGGCTGGAGAAGATCAATGTGGTAAGTACCTTCGGCAGGATACAGAATGTGCTCGTCAGGGAGATGGAGCCTGTCTGTTCCGAAGTTATGGGGGAATATACGGATCAGCTCAGTCACCGGAAATTCGGCAGGCTTCGCCCGAGAATTTCCGGGAGCGCCCGGTTTTGTTTTGAGGCTGTGTCGGCAAAGGATGACAGCCTGAGAGCCGAACCTGTTCCCGAAATGACGCCGCTGTGCGGGATGATCCTGCCGGAGCTGTTAAACGGAAGGCTGGTGCTGTACTCTCCGGAGGGAAGCTGTTATGGGAGCATCAAGACGGTGTACCGGCGGGGAAAACGGCAGGCGGCATGGGTTTCCCCGCCG
>OFGB01001182.1_pt1 | contig 16557 bp, 13 predicted proteins | sample 1521491 | NCBI WGS metagenome assembly OFGB01 (sample SAMEA3504095, study PRJEB24116) | mouse gut metagenome | biome: mouse gut; feature: mouse-associated habitat; material: faeces | place: Denmark | collected 2011
TCGTCCGCATAATTATCAGACCAGACAAATCCGGATCTTTTTCCCAGAAGATATGATGCCCCTGTAAGGGCGGCGTCCATCTCTTCCTCCCGTGGAAGCGCGATTGACAAAAGCATTTTGTCTGATGATTCCTTCTGCAGACGCCGGATCAATGTTTCTTTTCTCTTTCCCGGCGTCTTCAGTTCAAATCTGCCCAGTCCCCTGGATTTCTCTCCCCCAATTCCGGAATAAGATACCGCCTCCAAAAGTTCCTCCGCCAGATTTTTTTCTTTACCGCTCTCATAAGCAATAATCACATACAAACCATTTCCGGGACGGAAATAAAACATCCCTACATGATAGGGCAGCGTATCTCCCTCTCTTCTCACCGACGCCATCACTCTCTGATGGAATCTGCCAAAATCCTTCATAGGATCCTCTTCCAGATCCACATTTCCGGATATAAACTCATCCAGGCAGTCTACCGGCAGGTATCTTAACTTTTTAAACTTCTTCTTCTCTTCTGAATCTCCTCGATTCCCTCTCTCTATACGCAGCAGCGGTTTAGGAATCATGTAGGAATCACCGTTAAAGGGCAGCGCATCCGAAAACAGCAGCTTTCCCGTTCGCACACTGTCATACAATTCCTCCGCCTTGCCGCATTTCAGCGCTTCAATATACATAGCAGAAAATAATATATCTGCCTGAAATACGTAATCACTGTCGTTTAGCATTCCTCTTCCAAAGTGAACTCCCGTTGTAAATTCTAATTTATACACAGTATAATTCATATTCTTTATTTTCCTTTCCCAGGCGTCGCTGAATTACACCTCGCTTAGAAGCCTCCGGCATTCGTCCAATACATTATCTGATATCTCTCCGATCACAACCTCCAAATCAAGCTCGTCAAACCTGATCTTTCCATATCCTCTTGAACCGCTTCCGCCCAGGTAATCGTATTCCAGCAGCAGAAAACCGTCTCTTAAGATCTCAAAATCCGCTTTCATCTTTTCTTCCGCATCTACTTCATAGATCAATTCCAACGGGAACTCGGCGCCCCTTATGACACGCTCGATCTGCCTCGGATTCGCAACCGCCGTCGTTCTTTTAATACTATTCTCAAATTTGATTTCCGTACTGCTCGTCAGCCCCTGCTTCTTTAGACCTTCCCAGTTAGACATAACCATATCCGAGAACAAGACCCTGCTGCACCTTACCTTGCCCTTTCTGGCGCTTCCGAAAAGCTCCGTCAGACATGGGGCGTCATAATCCGGTTCCACCACCGCCGAATTATACTTTTTTGCAAGCAGCGCCCGCATCTTGCCTTTCAAACTGCTTCCCGGTATCATAGGCAGTCCGCTTCTTACATCCTTTATCACCGGAGCGTCCACCGCGCCAATCGCCGAGAACGCGCTCGAGCCGCCGATATGCATTCCGGTAACCACTTCGATCTTTCCCGTAATTTTCACTTTTGTAATCATAATATCTCTCCCCCTTAGTCGTCTCTTCCGCCTATAAATTTACGAAATGCTACCAACGCTTCCATATATCTGCTGAATAAAATGTAATTCTGCCTGCTGCTTCCGATACCGTCCAGACACTCTAATATCTCAGCCTTTTCCACCAGGTTTTTAACGCCTTGCTCACGTCCCGCCTCATAGACAAACCTGACCTTCAGATACTGAATCCTTCCGGTAATATCCTGGGGAAGCCTTTCTCCCTTTATATTCAGTACGTCGTTATAGATACCGGCCGTCATCGCCAGCAGGTTCCGTATTTTGGAAGTCGTGACGATCGGGATATACCTGTCCTTCTTATCCTTCATCTTCTGCAATCTCTTAATCGCGCTTTCTGCTCTGTCAACATAATTATCTTCTGTCAATATCATTCTACTTCCTCCTTCTCTCTTGTTAAGTAGACATATAGATAAATCGCGGTAATTACTTCTCTGCAATCCTCCTTATCATCTGACCACTGATACATCTTCTGTGAAAATCTTCTGTAAGCCTCCTTCTGCTCCCGGGGGCTATCCTGCCCCGGCTCCATCCTCGACAGAAAATAAACATATCTGGCCCTGTTAAACCGTTCTTCTGTTTCATTTCTCAACAACTCTAATATATGGTATAAGAATGCCTTTCCATATCCTTCTGTCGTCTCAAAGAACGAAGAGATCTCACGAAATTTCTCTTCCATGACCTTCTCTTTAAATACTTTCCAGCAGTAAGTTCCCTGTTCGTCAAAAAGAGTAACCGCGTTCTTACCGCTCATTCCCTTCGACGCTTCCTCCAGCGCCGCTGTCTCTTTCGCTATAATATTTACAGGATAGCCCGACTGATAGATCCCAATCCCCCCGGAGATACTCAGCGTATTCTGAGAGAATCCTGCCAACGCATCTTTTAAATCGATAAACGCCTCCACAACGTCGTTCCACGCGCCTACCAGAAAAATATCGTCTCCGCCAGAATATACGATCGCGGCTTTCCTTTCTTTCCGATCTCCTAAATAACCGCTCTTCCCCTCCTGAAGAATCTTATTCATATAACATTTAAAGAAGAGCGACAGCTGATGGGACAGCGCCGACGTCCTGGATATGGTAACATATCTCTCGTCGCCGTCCGGCCGCCGGAATCCCTGTACAAACGTCTTTCCCAGATTATCTACATCCGCCCTCAGAACGCCGATCCGTTCAATTCCCTCCGCCGCCTGTGCAAATTCCTCAAACGTATCTCCCGATGTATAATCGCCGACCCACAGCTTTGTCGTCACATATTTACCCGTATAAAACTTATTTTTTGTATAGGTTCTTACATAGGAAGAATCCTCCATCCTTATGACAAGCTGCTCCTGCGTATCCGGAATCAGGAATTTTTCTCCCGGCAAGGGAAGCGCCCCGTCCTCATATTTACTCGTAACTGTGAAAAAACTGCGCTTCAATATTCCTCCCGACATCTTCTGAAGCGCGGCGCACACGGAACACCGTCCCTCCTTGTCCACCTTCGCCATCTTTCTGCAGACTTCGCATTCCCGTTCCCCGTCATGCCGCCGTCGGTTCAGTATACGAATCTCTTCCGCGCTGTATCGATGCAGCTTTTTCTCGGAAATAATTCCTGACATCGTATAATAAAGCTCCGAATAGCTGCCCCGAGGTTCGTTTTTCAGGTCATCGGCGCTGCAGGCCGCGTATCCCCCCGCCACATATAACGCCGTTCCGAATTCCTGCAGAAACCATTCGTTCACATCTTTTTCGTAGCTGTCAACAGCGTTTTTCACGATCTCCGTATTCGGAAGAAGCATATAGCAATGGCCTCCGCCGCAATAGATCAGATTTACTCTGGACAAAGAAATCTTTCCAAGCAGCTCGTCAATCAGGTGCTCCATAAGAATCTCCAGATAAAAGCTTCTCGCCCGCAGATTCTTTAACGCTCCCTTGCTGGCCGTCGTATAGATAAAATCCTGAATCCCGGAGATATCCATCGAATACATGAGGAACATCTTTTCCCCATAGCTGCCCTTTGCATCCGTATATAATCTCCGTCTGTAATCATCTTCCTGTTTCCAGGATAAATATTGTTCGACGCACAGAGCCATTGCCGCCGTCATCTTCATGTGATCGTATAAGGAAATATCCGCCAACTCCCTTTTGGAAGTCGAAGACGGAATATAAGATAAATTTGCCTCCAACACGGCAAGAAGAGAATCTACATACCCTTCTGTGAATGTAATACCCCTCAGGTTATCCGTTATATTATATAAGATTTCCTTATAAAAGCCTTCGTCCATAGCAATCGGCCTGTCCGTCGGAAAATTAATTTCCCGATCTATATCCAGAACCTGCCTTGCAAAATGAAAATTCCCCTGGTTTCCGTTTAAAATATTGAAGATACTTGCAAGCGGAACCTCCTTGTCAAATCCGTCCTCCTGATCCGTCCCCTCCCGCCTGTCTGCGGATGCCGCCACATTATCTGCAAAGTATGTAAGATAGGCGTTATCCTTATTATCCAGAGACGCCTTTGTCAGATTTTTACCATGATGATATAAAACGCAATTCAGAATATCCGTATCTTCTATTCCGATCTCATCTTTCAGATAATCATATCCGCTCTGACTGTGGTTTCTGCCGTCTCCGCCTCTGTAAATTACTTTTCCTATATCGTGCATCAAACTTCCGACAACAAGTTTTATCTGTCTCTCCGTCAATTTCTTATCCTCCGCTTTTCATAATTCTGTACGCGCCCATTCCCATCGCCGTCTTTATTCCAACGCCGGAATACTCGCCAAACTCCAGAAGCAGGCGGGCAAAATTCGCCATCGTCTGCGTCCCCGCCAGTTTAATCGTGATCTTCCCCACAAAGGCCGGTATCTTTACACTATCCATATAAAAACAGACGCTTTTCAAATCGTACCGTGTAACCTGAGTATTTTCAAAAAGCTGCGCCAGAACCTCTTCGTCAACCATGCTCTCTTCTTTTACAACCGCGTCGTACTTGTTCATCAAACTCTGATATATACATCTGATATCCGGGTAAAACAGATATTTCCCTCTCTGCTTGAAAGCCGTCGGCGTCAAAAAATGTAATTCTATATATCGCCCGCTCTGCATCTCATAAAAACGCTTTGCCAGCTCTTTTTGTTTTATTTCGCTATACTCCTTCCCGATAATCTCTATCTTAAGCTGCTTTTTCTTTATTTCGACACAATCCAGCTTCAGCAGCGCATCCCTTATAATATATTGTACCGCCGTCTCGTCCATACAGCATACGACCCAATGCCACTCCTTCTCTCGCATCTCCAAATGCTGCGTATAGGGATGCAGCCGGGACTGATGCAGGAATTCCCCGTATTCATCCGGTACCTGTTCCATCAATGCGCCATGGAATAAAGAAGACATCTGGTATGAAAGTTTTTCCGTACATTTTAATGTTATATCCAATTTAGCCAGCATTTTTTCTCCATTTTAACCGCTTTATAATTATTATATTTCCACATCATTTTACATTTTTATTATACCAAACCCTTCTCGTTATGACAAGTTATTGCCGATTCATACTACGGCGCCTCATAAGCGTCTCCTATCGCCTGTATTCTCAGAATCAAAAGCATATTCTTCTCCCCTTTTTATCATAAGTACTCTATCATGTCTTCTTTTCCATTGCTAACCAGGGAAACTATACCTTTTTAAATCCTCTTTCTAAAGTATTCGTCTATTTTCTGCTTGATCTGCGCCGGCTTTAAATCCTTTACCAGATACCCGTCCGGCTTTAACGCCACCAATTTCTTGACGGTCTCCGGGTCAGACCTTCCCGTCAGAAAGATTACCGGAGTATCCGACAGGGCGTCCTCCGAACGGATCATTTCTAATACCTGCCGTCCGTCGCAGACAGGCATCTCATAATCCAGAAGAACCAGATCCGGCTTATCCAGAATAATACAACGGATTGCCGCCGTACCGGACTGGGCAAGCGCGACGTCATAATCCTCTGTAAGCAGCTTCCTGATCCCCTGTCTCACTGTCGCCGAATCATCCACCACAAGCACCTTCCTCTTCAACCGGCTTTCTTTCTTCAAACTACTTTCCCTTTCCATAAGATATTTACCGATCTCAGACATCGCGTTATTCACTTGAATCGGCTCTGCATTCCCTTTCTTCGGAGAATGCTTTGCAGCCGCGCAGTATGAGAAATACCCCTCGCCTGTATCAAAAAGCAGACTGACCTGCAATTTTTCATTTTCAAATACATCCTGGAACTGTTCATAAGTGAGAAGATTCTCTTCTATTAACTCATAACCGTTCATATACGGCATATGATCTCTTACCTGCTCTGCAAATTGACGCGCCATATATCTTGCCGCATTCATTAACAGGGTATTAAGCTTATTCGTCTTAATCCCCATCGTCTTTCCCACCGTATTAATCAACAATTTTTCTTCAAAAACCAGGAATATCTCATATTTTTCTTCCTCCTGATCCGTACCGTAGATCAGACGGTGGTATATTCCTCTTCCGAATTTTTCTCCGCCGTATGCATCCCCGATTACACAGGACTCCAGATGAAACAAATCGTACATCAGCCGAATGATCACCCTTTTAACAGCCTCTTGCTCTTTACCCGGCATAAGCTCCATCCACCGGCTCCTGCTTCTCCCAGTAATCGCCCTGTCTTCCATCAGCGTATGTCCCACGAGCCATCCTGCGCAGACTCCAAGGAAATGCTCCACCGAATCCTCGCAGTAACCCGTCTGCTCTAATTCCTTCTCAAGGGCCGGAAGGGTTCTCTCCCTGAATTCACTGTGAATATGCATGTGTACTCCCAGCCGTTCGTACTTAATAGACGCCATATATTCTTCTTCCTCCATAAAATGTTTCGTCGCGTGATCCTTGAAGAACTTGATCCCTTCCTTGCACGCCCACCGACTCTTATTCTTTTCGTCTGTAAACCTGAACAGTTTATTGATGATCTTAAAAAGCCTTCTATGCTCTCTGTCAATAATATCGACACCAATATTATACTCATCTTTCCACATTAACTGACCTTCCATCTGTTATCCTCCTCAAAAATTAAAATATTTTGACAGATTGTGTATACTGTTATAGTATTCATCTAACAGATTTTAGGAACTAATACCTCTTACATCAAAAAAACCTTTGATGAACTTAATCATCAAAGGTTTCTTTCAACTTATCCATAAATCCTTTTTTCTTCTTTCCTGACTTTGTCTCGCTTCCGGCCGCGCTTTCTGCCGACTGCAGCGTATTTCCCGACAATTCGTCAAATCTCCTCAGCGCTTCTTTCGCCTCTGAACTCAGATGTTCCGGCGTCTGGATCACCAGCGTCACATAGTGATCGCCCCGCACGCTGGAATTCCGAAGAGAAGGAACTCCCTTACCTTTTAAACGTACTTTAGTGTCTGTCCTGGTTCCCGGTTTCACGGTATAGATTACTTCTCCGTCCACGGTCTTAACCCGGATATCCGCCCCAAGCGCAGCCTGAGCGAAGGAAATCGGAACTGTAGAAAAGATATGCATATCCTGTCTCTGGAAAATCGGATGCCTGGATACGACTACTTCTACCAGAAGATCTCCTCTTGGTCCTCCGTTTACACCCGGCTCGCCTTTCTCGCGAATACGCACGCTCTGACCATTGTCGATTCCTGCGGGAATCGTAACCGCAATCTTCTTACGATTAGAGATATAGCCTGTTCCGCCGCAATCCGAACATTTTTCCCGGATTACCTTACCGGTTCCGTTACATTCCGGACAAGTCTGGACATTCTGCACCATCCCAAAGAAGGACTGCTGCGTATATACCACCTGTCCCTTACCGCCGCATTTCGGACAAGTCTCAGGAGACGTCCCTGGTTTCGCCCCGGTTCCGCCGCATTTTGTACACGGATCCTTCAGAACCATATCCAGCTCTTTTTCACATCCAAATATCGCTTCTTCAAATGTGATCCTGACACTCTTACGGATATTCATTCCCTTCATCGGTCCCTGGCTTGCCCGGCCTCTTCTGCCGCCGCCAAAGAGATCGCCGAAGATATCTCCGAAGATATCGCTGAAATCAGCGCCGCTGAAATCAAAACCGCCAAAACCACCGCCGCCGGCTCCGCCTTCAAACGCCGCATGCCCGAATTGGTCGTACTGACGACGCTTCTCCGGATCGCTCAATACTGCATACGCCTCCGAAGCTTCTTTGAATTTCTTCTCGGCTTCCGCATCTCCGGGATTCATATCAGGGTGGTACTTCTTGGCAACCTGTCTGTATGCCTTCTTTAAAGTCGCGTCGTCAGCATCCTTGCTGACGCCCAGCACTTCATAATAATCTCTTTTTGATTCTGCCATAGTTTCTCCCTTTCTTCTATAATATACTCCCGGAATCCCTCTGCGTCTGATTCTGTAAGAGTACATCTATTAAGAAGTCTACACAGGATGTTTCTTCATCATGCAAGAAAATACATATAATGCCGTATACAGATAATTATGAGGACTCCTTTTGCAGACCATCCTGCTTTGTATCCTCATAATTATCTGCGCATATTTGAACCTCTATCTCTCTGCCGCCGATACGACTTCTGTTTTATCTTCAGCTTAAGCTGCCGACATACCGGCCGTCATACAGTTTTAAGATTAGACTTCTTTATAATCTCCGTCTACTACGTCGTCGCCCTGGAAACCTTCCGGCGCCGGACCTGCTCCCGGATTCGGACCTGCTCCCATATTCGGATCCGCGCCCTGTGCTGCCGCGCCTGCCTGCTCGTACATCTTGGTAAATACTTTCTGCGCGCCTTCCATCAACTTATCTTTAGCCGCCTTGATCTCTGCGATCTGCGCGTCAGACATATCTTCCATATTAACCTTGTCAAGCAGCTCCTTCAAAGCTTTGCAGTCTGCCTCGACCGCCTCTTTCTCTGACGGATCAATCTTATCTCCCACTTCTTTCAGCGCTTTCTCTGTCTGGAAGAGCATTGCGTCAGCGTCATTCTTTGTGTCGATACCTTCTTTGCGCTTCTTATCCTGAGCTTCGAACGCCGCAGCTTCTTTGACCGCCTTATCGATATCCTCGTCAGACATATTCGATCCGGCCGTGATCGTAATATGCTGCTCTTTTCCTGTGCCGAGATCCTTCGCAGATACGTTCACGATACCGTTTGCGTCGATATCGAAAGTAACCTCGATCTGCGGTACTCCGCGAGGAGCCGGTGCGATTCCGTCCAGTCTGAACTGTCCAAGAGACTTGTTATCTCTCGCGAACTGTCTCTCGCCCTGAACGACATTAATGTCAACCGCCGTCTGATTGTACGCCGCCGTGGAGAAGATCTGGCTCTTCTTGGTCGGAATAGTTGTATTTCTCTCGATCAGTCTCGTAGCGACGCCGCCCATAGTCTCGATAGACAGTGACAACGGAGTCACGTCCAGAAGAAGAATATCTCCTGCGCCTGCGTCTCCCGCAAGCTTACCTCCCTGAACAGACGCCCCGAGAGCTACACATTCATCCGGATTCAATGATTTGCTGGGTTCTTTGCCTGTCAGACGCTTTACTTCTTCCTGAACTGCCGGGATACGTGTGGAACCTCCGACTAACAATACCTGACCAAGCTCGGAAGCCGTGATTCCTGCGTCGGAAAGCGCTCTCTTAACCGGCTCGGAAGTCTTCTCTACCAGATCATGCGTCAATTCATCGAATTTTGCCCTTGTCAGATTCATATCAAAATGCTTCGGTCCATCCGCAGTCGCGGTGATGAACGGCAGATTGATGTTCGTCGTAGTCGCGGACGACAGTTCTTTCTTTGCTTTCTCCGCCGCTTCTTTCAATCTCTGAAGAGCCATCTTATCCGTAGACAGATCCACGCCCTCCTGCTTCTTGAACTCTGCGATCATGTAATCTGTAACCTTCTGGTCAAAGTCGTCGCCGCCGAGTCTGTTGTTACCCGCCGCCGCTAATACTTCGATAACGCCGTCGCCGATCTCAATGACAGATACGTCGAAGGTACCGCCGCCCAAGTCATATACCATGATCTTCTGCTCTTTCTCATTGTCAAGACCATATGCAAGAGCAGCCGCCGTAGGCTCGTTGATGATACGTTTTACGTCAAGACCTGCGATCTTACCCGCATCTTTGGTTGCCTGACGCTGCGCGTCATTGAAGTACGCCGGTACTGTGATAACCGCCTCTGATACCTTCTCACCCAGGTATCCTTCTGCGTCTCCTTTTAATTTCTGAAGAATCATCGCGGAAATCTCCTGCGGAGAATATTTCTTTTCGTCTACCGCTACCTTGTAATCGCTTCCCATCTCTCTCTTGATGGAAGAGATCGTACGCTCCGCATTCGTAACAGCCTGACGCTTTGCCGGTTCGCCCACAAGACGCTCGCCCGTCTTTGAAAATGCAACTACAGACGGAGTAGTTCTCGCGCCTTCTGTATTCGCGATAACAGTCGGCTGTCCGCCTTCCATAACCGCTACACAACTGTTCGTTGTACCTAAGTCAATTCCTATGATTTTGCCCATGATAAATTCCTCCTGTTTTAATTACTGGTTTACTCTTTTCCATCTAACTTTTGTTCGACTCGCTTCGCTCTTCGAACGACTTTCGCACTAATCTCGAAAATACCTCGTTAAGTGCTCAATGTCAGTTTGCTACTTTGACCATGCTGTGTCTTACTACGGAGTCGCGGTACATGTAACCTTTCTGAAATTCTTCGGCTACGATATTCTCGCCGAAGTTTTCATCCTCCACATGCATCACTGCATTATGGAAATCGGGGTTAAATTCTGTCCCGACCGCGTCGATGGGTTTTACTCCCACTCCTTCTAACGTAGTCATCAGCTTCTTATACACCATCTCCATTCCCTGTACAAAGGGATTCTCTTTTTCTTCTTCCTTCACTGCGTGTAGGCCACGCTCAAAATCATCGACTACCGGAAGAATCTTTTCTATGATATCTTTCGCGCCAATCTCGTACATCTGAGATTTTTCCCTGTCCGTGCGTTTGCGGAAGTTATCAAACTCTGCCATCTGGCGGGTAAGCCGGTCTGTCAGTTCCTCAATCTTCTCATCTTTCTTGTCTTTCTTATTCTTCTTGCCAAAGAACTTTTTGCCGCTTTTCTGCCCTTCTTCGCCTCCGTCTGTATCAGCTTCGGCGTCCTCTACATTACCCTGAATATCTTCCTCACCGACGTCTTCTATTGTTTCTTCTTCTGCATCTTTCACAGCCTTAGAATCTTCTTTTTCAGTCTGATCCGACGCTGCCTTCTTTGCTTCCCTGACAGCTTCTTTTACCATATCTTCCTGGCTTTTCTCCTGATGATCTCCCAAGGGTTCTTCCACCTTTCTTATTCTTTTTTATGAAACATCTGATCCAGCTCGTTCTGAAGCCGTTTCATAGATTTCAACACATGTTCATAATCCATTCTCTTCGGGCCGATAATACCTATCGTTCCCTTCATACCTTCTCCTAATTCATAAGTCGCGGTAACAACACTACAATCTTTCATATTCTGAACCGGGCTTTCGTCTCCGATATAGACCTGAATCCCGGTATTTTCTTCTTTTGCCAGTGTCTGCGTTACTAATTCGGTCAACTGCTGCTTCTCCTCAAACGCATTAATGATCTCCTGTGCGCTCTGGTTGTCGCTGAGTTCCGGATATTTGAAAATATTCGTAGTACCGCTTGTATAGATCTGCATATCTTCATCAATCTGGATAGCGCCTGCCACGGCGTCCAGGACGTCGCTGATCACTCCGCTGTGTACTCCTGCCTGTTCCTTTAACCTTGCGATAAGCCCCAGGCTGATCTCTTCGATAGGCATACCGTTAAGCGTCGTGTTCAGAAGCATATTCAGCTTCAGCAGATTTTCATTGCTAAGAGCTTCTTCAATACGAATGATTTTATTCTTGATGACGTTACCGCCAAGCACGATAACTGCAATCACCTGTTCTTCATCCACCATAGACAACTGAATAAACTTAATCTTATTCGAGCTGCTCATCGGGGTAGAAACCATTGTCGCATAATTCGTGTTGGATGCAAGAACCCTCGCCGCCTGCTTCAAAAGCTGTTCCATCCGGTCCGCCTTATCAAGCATCTGTTCCTGCAGCTCGCCAAGCTCCTGCTCCTTCTCTTCCATCAGCATATCTACATATAGTCTGTAACCTTTATCCGAGGGGATACGTCCGGCCGACGTATGAGGCTGCATGATATATCCCAACTCTTCCAGATCTGCCATCTCATTGCGAATGGTTGCAGAACTCAAGTTCAGATCCGTGTACTTAGAGATTGTCCTCGAACCTACCGGTTCACCGGTCTCAAGATAATTCTTTATTACAGCATGCAGAATCTTAAGTTTCCGGTCGCTAAGTCCATGTTCTGATATCATCCATCCTCCTCCTTTCAGATCGCTCTGTTAGCACTCTATAATTTTGAGTGCTAACATCTTCGTTTACTAATGTATCACTACCCTTTTCTTTTGTCAACACTCTTTATATTTTTTTTAGAAACAGATTAAAGAGGCCGTTGTAAAATGCATCATCCCTGGAACATATACTCATAGATATCATTGTAACTACGTTATATGTTGTATAGATTCGGCATTTTACAGCAGCCTCTATAAATTATATCCTTAACCCGAATTCACACTTATCCCAAATTCTCAGACAATCTCTCTTCAAACGCGTCTTCCGGCACTGGTTTCGCATAACGGTATCCTTGCGCCACGCGCGCTCCTATCTCCCTCATAAGCTCCACATCCGCATCCGTCTCCACGCCTTCACAGACAATCTGTGCTCCCAGATCATCCGCAAGATCAACGATACCCTTCATAATCTTCACCTGACGTTCTCTGTCCTCTTGATTCAAAAGGAAGGAACGATCAAGCTTAATGACGGAAGCAGGTATTCTCTCAATAACGCCAAGGGAAGAATAACCTGAACCAAAATCATCAATCGAGAGCCGTACTCCCTTAGCATGCAGGTCGTCCAAAGTCTGTCTGGCAAGATTCTCCTGCATCTCCTCCACGACAAGCGTCTCCGTAATCTCAACTTCGATTAACTCTTTAGGGATACGATACTCATTAAGCACCTGCTCGAACCGTTGGGGAAAATCAGGCTTGATGAAATGCATCCTGGAGAAATTACAGGAAATCGTCACCACCTTCTCACCGTTATCTATCCGTCTGCGAAGCATTCTGCACACGCACCGCAGCACGAAGAAATCAATCTCCATTACCTTTCCGGTCTGCTCATAATACGGCACGAAATACCCTGGCGATCTAACCATACCCGACGCTGTTGGATCCAGGAAACGCACCAGCGCCTCGGCTCCTACAATTTCTTCTGTATTGACATCCACCTTTGCCTGATAATAAGTGACAAAATTCTCGTCAATATCCACGGAATCCAGTAGCTTTTTCCGCTCGTGACGCTCCCGCACCGCTTTCTCAAGAGACTCGTCATAGATCTGAATATTCTCATCGCTGCCGCTCTCTATGAAATCAATCGCCTGGCTCGCGCAGGCAATTGCTCCCCGCAGATCGTCGCTGTCCGGCGGAATAAAGTAGATACCCATCTGAACCTCTATCTGGATTCCGACAGTCTGGAAAATACGTTCTTCTATAAATTGCCAAATTCTTCTGACTCTCTCAGGGATAGCTCCGTTCTCATCAGAGATCAGGAAAGCAAAGTGATCCCCATCTGCCTTTACGCAGACTTCATTCTTATTATTGATACATTCATTCAGCGCTTCCGCAATAACGGCAAGAAGTTTCTGTCCGTTGCTCCATCCATAGATTACCTTGTATCGCTGAAACAGTAAGATATTGATGTAAACGATGGCATACTGCCGGACGGCCCGTTCTGTTAAGATATTCTTCTTACTCATATAAATCAGGTAATTCAGATTCCCTATGTCAATTTCCACGTCCTTGTACATCAGATTTTGAATCTTTTTCGCATCCTGGATAAAATGCAGCGCCACTATTACGGCGATAAGTATAAGTGAATTGAGAATTAAAATAATAACGACGCTGTGCTCCTGCATGAACATCCCCACGCTTGCCAGAGAATACACATTACTCTCCAGCATGTAGTCGCTGATGGCTTTCGCATCTATCGTAAGCAGCGTCTTATTCAATATCCCCGCAAGTTCAGGACAATTTTCAGAAACCGTCATCGAGATTCCCAGACCGTCGTTGAGCACGCTTTTTATCTCCAGATCATAATACCCCATCTGAGAACTCAACAAATACTCTGTCAGATAACCGTCGCACATTACTGCGTCTACCTTTTCATCTTTCACGGCGTCCAGACATTCCAACGGAGAATTATATATCTGAACGTTTGTGTCCGGAGAATCAACCAGGTTCGCCGCTTTTTCCTCCAGATATTCCACCGTCGCCAGATTCTTAACCGATTCCAGCTCCATGCTCTTTTTCGTAACAAATACCAGCGGAACCTGTACATAATCCTTCATCTTGGCAACCTGATGATCGTGCGCGTCATCTTCCGTGTGTATACAATAGGACATAACGTCGATGCCGCCGTTCGCCAGGGCCTTACGCGCGTCCTGGGGATTTGCAACTTTCTGCCATTCAAGAGTAAGTCCGGTGAGCGTTGCAATCCCTTCCAGCATATCCTTCGTCAGTCCCTTACATTCGCCATCCTCCTCATAAACAAAGGGGTAATAACTGTCAAAGTAGCCGACCTTAATCGGGTCCGTTTCAGCCAGATATTCCTTCTCGTCCAATGTAAATACAATCGTCTTGTCCAGCTTGCTCTGATAGAACCGGTTCATCAACTGCGTCTCCAGTTCCGGCACATTCATCTTCACGTCGGCAATGGCATTGTTAAGCTCCCGCATAACATCGTCATTCCCTTTATATGTAATGTAATAGAATGGCCTGGGGGCAAAACGTCCGATTAAGCGCTGTCCCTCCTCGACCTCTGTAAATGTATGGACTAAAGCGTCCACTTCCTTCCGGTCGAGAGCATCCTGCAATTCTGCCGTAGAACCATACTCCCTGATTTTGGGAGATGAGATCCCGTTATCGGCAAGATAACCCATAAATTCTTCCCTGCGCACATAAGTCCGCACCATACCGAATGTAATATCCTTCATGGCGTCAAAATCCTCGTATGCAAGGCTGCTGTCTGGATTGGCGGCTATAATTCCGAAAGTATAACCGCTTGACAGATCCGCATACTGATAGGTCGCCGCCCGTTCCGCCGAATACTGCGCGCTTCCCACCAGGTCCGCCTTATGGTCGGCTACCAGCTCAAGCGCCGCGTCCCAGTCCTTACACTCTACATACTCAATCTCCCAATTGGCATATTCGCGCAGTACATTCAAATATTCTACATCCATGCCGGAATAACTGCCGTCTTCCTCAATCGTATGATATCCCTGCATCGGAAAAAACGCAACTTTCACCGTCCGTTTCTCTTCCGCACTGACAGTATACGACATCGTTGCGGCAGATATACATGACGCCAGTATCAGGCATAAAAAAACCGATACCCATCGCTTCATTCTTCCGTTTTTCATTGGTGCAAACACTCCCTTCCTCCCCCGCTTTCCTCTGTGTTCCAAAGCATCAAGTACATGCGGGCTTTTTTAATTACCGAAGTAACTTTATTTGTATTATTATACCAAATCAACGGCATAATGACCAGACTTCCCCCCAAAAAATGCACCATATTTGAACTTTTTTACAACATATTTTCAACTGCGCTTCAAATTAATAGCTTTTTATAACATCCTATGGTAGAATAGGGAAAAATGTAAGAGAGGGTTAGACATGAGATATAACATTCCAGGCAGAGTTGCGAGAGATATTTATACATTTGCACGCAAATATGCTGTTCACAGAGTGATCCTCTTCGGTTCACGTGCAAAAGGCACGCATACCGAAAGAAGCGATATAGATATTGCCGTAAGCGGCGGTAACTATGATTCATTTTATTGGGAAATAAAGGAAAATGTACATTCACTTCTGACCTTTGATATAGTCGATCTCGATTCGGGTATTTCAGAGGAACTTAAAAGAGAAATAGAAAAGGACGGTGTAATCATATATGAAGAAAATCGATAACTTTTCAAATTGTCTAAACGTGCTGAAAAATGCAGATTTTGAATTTGCAAACGATAATGAGATTTACAGAACTGGTGTGATCGGGCAGTTTAATCTTACCTTTGAACTTGCATGGAAAGCTTTACAGGCAGTTTTACGGGTTCATGGCGCAGAAAACGTGAATACATGTTCCCCCAGAGAGATTTTACAGTTGGGATACAAGCTGGGATTTGTGAATGATTCCGTTGTATGGCTTCTTATGTTAAAAAAGCGCAATATAGCGGCACATATATATGCCGAGAGTGAAATCGACGAAATGCTCCTGCTAATCCGCGACAGCTTTATCCCTGCATTTTCTGCTCTCGAAAAAATCTTGAGGGATAAATTAAAGGAAGCAGAAGATATTTGAATCAGAGATTTATAGCGAATACAATAAAGGAGACCTTATACGTATGATAGAATACAGAAACTTACAAGAAAAAGAAATCAACAGAGAATTGTTTTTATCCTTTATCCGGCATCAAACAGTTGTGAAGTGCTGGAGAAAAGAAAATGACGAATGGACAATCAAAGATGCTCCATTCATTGACGACTGGAGCGAGGAAGATTATAAAATATTAATTTCCTGCCTTAAAAATACTGTTACAGCAGGCGGATTCGTACATGCCGCCTTTTATGACGGCGCTTTGAAGGGATTTGTATCGGTTGAGCCGGAATTATTTGGCGAAGATAAAAAATACTTAGACCTCTCCAGCATTCATGTTTCCGAAGATATGAGAAACAAAGGGATTGGGACGGCTCTTTTCCTTGCCGCCAAAGAATGGGCTAAGACTCATGGAGCCAGTAAATTATATATATCCGCTCATTCGGCGGAAGAAAGCCAGGCTTTTTACCGCAAAATGGGCTGTGTTGAAGCAGTCGTTTACAACCAGGCCCATGTGGAGGCCGAGCCGTATGATTGTCAATTAGAATGTCTTTTGTAGCCGGCGTCATTAAAATATAAATATATTCGTCCC
>OFGB01001196.1_pt1 | contig 16423 bp, 13 predicted proteins | sample 1521491 | NCBI WGS metagenome assembly OFGB01 (sample SAMEA3504095, study PRJEB24116) | mouse gut metagenome | biome: mouse gut; feature: mouse-associated habitat; material: faeces | place: Denmark | collected 2011
TGCCCAAGCGCTATTGGGAAACCATGACAGAATTTCAGGATGAGAGCTATTTTCTGGCCGGGATGGACGCTCTGCCGGAAGGACGGGGATTGCCGGACGGCGGGTGCGGAGCGTCCTGAACGCGGGACGGCCGTCTTCCTTATAAAATGGGGCGGCAGAGGAACAACTCCGGCAATTTCACTCAAATACCCGCCATATGCCTTCATATAAAACCAGACACAGGCAGAGGCGCTTCGGCTACAGAACCGAGGCGCCTCTGCCTGTCATATGGAGTGATTTGCATGCCGTTCTGCATCCGTCTTGTCAGGACCGGCAGGACTTTTTGCTCAAACGGTCTGCCGGCAGGTACAGGAGCGGAAATGCGGTCAGGCATTATGGAGTTGGGTATTCAGTCAATCCTAAAAGCCAGTCGGAAGAAACATGAAGAACTTTGGCAAATAGAGGAATTTCATAATCCGGAATAAATCTGGTGCCGATTTCAATGCGGCTGACGCTGTCGCGCTCAATCATAATCCCCTCAACCTGCATTCTTGCGGCAAGATCAACTTGAGACAGTCGAAGCTTCTGCCGTGCCTCGCGGATTCTGTCGCCTGAGATATTCTTTTTGCCGTTGTAGTCGTATATTTTCACATGCATACCTCGATAAGCTAAAGATAAGATTTATTCTTGACTTTAGCATAAAATAAAGGTGTTATTGTGTTAAACATCAGAATCAAAACATAAAGGAGCGGATTTATATGGAACAGTCGTCATTATCTGGAACAGCGGAGCAGATTATAGCAGTCTTGGACAGCAAAAACGCAAAAGGAGCGGAATGCACGCTGACAAGCAAATACTTATATATTGATGGAACAGCGTATTTTGTGACCCACTATGGGGCATGGAAGAAAGCACATGAAAAATATAGCGCTGATCTGAAAAATGTTACACACGTATCATATCTCAGGCGCTCAAACCCCAGTAAAGCAGTGGCCAGATTTTTGTTCAAGGTCCCTCTGAGCATAATTCTCATGTTTCTTATTGTGAGCATACTGGAGAGCATGTATAGTGCTGTTCCGGAAGATATGGTATTGCAGGGGATCATAGCCCCTCCCTTATTGGCAAATATACTTGTTGCATTAACAGCGAGGAGAGAAAGCATGCTTGGAATCAGCGTAGGCAGCGAAACGATTTATTTGAAAACCTCCTGGTATATGAAAGAGGCAATTGACAATTTTCATAACCAGATGATTAAACTTGTAGATGAAATACACGAAAAAGAGCAGATCAATCTTGACATGGATACAGGAGAAACATATGGCGGAAAACCAATCATAGCTGAGTTTGGTGAACAATACAGACGGCAATATATGAAAGACAAGCGGACAAAGGGAGGATTTTGCATACTGACCCATGATCAGGTATTATCAGGAGGACTGCACAAAGTTCAGCTGATGCCGGGCGTCTGGGTGCATTCCAGGGCAGAACACGGCATTGGTGCCAATCAAATCAGCAGCATATTTTTTCGCGATCATATCAGTGCGTTCAAAGCTTTATTGCTGGATATAGCCCTGACGGGAATACTTGCCGGGGCTATATACGGATACGTTTTATTGGGTTTGCCGGAACGTAATGTCGTCTCAATTTTTGGTTTGACTATTTGCCAAACTGTGTTCTGGGGCTTTCCGGATTTGGCGGGAATAAAGATGCGGCGGGAAAAGCTGGTTATCGAAGGAGCATCCGGGACATATGGATTTGATACGCAATGGTACACGAAAGAGGAAGTAAACCATTTTCAAAAGATTATCATAAAGATTATTGAGATGAACGCCAAGGAAGCAAATAAGAACCAGCAGGTGCAGCACGCAGAAACGCCTGCCGCTTACCGGCAGTTTCCAACCGCGCTTCAACAGTCCGCTCCAATGCAGGCAACTCCCGAGGTATTCATAAAAGAGGGGGCGGCACTGTTAAGGGAATATAATCAGCTGCTGCGGGATGGAATTATAGATCAAACGGAGTTTGAACAAGTCAAGGCAGAAATACTTTCAAAAAGAGAGTATAAATAAAATATACAAAAGGAGAGATACATATGAAGAAATTGGGGATGTCATTGCTGGTTGTGCTTATACTGTGCTGTCTCACGGCCTGTGGTGGAATTACGCACTGCAAAGACTGTGATGATGAGATTTATGAGGATGGCTATTGCAAATACCACTATGCACTTCACTATGCGGATGATGCAGCGAAAGGCGCTTTTGATGCAATCTTTGGAAACTGAGTATTGATCGATGAAAAAGCCCTCCGCAGGAGCTTTCCGCCCGCAGGCGGCAAATACAATTCAATCGTTTTTCCTGCGGCGCTTCACGGGAAAATCTTCTTGTCTGACGAGAAAAATCCCCGTCCATCCGGCATCCCCCGATGATGAATACAGGTTCTCAGACCAGCAGCATACACTCCATTCCCGGAACCCGCAGCGTCAGCCGGTCCTGGACCGCCGCGAACTGCTGGCCGGAAATGACGTCGGTGGCCAGATGCCGGGGCCAGGAAATCGAAATCTCCTCCATGGCCTCTCCGGCATTGAGAATCGCAGCGGTGATCTCCTCACCCTCCTCCCGGGCGAACGCCAGCAGGGGCCCCCGGGCGCACAGCCACCGCAGCTCCCCGGACTGGAGGGAGGGCCGCTCGCCGCGCAGCTTCCCCAGCAGGGTGAAATGCTTTTGCAGCGCCTGGTCCTCCCGGCCCCAGGGGTAAGTCCCCCGGTTAAAGGGGTCCTCAAACCCCTCCATGCCCGCCTCGTCTCCGTAATAGACCATAGGCGAACCGGGGAAAGCGTACAGCAGCACCGCCCCCGCCCGGAGCAGCCGCGTCCCCCGCTCCCGCTCCTCCGGAGACATGCGGTACTCCGCCCGGACAGTCCGGTCCTCCGGTCCGCCATCGGGCCCTGTCCCCAGCACCGTCAGGACACGGGGCGTATCATGTGTCCCCAGCAGATTCATGGCACTGTAGAAAGCCGGCCGGGGGTAGTTCTCCCGGATGGTCTCCATGGCCTCCATGAAGTCCTCCGCTCCGCCCCCCTGCAAATAGGCCAGAGCCGCCGTCCGAAAGGGGTAGTTCATCAGTCCGTGGGTCTCCCGGCCCAGGAGGTATTTCCGCCGCTGGTCATAGGCGATCTTGTTGCTGCCGTCCTCCCAGACCTCTCCCAGCAGGAAGCTGTCCGGCTTCTCCCGGACCATAGCGGTGCGGATTCCGGCGATGAACTCGTCGGGCAGTTCGTCGGCCACATCCAGCCGCCAGGCGTCCGCCCCCGCCCGGAGCCACCGGCGGATGATGGAGTTTTTCCCCTCGATGATGTATTCCATATAGCTGGGGCAGGTCTCGTTGACGGCCGGCAGGGTCTTCACCCCCCACCACGCATCATACCGGTGGGGCCAGAACAGAAACGCGTACCAGGGATAGTAAGGGCTCTCCCTGCTCTGAAAGGCTCCCAGGTCCGGATAGGTGCCGTCGGCGTTGAAGTACCGGCTGTTGCTGCCGGTGTGGTTGAAAACGCCGTCCAGCATGACCCGGATGCCCAGCTCATGCGCTTTCCGGCACAGGCGGCGGAAATCCTCCTCACTGCCCAGCATAGGGTCGATCTTCTCGTAGTCTCCGGTGTTGTACCGGTGGTTGCTGTCGGACTCAAAGATGGGACAGAAATAGATGGTGCCAACCCCCAGGGATTTCAGATAATCCAGCTTCTCCTCCACCCCCGCCAGACTCCCGCCAAAGAAGTCCCGGTTGCGGATCTCCCCCTTTTCGTCGGGGAGGTACTCCATCCCCTCCTCCCAGTTCTGATGGACCGTCCGGCATCCCGGCATCCCGGCGGGATCGGGAACGGCCGTCCGGCGGAACCGGTCGGGGAAAATCTGGTATGTGACCCCCCGGCCGAACCAGTCCGGCGTGGAGGCCGAGCCGTCATAGACGGTCTGCTGCCACCAGCTCAGCTCTTTCTCCTCCTGGCACAGTCCGTTTTTGCCCAGCCACAGGGTCTTTCCCCCTTCCCCCTGGAGGCGGAAGGCGTACCAGACCAGTTCCGGCTGCTCCGGCGTCTCGTAGGCGGCGGTGAGTACCGCCCGGCCATCCTCCCCGCCGGCCGGAGTCAGGGGCTGCTCCCAGTAGGCGTCCGCAAACTCCTCGAAGAGGAGCAGCGCCCCGGAGGAAAACTCCTGAGGCGGGCGGAGCGTTACGGTGACGGCGGCGCCGCAGGGAGCGGCGCCGTAGGGGGTCTTGTACCGGGTGTCTCTGGAATCAAAGATCGTCGTCATACAGATGCTTTCCTTGCTGTCGTATTTTTCGAGCCCTTATGGCAGCAGCGTGCCTTCCGGCACCACTGTATAGCCGGTATCGCCGGGGGCGAAGTAGTCGTTGAGGATCTGTACGGCCGTGGCAGCCACGGCCGCGCCACTGCGCCCCTGCTCGATGACCACCGCCACGGCGATCTCCGGCTCCTCGAAGGGGGCGAAGCAGACGAACACGCCGTTGGCCACTACGTCGCCTACCTGGGCGCTGCCAGTCTTGGCGCCGGCGGAGACGATGCAGTCCTTGAAATCCCCCGCCAAGGACCCCCTGGTCACCAGGTCCCCCATGCCCTTCTTCACCGCCGCCACGGTCTCCTCCGCGAGATCGAGATCCGACAGGACCTGGGGCCCATGGGTGTAGAGGACCGCGCCGCCGTCATAGCTGGTCACGTCCCGCAGCAGATGGGCGTCCAGCCGCTCCCCGCCCCGCAGGAGGACGGCGATATAGTTGGCCAGCTGGAGGGGCGTATACAGCTGCTGGGCCTGCCCGAATCCCGCCCAGGGGGACTGGTCCTCACCCGGTGCGTTCTCGTGGCGGGAGCCCACCCGCTCGCTGATCTCAATGCCGGTGTACTCCCCCAGCCCGAAGGCGGCGGCGTACTCGTTGAGCTGGTCCATCCCCAGCTGATAACCCATCTCCGCGAAGAAGTAGTTGCAGGAGACGGTAATGGCATCGCTGACGTTGATGCGCCCGTGCCGCCCTCCGCTGCTTTTGTAGAGCCAGCATTTTGCATAGCTGTTGGGGTCCCCCGGATAGGTCCAGTTGCCGGTCGCGTTGATCTTGGTCTTGGTGTCGATGATGCCTGCCTCCAGCGCGGCGGCGGCGGTCATCGGCTTAAAGGTAGAACCGGGCGCGTAAGCCCCGTTCACCGCCCGGTTGGTATAGGGGGCCGCCGGGTCCTGGGAGAGTTCTTCGTAGTCCTCCTGATAAGTCCTCTGGCTGTAGGTGGGATAGGTGGCCAGGGCCAGGATCTCGCTGTCCTTCACGCTGACCACGGCGGCGGCGCCGCCGATGGTCTTCATCCGCTCCCGCTCCTCGTCGGTCTTGGCTCCCGCCTTGGCGGCCTCCACGCCGTTGGCCAGAGCGGCCTCCACCTTCGCCTGGAAGTCGATGTCAATGGTCAGCGCCACCGTGCCGCCCGGCTGCGGATCAATGGTATACAGCTCGCTGGTGATCTTTCCGTTCTGGTCGGTGGTAATGGCCCGGGTGCCCTCCCGGCCCCGGAGCCAGGACTCGAAGGCCAGCTCCACACCGTCCTTCCCCACCTGCTCGTTGAGCTGATAGTAGTGATAACCGCTCAAGTCCTCCCCCGCCTCCTTGGCGGTATTGTAGGGCTCGTTGAGGGCAGCCTGGGCCTCCCTGTCCGGGATGGAGCCGATCCTCCCCAGGATGTGCGCGGCATAGTCGGTGTGATACTGGCGGACAGCCTTGCTGTCCACCACCGCGCCGGAGAACCGGCCGTCATTGAGCAGGGAGATGAGTTCCACCTCCACATCCTCCGCCAGAAGGTAGGGCACCGTAGCGGCGTTGCGCTCCAAGGTGCGCAGGCGCAGCTCATAGAGTACCCCCAGGGTCAGCCTTGCCTCCTGCTCCGTAAAGCTCTCCGGAATGCCGAAGTCCTTCCGCATCAGCTCCATGAGCTGATCTGCGGACAGGGCGGAGGAGGCGGACAGCTCAAATTCCTTCAGCAGCTTTCCGCTCATAAGGGGCAGCTTGGTATCCGCCGTGATCTCCGTAAGAGACCAGTCCCGGTCCCGCAGAAAATTCTGAAACCGGACCCGCTGGGTGCCGGTGGCCTCCGGGAAGGTGTAGGAATAGGGCGCGTTCAGGGACACCGGCAGCCCGTCCTCCCAGGCGATCCCCTGCTCCTGAAGCAGCCGCAGCAGCCGCAGCATGGCCCGGGCCACGCTCTCGGAGTGGACCGTGCCGTTCTCACCGGGGACAATGGCAGGATCGTCCTCCACCAGTTTCGGATCAAAGGTCACGGTATAGATCTGCCGGTTGGAGACCAGCACCTTCCCGTTGCGGTCCGTAATGCTCCCCCGGAAGGTTTTCACCTTCTGGGTAGTGGTCACCTGGGTGGCCGATTCGGACAGATAGTCCGCCCCGTGGACAATCTGCGCGTCATAGAGGACGCACACAAAAAAGGCCAGACAGATGGCGTAGGCAATCAGCAGAAGGTTGGACCTTCGAAAAAAATGTCTCTCGTATTCCAAGGGCAGTTCCTTTCTCCACTGGTTTTATCAGTAATCCGCCGCGCATCGCCGGAAGACCGTCCGGTACAGCGGCAGCACGATGAGCAGGGCCGGCAGGGTCAGCAGGGTTTCCCCCAGGGTAATTTGCGCCATAAGGCCCAGGTACCGTCCGCCGGCCAGAATCTGCACCACCATCCGGAAAGCTCCCGTCGCCAGCAGTCCCAGGGAGGACACGATCAGCGCGCACAAAAATCCTCTGGACAGCAGCCTGCCGGCGACCCCGCCGGAGAGAGCCGCGATGACAGGGAAGATGATGGCAAAAAATCCCCGGAAAGGCGCCGGCAGCAGCAGGTCGCACAGCACGCCAAATATCAGGGCAAACACCGCCCCCCGCCGGGTCCCCTCGAACATGGCCACCGCCGCCGGCAGCATGGGGTACAGGAACGGCGTCAGCCCCAGTATCCGAATATTGCTGAAAAACATGGCCTGGAGGGCGCACAGAAGCATGGTCGCCAGAGCGTACACCACCCATTTGAAGACACGATAGCTTTTAGGCTGCATAATGTATCCTGTTCCTTACATAAAAACGAAATGACGTAATCGGGCCGCCGGCCGGGCCAGCCGCAAATCTGTCCATCCGGCACCTCACGCCTGTAATGCGGGTCACTCCACGATGTCGAAGCTGGTGACCACATAGATCTCCGTCAGGTCCTCCAGCGTCATTTCCGGACGCAGCACCGCGTACCGGGCCAGGCCGTCGTCCCCGGTGCGGACCTCCTCCACGTAGCCGATCACCACCTGGGAGGGGTAATATCCCCCCAGGCCGGAGGTGACGATCAGGTCCCCGGCCACCACGTCCGGCTCCGCGCCCAGATAGGCCAGGGCCATCCGTCCCTCGCTCATCAGGGAGAAGTCCCCCTGTGCCAGAGCGCTGCTCCCGCTGCGGAACACCAGCGCGCCTATGGAGGACTCGCTGTCCAGAATGGTGCGCACCGTGGCCCAGTTGAGTCCCGCCTCGGCCACCACGCCCAGCAGGTACCCCTCCTCCGTCACCACACAGTCCCCCACCTCAATATCGTAGGCGGTGCCCTTGTTGATGGTGAGCAGGCTGTACCAGTTGGACGAATCCTGCACCAGCACCCGCGCGGACTCCAGATGGAGGTCCCGGCGCTGCTCACGCAGCTCCGCCACCTTGCGCAGGTGGGCGTTTTCCTCCCGGTCGAAGGTTGCCTGCCGGACCTCCTCCTCCATCTCGGCGATCTGGAGCTTCAGCTGCCGGTTCTCCTCCTTCAGCGCGTCAAACTCTGTAAAATAGTCCATCCAGCCGCCGAGGGTCTCCGTGACTGCGGCGGACAAGGACCGGAAGGGGGAGGCCACGATCCCCGCCAGATTGGGCAGGGCGGCGGAGGTCGCGGAAAAATAGCTCATTACGCTCAATACCACGGCAATCACCGCTGCCAGGGATAAAATCATAATCAAAAACCGGTTGGATGAACGCTTCAATACACATCCTCCTCAGCGGAAAACAGCTGAATGCCAAAGTCCGCCAGCATCTTTCCCAGCAAATACAGGGGCAGGCCCATCACGTTAAAGTAGTCCCCCTCGATCCGGGAGACAAACAGCGCCGCCTTCCCCTGAGCGCCGTAGGCCCCCGCCTTGTCCATGGGTTCCCCGGAGCGGATATACCCCCAAATCTCGTCCTGCGTCAGCGGACGGAAGGTGACGGCGGTGGTTTCCGCCCGGGTCTCCATCCGCTCCCCCCGGCACAGCGTCACGCCGGTACAGACGTGGTGGGTCCGCCCCGAGAGGACGGAGAGCATGGTAAAGGCTTCCACCTGGTCCTGGGGCTTGCCCAGCCGGAGTCCGTCCAGGAAGACCATGGTGTCGGCGGTGATGATGACCGCCGCCGGGTCCTCCGCCAGGGTCCGGGCGGCCTCCGCCTTCTTCCGGCAGATGGAGGAAACGATGTCCTCCGGGGAGAGGGCAGGGTCATAGTCCTCCTCTGTTTGGGGGACGAGAATGTCAAAATTTTTGATCCCAATCTGCTTCAGGAGCTGTTTTCTTCTGGGGGATTGGGAGGCCAGAATGATTCTCGGCATAGTTTTTCCTTCCGGCGCTGCGCGCCGGCTTCGCTTTCTTTTTTGATCTGCGGCCCAGGGGGACGCTGCTTTTTCTTTTCGGCAGCCCTCTCTGCACCGCACCGATGGCGATGGCGGCAGACCGATTACAGAAGCGGCGCCGCAGCGAAATTTTTCGTAAGAACCCGTGGGTAGGACCACCAGACCGGCGCACCAACGAAGAATTCACCGGCAGAACATCCCCGGCCCGTCAGAGGGAGCCCAAACACCCCCGTAATGCGGGGGATTCTCAAGGGACGGAACGCCCCTTGAGGGTGCTTTTGCTTCTTTTCGCACAAGCGAAAAGAAGACTCCCGCGTATCAGCGCCCCGTGGAGCCGAATCCGCCCGCCCCCCGGACGGTCTCCGGAAGAGCCTCCACCACCTCTATCTCAGGGTGCAGCACAGGAACGATCACCAGCTGGGCGATCCGGTCCCCTGGCTCTACCACGTAGTCCTCCCTCCGGTAGTTGTGAAGCCCCACGCTCATGGGCCCCCGGTAATCGCTGTCAATTACGCCGATGCCGTTGGTCATGGTAATCCCGTGGCGGATGCCCATGCTGCTGCGGACGGCCATGATGCCCACATACCCCTCCGGGATGGCGGCGGCGATCCCCGTGGAGATGAACGCCTCCCCGCCCGCCGGAACCACCACCGGCTCATCAATGCAGGCGTGAAGATCCAGCCCCGCTGCGCCGTCGGTGGCGTAGTAGGGCAGAGGGATCTCTTTCCCGATCTTATCCGAAATGACCTTGATCTGTAATTTCATCATAACATCCTTTGTAACCGTATTATTCCACGCCTCGATAAAAAAGACCCCGCGTGCAGTTCTCCGGCGGCTCTCCCGCCTCGCCCCGGTAAAGCCGGACGATCCGCGCGCATTCCTCCGGCGATTCCGTAGTGAAGCGCAGATTGGCCCAGCGCAGGCCGCACCGCCGGTATTCCGGCTTGTCCGCCAGATAGAGGATCCTGCCGTTCTCGATCTCGCTGCGGCAGCCAAAAGCCGGGAGTACGGGGAAGTCCTCCCCCCGCCGGTCCGTCAGCGTATGGACGGCGGCACAGGGCGACGCCCGGCCCTGCCGGACTTCGCAGCCCCTTCCGGCGTTGGAGATGAGACAGTTCTCTGTAATCATCAGCGGCAGGCGTCCATAGACCGCCGCCTCGCAGGCCAGGGGTTTTTTCAGATCTCTGATCTGCTCATAGCGCAGCTCGAAGGAGAGCGCGGCGCTTTCCAGCCCCCAGGCCAGGCACTGGGCCAGGGAGCGGCTGTTGAACACGTTCAGTCCCGGCCCGCCCCGCATGGCAAGCCCCGTCCGCTCCCCAAGGACCAGCTGGCCCAGGTTCTGCACCGCCAGGGAGGTACATCCCAGCGCCTTTCCCCGCTCCAGCAGGGAGAGCAGCTCCGGCAGCTCCCGGTCCGTACAGATGCGGGGCAGCAGGGCGCACAGCTCCGTTCCCCGGTCCCGGAGGGCAGCTGCAGAAAATTCCCCGGCCCGCTCCACGGGAAGATACACAATATCGGGAGCCAGCCCCGCCAGCTCCTCCGTCAGCTGCTCCGGAGCATACAGCGTCACCGTCAGTCCGGGGTCCGCGCCCCAGGCGCAGCCATCCTCAGGCATATCCGGCGGGGAGGCCTCCCGCCGCTCCGGCGGCGCGGTCCGCAGAGCCGCCAGGGCCTCCAGGCCATCTCGCCGCAGGGCGTTTACCGCTCTGGCGGGAAGAGAGAGTCCCGGGTCCAGCGAGACCTCCGCCTTCTCAGCCCGGAAAACAGTGCCGCCGGTCTTGCCCAGACGGCTTTTTACCTCCTCCGTCTCCAGGGGACGGCTGCGTGCGGCCTCCGGGACAGGCCCCTCAGCGGCGGCAGTATTTCCCTGGCCGTCGGAGACCTCCAGCCGCGCGGGCTCTCCGGCGCAGAACCGTGCGGACATAGCCACCGGCACCGTGCGCAGGTCTCCCCGGTCATAGGCGGCCTTCGCCTCCCGGAACAGCTCCTCGGGGCTGGCGGCGTCCTCTCCCCGGGAACCGAACATATCCGGACCGGGCCGGCCCCGCCAGTAGCCGTCTGTAAAGCCCTCCCGGGAAAAGGCCAGCTCCAGCTGCCGCCGCTCCTCGGGTATGGGCTTTCTTTTTTCCTTCAAAAGGGCGGCGTAGATCCGCGTGACCACCGCCACATATTCGGGCCGTTTCATCCGGCCCTCCAGCTTTAGAATGGACACGCCCATATCCCGCAGTTCCGCCAGATGGTCCGCCAGGCTGGCGTCCTTCAGGCTCAGGGGATGGCCCGGCTTCCCTCCGTCGAACCGGTAGGGCAGGCGGCAGGGCTGGGCGCAGGCCCCCCGGTTGCCGCTGCGCCGCCCGATGAGGGCGCTCATGGCGCACTGGCCGGACCAGCACATGCACAGTGCCCCGTGCGCGAAGACCTCAGCGGCAATGGGGCTGTTCCGGCAGATGAAGGCCGCGTCCTCGCGGCTCAGCTCCCGGCCCAGCACCACGCAGCGCATCCCCAGACGGGCGGCCTCCTCCGCCCCCGCCAGGGTGTGAACGGTCATCTGGGTGGAGCCGTGGAGGGGCAGGTCCGGGACGGCCTTCCTGGCCAGGGCCGCCAGCCCCCAGTCCTGGACGATGACCCCGTCCACACCGCACCGGCTAGCCAGCCGCAACAGCTCCTCCGCCTGGGGCAGCTCCCGGTCGGAGAGGAGGGTGTTGACCGTAAGGTACACCTTCACTCCCCGGAGATGGCAGTACCGTACCGCCTCCGGCAGCTGCTCCGGTGTGAAATTTTCCGCGCCCCGGCGGGCGTTGAACGGGCCGCAGCCCAGATAGACGGCGTCCGCGCCGTTCTGCACCGCCGCCTCCATGGCTTCCCAGCGGCCGGCGGGAGAGAGCAGCTCCATGGCTTACCGCTTCTGCTGGAGCTTCAGCAGCTCCCGCCTGCACTCGCTCAACTCAGCCTTGGCCTTCCCGGCCTCGTCCAGGTAGCCCTTCAGCTGGCGGCGGAGGTTTTCGGCGGCAGACTGCTGCTTGAGCAGCTCGTCGGCCAGGTTGGTGGCGGCCAGTACCGCCGCATCCATGCGGCTGACACGGCCGGAGGAGAGGATATCCGTCATTTTTTCGTCCACCAGCGCGGCCACCTTCTGCATGTAGGAGGGGCTTTCCTCGCTTATCAGAGTGTAATCTGTGCCATTGATGGTGACGTCGGTTCTGTTTGCCATCTTCCTGCGCTCCCTTCTATCCCCTGCGCGTACAATCTTACAGATTATTAGTATAGCAGATTCTTCCGGAAAAGCAATCGTATTTTTCCGTTTTCACCTCTCCGGCACAGCAAAAAAACAGATGGGGAAATTACCCCCTTGCCCTGTGAGGCGGCAAGGGTATATAATGCTCTTATCAACCACCGGAGGACGCCATACATGAAAGATCAAACAAAGCGGATCACCATTTTTTCCCTGCTGGCCGTACTGCTGCTTACGGCCATGACCATCCCGCCCGCGCCGCCGGAAGCCTCCGGGCCTCTGCGTGCCGTGGTCCTCTACGAAGACGCCGCCAGCCCGGAGGAAACCACCCGGCTCCTGGAGGAGACGGCGGGCGTAACGGTTCTCTGCCGCTACGAGTCCCTCTTCCCCGGAGCCGCTGTGGAGGCGGACGCCCGGGGGCTGGCCGCCCTGGAGGCCCTGCCGGGCGTGGCAGGCGTAGGCCTGGCCCAGAGCTACATATGTACCTCCTCTTCCACGGGAAAGAATTCCCTCTCTCCGGAGGAGGGATTGAAGCTCATGGACGCGGACGGCCTGTGGGAGCAGGGCTATACCGGGGACGGCACGGTGATCGCGGTTCTGGACAGCGGCCTGAACACGGACCACGAGGCCTTTGCCGACACATCCCTGATGGAGTCCCCCGCCCTCAGCAGGGAGGACGTGGCGGAGTTTGCCCGGAAGGGTGGCACCAAGGGCCGCTATGTTTCCCAGCGCATTCCCTTCGCCTATGACTACTACAGCCGGGACGACGGCGTGGCCACCACCAACAACCACGGCACCCACGTCACCGCCCTGGCCGCCGGATATGTGAAGGACCGGGCCGGACATGTCACCTTCCGGGGCGCGGCCCCGGCGGCCCAGATCCTCAGCATGAAGATATTCCCCAACGGCTCCGGCGGAGGTACGGATGACACCATTATTCTCCGGGCGCTGGAGGACTCCTGGAACCTGGGGGCCGACGTGGTGAACCTCTCCGTGGGCACCGGGGCGGGTTTCAGCGCAAGCGACACCATGGACGGCATCTACTGCCGCGCCTTCACCCAGATGGCCCGGTCGGGGGTCCTTATCTGCTGCGCCGCCGGCAACAGCGCCGCCAGCGTCCAGTCTAAGACCTGGGGCCAGCCCCTGCCCTCCGGCGGTTACACGGACTACGGTTCCGTCTGCTCCCCGGGCAGCTTTTACGGCGCGCTGGCCGTCGCGGCAGCCTCCCGGACGGAGGACGGCACGGCGGCCATCGCGGATTACTCCGCCTGGGGACCGGGCTCCGGCCTGCATCTGACCCCGGCGCTGACCGCTTTCGGCGGTCCCGTCACCTCCGCCGGAGCGTCCTCAAATCAGCAGTACCGCAGCGATGAGGGCACCTCCATGGCCTCCCCCTACGCCGCCGGGAGCTTTGCCGTACTTCTCCAGTCCCTGCGGGAACAGGGCGTCACGGACAAGCAGGAGGCCGCCGCCCTGGCCCAGAGCCTGCTGGCAAGCCGGAGCAGGCTGCTCACCGAAAACGGCCTGCCCGTCTCCCCCCGGCGGCAGGGGGCGGGCTTCCTTGACCTGGAGGATGCCGCCTCCGCCGCCCTGACGGTCATGAATCCCCTCATCGAGCTGGGGGAGAGCGGCGAGGGACGGTTTGCCCTTCCCGTCACCCTGCGCAACCTCTCCGGCCAGTCCCTCGATGTCTCCCTGGAGGTCCAGGCCCTTACCGATGATTACACACAGCAGGACGGCGTATGGTACAGCCGGATGACGCCCCGGGACATCACCGCCGGCGTCACTGTCACCGGTCCCCGCTCCGTCACCGTCCCCGCCCGGGGAGAGACTACGGTGACGCTGAACCTGACCGTCAGCGGGGAGCTGCGCCGGGAGCTGGCGGAGGCCTGTCCCAACGGCTTCTACGTGGAGGGCTATGTGACGGCCTCCGGCGGCGGCCAGACGGCCCACGGCGCGTTCCTGGGCTACTGCGGCAGCTGGAACGCCGCGCCGGTCCTGGAGCCGCTGGATTTCCGTGATCTTCAGGACACCGCCTTCCGTCTGGCGGGGGGACAGGAGCTGTCCCCGGAGCGCCGTTCCCTCCCGGAGAGCATGGAGGACTGCCTGGAGGCCCTGGGGGCCAACCTGGGCGTCAATCTGGCTTTTCTGGCGAAGGAACCCTCCGCCCTGCCGGAGGACGGCGTACTTCTGGGCGCCAACAGCCACGCCTACGGCCTCCATGACAGCCGGCGCGGCGCCCTCTCCGTCTGGGACGGCAACACCTCCGCCGGGACGCTGTGCCTGAATCTCTACACCCTGCGCAACGCCGCCGGCGTGGTCATGGTCGTATCCGACCCGGAAACCGGCGAGGTCTACGACGCCAGGGAGGAACTTCTCCTGGAAAAGTCCGGCAAGAGTTCCTTCAGCCCGGAGATCGTCCCCAGCGCCAGCTTCGCCTGGGAGGGGACGGACGCCCGGGAGAAGCCCCTGCCGGACGGAACCCTGGTCCAGGTGGACGTATATGCCTGGCTGGACACCGATGAGGATATCCAGAGCGCCTACCGCAGCAACGTCCGCCGGACGGCGCCGGAGTCCTACCGCTGGCTGCTGGAGGACGCGTATGACGCTTACCGGGCTCTCAGCTTCCCGGTGACGCTGGACGGCGCGCCGCCCGCAGCCGAAGCCTCCCTGAACGGAAGCACCCTGACGGTCACGGTGCGGGACAACCAGTTCGTTTCCTATGCCTCCGTCCTGGACGGCAGCGGAAAGCGCCTGACGGAGAGCGCGTTCTTCCAGGAGGAGCCGGGTACTCCCTGTACGCTTTCCGTAAGCTTTTCCGGCAATGCGCTCCCGGAGACAGTCTATGTCCAGACGGAGGACTACGCCGCCAATACCATCGGCTATGAGGTGGACGTGAAAGCTCTGGCCTCCGGCGAAACCGCCCCGCCCAAGCGGTGCGCCGCCATGCTGCTCAATGACGTTCCTCCCGGCGCGTGGTACCATCAGGCGGTGGATTACATTCTGGAAAAGGGCCTCATGGAGCCGTACAGGGGCCAGTCCTTCCAGCCGGATGCCTCTGCAAGCCGGTGGGAGATTGTCTCCGCTCTCCATCGGGCCAACGGCAGCCCCTCCTCCAAGCTCTCTGTGGAGGATCTGCCCTTCCACGATGTTTCCAGCCGGGCCAAATACGCCAAGGCCCTGTGCTGGGCCTATGAGCAGGGCCTGGTGTCCGGACGGGAGGACGGAGCCTTTTACGGCACCGCCGATGTTACCCGGCAGGAGCTGGCCGTGATGCTCTACCGCGGCCTTAAGGCCTCCGGCACGGGCAGCGGGAGCCTGACCGCCTTCTCCGACGGGAGCGGCGTAGCCTCGTGGGCACGGGACGCGGTATCCTGGGCCGTAGGCGAGGGCCTTCTTCGGGGCAGATCGGATGGACGGCTGAATCCGGACAACAGCGTCACCCGGGCGGAGACCGCGCAGATTTTGATGCGGTTTTTGGAGGAGTAAAGGGGGCGGTATGCTATGAAAACGGAGCCGTTGAGCGTCCCCTCTGCCATCTTTTGGGCGGCGGCTTACCTGGGGGTCATGCTGGTCTATACGGGGTTGGACGTCGCGGTCTGGCGGAAGTGGTTTGCTGGCTGCTCGGAGTGGATCGGCCTTGCCGCCGCCGCGGTCTGCTCGGCGGGCTTTCTCTGGCTGCTCCGGCGCCGATGGCCGGTAGAGCTCTGGAGCAATGTCACGCCGGCAGGGCTTTTGCTGGCGGCGGCCTGCGCCATCGGGGCCTTCCTGCTGCTGGACTGCTGCCTGGATCCGCTGCTGGAGCGGGCGTTCCCCAAAAGCGAGGCGGCCTACCAGGAAGCCCTGGAACGTCTGGCCAGGTCTCCGGCGGCAAGTTTGCTGCGGGTATGCCTCCTGGCTCCGGTTGTGGAGGAGATTTTGATGCGGGGGTTCGTGCTGGACGGACTGCGGGGCTCCTGCGGAGCGGCCGGTGCGCTGCTGGTCTCATCGCTGATGTTTGCCGTCCTGCACTTCAATATGGTGCAGACCCTGTCGGCGCTTGTATGCGGATTGGGCCTGGGACTGCTCTATCTGAAGACCGGGTCCGTCTTCTGCTGTATTCTGGCCCACGGCGGGTATAATCTGCTCTCCTATCTTGCGGAGATCCTTCCACGCCGGAATTTATGAGAAAATAAAATAAAGAGCGCCGGAGGCAAAGGGAAGCCTCCGGCGCTCTTTTTGTTGGTTTTCTTTCGGTAAGAATATTGATTCGTCCTTGACCCGGACAAGGTTTACGGGGCCCTCCAGGCCGTCAAGCATCACGTGAAAATGAAGGTGCGGGGTCCAGATGGAGCCGCATTGGGTCAGCTCAGGAGTTCGGCGGCGATCTGCTCCATGGCGGCCGCGTCGCAGTCCTTCACCGCCCCCTGGATGGTATGAACTGTGGGACAGAGTTCGATATCCTTCATAGCCTCCAGGTATCCCCGCATCACCTTGGCAGCGGCAGGGGCCCAGGAGCCATTCTCGATAATGGCGGCCTTCCGCTTCCGCCAGGTCTTGTCCCGCAGGTGGGCCATGAAATG
>OFGB01001198.1_pt1 | contig 16406 bp, 14 predicted proteins | sample 1521491 | NCBI WGS metagenome assembly OFGB01 (sample SAMEA3504095, study PRJEB24116) | mouse gut metagenome | biome: mouse gut; feature: mouse-associated habitat; material: faeces | place: Denmark | collected 2011
TTCTTTTTTTATCTAAGGTTTAGATATATCGCGCTCAATCATGGCAATCAGCGCAAAACTGCAGCCGGCGGGATATTCCTGAATCTCCCTCGCGCAATACCGGACCTGTCTGCCATACGCCTCCCGCCAGCTCTTCTCGCCCGTCAAAGCCGCCAATTTCCCAAGTACCATTACCGCCGCGGAATTGCCGGAAGGTATCGCCCCGTCGTGCATTTCTTTGGGACGAGCGATCAACGGCGCGGCGTCCGAAGCATAGATATAATAACCGCCCTCCTCGCCGTCTTCGAAGAACTGCCGCATCTGCCCGGCTCTGCGTATCGCTTCCGTCAGATATACTTTCCGCAGATCAATCTGATACAATTCTAACAGAGCGAGAGCGTACACCGCATAATCCTTAAGCAGCCCCCGGTAAGCGGCTTCTCCGTCCCGATAACGAAGACAGAGCCTTCCCTGCGCGTCCGTCATATGTCCCTCGATGAATTCCTGCGCCTTTCTCGCCGCCTTCAGATAACGCTCCTCCCTGAGTACCGCTCCCGCACGCGCAAGCGCCAGTATTGTCCAGGCGTTCCATGAGAGCAGGATCTTATCGTCTTTATGAAGACTCGTCCTCTTCAGGCGATATTCATATAGTTTTTTTTCGGCCTGACCGCCGCTTTCCCAGTGTTTCCCAATACGATTCGGAATGCTCTTTCCCTCAAAGTTCCCCGTTTTTGTAATCCCATACCGGCTGCAGAATTCCCTTCCCTCTGCTTCTCCCAATACGGCCGTTACTTCCTCCGGCGTAAATACATAATATTTGCCTTCCACACCTTCACTATCCGCGTCCTGGCCGCAGTAGAATCCTCCCTGGCTATCCGTCAGTTCACGCAGAATGTAATCCGCCGTATGCCGGACCATATCTTCATACTTATCCTTCCCGGTAATGCGGTATGCTTCCAGATAAGCCAGAATCAGCAGCGCATTGTCGTATAACATCTTCTCAAAATGCGGGACAAGCCACTTCTCGTCCGTCGAATAACGCGAGAATCCCCCGCCGATATGATCGTGGATTCCCCCGTTCATCATAGCGTCCAATGTCTTTTCCACCATACGGAGCGCGTCATTTTCCCCTTCTTCCCCAGCGTACCTCATCAGAAAGAGAAGATTATGCGGCGACGGGAATTTGGGCGCGCCGCCGAAACCGCCCCATACCGGATCGAACTGCTCCCTGAAGATATGGTATGCCTTTTGCAGAAGCTCTTTCTCAGATAATTGATTGTCCGGACTGTCTTTCTGCGTCGTACTTGTCCGGTTAATAGCCGCCGTAATCTCTTCTCCGTCCCGAATCAGGTCCTCTCGTCTGTCACGCCACAGCGCAAGTACTTTTTTCAGGATATCCTTAAGTCCCGGACGCCCGTAATACTGTTCTTTAGGAAAATATGTCCCTGCAAAAAAGGGCTTTTGTTCCGGCGTCATGATAATCGTAAGCGGCCAGCCTCCCTGACCGGTAACCGCTTGGCAGGCCGACATGTATACCGCGTCAATATCCGGCCGCTCCTCCCGATCAACCTTGATACTTACATAGCCCTGATTCAAGATCTCTGCAACCTCCCCATCCTCGAAGGATTCATGCGCCATCACGTGGCACCAATGGCAGGGAGAATAACCTATGCTGAGAAATACTGGCTTATTCTGCGCCTCTGCCTTTCTGAATGCCTCTTCACACCAGGGATACCAATCTACCGGATTGTCCTTGTGCTGAATCAGATATGGGGATTTTTCATTTTTTAATCTATTTGACATAACTTCTCCTTTCGCCGCGCTCTCTCCTCTTAACCGGCTGTCAACGTTAACAACGGTTAGAATTTTTCTTATTATTTCCTTGAAAATCCATTACAATTCACTTCTCGTTTAATATTTACAATAATCTGCCTCTTTGCTATAATCTATTTGTCCAGGCTCGTACAAGGAACAAACGATATAGTTGTTTTCCATCCTGAAGATAATATTTTGCTGCGGGCCGCGAGATTTTACACACAATTGAGGAGGTAGAGTATGTTTTGTCCTAAATGCGGAAAAAATGTTCCGGACAATACCAAATTTTGTCCGGGCTGCGGAGCCGATCTTTCTCTGGGACGCCGCGCCCAGAATGCTGCAAATAAAGCGTTCGACGCCACAGAAAAAGAATTGGAAGGCGCAGTAAGGGAAGTACAGCGAACATTTAACGGAAATAACGGATATGCGCCGAACGGCGGCGAGAGGTTAACGGATGACAGGGGATTATTAGCCTACATATTACTTTCAATTATCACATGCGGTATCTATAGTTATTACTTCTTATACAAGATGGCGCATGATGTGAATATTGCCTGCGAGGGAGACGGTGAAGAGACCGCAGGCCTGGTCGCATTTATCTTATTATCGCTCGTTACTTGCGGGATCTACGCATGGATCTGGTATTACAAACTCGGAAACAGGCTGGCCGCGAATGCGCCCCGTTACGGAATGACTTTCCAGGAAAACGGAACGACGGTTCTGATGTGGCTGCTCTTCGGCTCGCTTCTATGCGGAATCGGTCCGTTTATTGCAATGAACATCCTGATCAAGAATTCCAACAGAATCTGCAACGCTTATAACCGACAGTTTAATTTATAATTATACGGGTTATACATATGGATGGAAAATAAAAAGTACCCGAAAGAAAGCGTTATACTCGTCTTTCGGGTACTTTAATTTAACTATTCATAATCGGAGAAATGATCGGTCTTCCGTCTCTGTCCAGCAAAGGCGTCATTCCTCCAGCCTGACCGCACACATGAAACACATAATTCACACCGGTAACTTTATCCACCCAGATTTCCGTGACATTCATTGTTCCTTGTGAATAAACTCTCTCAAATCTTTCATTCTTAGCCATTATCTACCTCCGCAAATTCAAATATCCCGATTATCCTCTTTTACTATTATAATGTTTCTGTATATATAGTATGGCTTAATCGTCTCTTTTGCAAGAAAATATTTATAAATTTTCATATAGGCTAAGAAATAAATCGCCTTGTCTCTGTTTTCCAACAAATTTTTTAGGTTTGTTGTATTGTTGCAAGTTTACTCTTCCACCTTAAAGATCCGCTGTTAAAATGTGTCTTTTTTTTAGATTTTGCTATGGTTCTTCCGATATTCTGCCGGACTGCACCCATTCACCTTCTTAAACGATTTGGAAAAATAATGATAGTCGTTAAATCCCGATCTGCGCGCCACTTCCTTGATCTTATCATTCGTACCGGAAAGCAGCGCCTTTGCACAGTCCATCCGAAGTTCAAAAAGGTACGAAGAAAATCCGCCGCCCATTTCCTGCTTAAAAAGATAGCTTAAATAAGCCGGATTCAGTCCCACAAGTTCCGCCGCGTCGGGAAGCCCCACCGATTCCTGATAGTGGAGCTTAAGATACTCCGCCACACGCCGCACAGCGCTGCTTACATGCTCCGGGACCGGTCTTTGTTGTCTCAGAAACAAATGATCCTTATAATCACCGAAGATCTCCTTAAGGTCCTCTGCCTTAATAATCTCGATGCGGCGTGATTTGATACTGAAGCGCCTCAAGCTCTGCGTCCTTCTTTAACATCTCCTCCTGAATAAGCTTCTCAATCAGCTTCTCGATATGGTTCAGCATATCATTAAATTCACCTGACAGAATACCGATCTCATCTCTTGTGGTAATCTCTACCCGCTGTCCAAGTTCTCCGCCGCTTACCTTCGCTATCGTTTCCGTAAGCTTCCTTAAAGGCGCATACATCGCTCCGGTAAGAACGACTATCAAAATCGCCCCCAGAGCGAACACTGCCGCCAGAATTCCCAGAAGATGCAGCCTCATCTGCCTTAGATCCGTCAGCACTTCGCTCTTTTCCTTCTCGATCCGTAAGGAATACTCCGTGAAATTCGTCAGATACTCTGCCTGCAGCATCTCATCCGCACTGTTCTCCTCACTTTTATCGGATACCTCCCCCACTCGCGCCGGATTGCGCGAGGATACAATACGGCCGTTCCTGTCAAGAATTACCGCCGTTATCCCCCGGCCGCTCTCCAATCCGTCCAGATAATTGTAATAAAGAGAACGCTCCTTGATATTGCCCATGACATAGGCCGGGGTTCCTCCTCCTTCACCTTCCACCGGACTTACATATGACAGTATATCCGCCGTCTCCCGCACCGGGTCTTTTAACATAACGGGAGTGAGCGCTTTCTCTCCCGCCGTTCCTATCTCCCAAAGCCTCTCCTTTGAGATCTCTTTCTGACAGACCGGATATTCCTGGGATGTTACAATAACTCTCCTGCCGGGAATAACCAGATATACAGACGCAAGATCCCTGTTCCTTACGGCATAATCCCTGAGCAGCCCGGCGATCAAAACAAGGTCGTTCTCATCGCCGCTTTCCAGAAATTCTTCCACGCTTTTTAGGATCTCGCCGTCGCATGCCGCCAGCGTCGTCAGGTAGTATACCTCCTCCATGGACTCGTCCAGCGCGTCTCCCGTCTGGCTGATCCCGGCGTACAAACTCTCGGTATAATTCTTTTCAATCATCTCCGAAGACTTCCAGTAAAATACCCCTGTAATCAGCGCTGCCGTAACTGCCGTAATTCCAAGCATCACCATGACCATCTTGCATCTCATGCTCTGGAATACACGTATACTTCTGTCGTTTCTCATTTTATCATTATTCATCCGTCTGTTCGCTCCACTTGGATACATTTTCCCCTGTCAGAACTTCTGCATCCAGAATCCTGTCTTCAAGAACCCCACTGTCCTTGTCCCTGTTCTCAGCAATAAACCGCATCGTCTCATACCCGATCTCGAATCCGGACTGAGCCGCAAGCGCCGTCAGATCTCCGCGTTCTACGGCATCCAAAGCGTCCTGCTGAGCGTCTACCGTCATAACGTATATCCCCGAATCCCCCAGATACTGGCTGATTCCAAGGGCCGTCACCCCGCTGCTGGCAAATATCCCGCCCACATCCGGGTGCTCAGAAAGGAGCCTTGATATCTCCGTCTCTGAAATGAGAAGATTTCCGTATCCGCTCTCAATGAACGCGATCTCCATGTCCGTATATTCCTTTATGTATTTTTTTATTCCCTCCATCCGCTCATAATGGGCGGTCTGCCTCAAATCCCCCGCGACGATTCCAACGCTGCCCCTGCCTCCAAGTTTTTCTGCCATTACCGCCGCAAGCTCACGGCCGGCCTTTTCATTGTCGATCCCGATATAGGGGATTCCTTCCGCAAGAATCTTCGTATCATACCCGATAACTTTCACATGTTTTTCTTCCGCTTCCTTAAGATATTCCGTATCATAAGAAGAAACCGGCGACACTGCCAGCGCGTCTATATCCTGCTGCAGAAGATCATGGATCATCTTTTTCTGCATTTTATCGTTTGACTCTGAGTCGGGCGAGACGAACTTTACTGACAGTCCGAAGTCCTCCGCTCCCTTCTCCATACCGGAGCAGACGGACATCCAGTACTCGCTGCTTTTTGATTTTGTCACAACGCCCACCGTGTAGCGTTCCTTTCCCTCTTCTTTGTGTACGTCCCCGGCGCACCCCGCCGCCATACACACGGACAGAAGTATGAAAAAAATCCCCGGACCTTCTGACACTTTATTCCTTCTGATCATCCCTGCGGCTCCTTTCCGGTATTCTGCCTAATCCAAATGAAAACCATCTGCTTTTCCCGTCTTTAATCTCTATGCTCATATTATCACATTTTTAAGGGACTGTCACTTATGCGGCAGTCCCTTTGACTTTGGCTCTGTTCCAATCAGCGGAAAGCAGCCTATAGTATCTCTTTATAATTCTCCTCTGGATTCCCTTTCCATCAGCTCGTCCATGATTGCCGGGTATTTTTTGTCGAGCCGGTAAAGCGCAAGCGTAATGATCGCTGCCGCGGCTATGATCAGTGGACCGAATTTGTAGATCGTGATGATCATATTCAGAGCCGACTCCGGCTGAACCGCCATTCCCACCGACGAGCTGACATAACCTGCCGCCGACAAAAGCCCCGTCATGGCGGCGGACGCCATACCTGCTCCCACCTTTGTTCCGATGGAGCCGCCCGCAAAGATCAGGCTTTCCTGACGGATATGTGTCTTCCACTGTCCAAATTCCACCACATCCCCAATCATCCCAAATACTGCGGCATTCAGAGGCGCAAGCCCCACTGCGCGGAACACACAGCTTGCCGCCATCCAGCTAAAGCTGTAGGGATTCAAAAAGAAAGCAAGCTGTCCAATCAGCGCCAACACCGCTCCCGCAAGCGCCGTATTCCTCTTTCCTAACCGCCGGATCAAAGGAGCGCATAAAAACACACATCCCACGAGTACCAGCGTCTCCGTCAGATACAGCGCACTATACATCCAGGTATCATTGTGAAAGATGTATTTACAATAGTAAGGCAGAATCGTACCGGATATTCCGAAAGATACGCTCTGCAGCATCCACAAGACGAGTACTGCCCAGAAATACTGGTTTGTTGTCAGCGCGGCAAGTCCTTTCTTTGCCGAAATCTTTTTGCTCTCATTCTTTGCAGCGATCACCACCGTCTCCTTACATTTCACAAAACACAACATCAGAAGCGCCAGTGCAAATACCGCCCACACAGACATGGTTTTCACCCATGCGGCCTTATCATCCCCGAAGAATTTTACCAAAGGCAACGTACATGTCACTGCCAGGATTCTTCCCAACGGAGACATTCCCATCCTTACGACGCTTAAGATATCACGCTCTGCGGAAATCCTTGTCATCATCGCGGAGAGACTTCCATAAGGAAGGTTGATCGCCGTGTAGCATACCGTCGTGCAAAAATTATAGGTCACGAATATGTATACGGCCTGCACTACGGGAGTCGATTGCGGCACCGTGAATAAAAGAACCGCCGACAACGCGTAGGGTACGCTCATCCATAGGATCCACGGCCTTGACTTTCCCCACTTCGAATTTGTACGTTCCACGATCATTCCCATGATCAAGTCCGACACGCCGTCAAATAAACGTGAGATAAGCATAACCATACCGATTGTAGCCGGATTAATTCCTACATAATCTGTATAAAAAAGTGTGAGCAGCGTCCCCACCATCCCGAATATCACGTTGCATGCCACATCCCCGCCGGCATAAGAGATTCTGGTTCCCCAGCTAAGTTTTTTCCCTTCTGTAATACTCTGTTTCATTGTATCCCTCTCCTTCTCATGTCATTTTAACAATCACGGCGGCTGCAATACTTCGCCGGTTTTGCCTGACCTTTATTATAAATTGAGAATAACAGATATAATGAGATACAAAAATCAGGATTATTTTTAGATTTCTTATCCTTTTAAACGCTTTGAAGTCGTAATGGTATATTTTTGTGGTCTTATTTTTAGAAAACAACAGCGGCGTCCACTCAAGTCCCTATCGTTCAAGACATAAAAAGAGAAGTATCCGGCAGCATCCACCAGACACTTCTCTTTTTTCTTACTTTCGTCTACGTTCTATATCGGCCAGGAACCTAGGATTCCTTCTCCATCGCCTCAGCCACAGCCGCCTCGCAGCTTCTCATCGCCAGAATCGTCTTATCGAACAGCTCGTCCAGTTCCCAGCCAAGCCGCTCGGCGCCCTGAGAGATAATCTCTCTTGAACAGCCTGCCGCGAATCTCTTATCCTTGAACTTCTTCTTCAGGCTCTTGACTTCTAAGTCCATGGTACTCTTAGACGGGCGCATAAGCGCGCAGGACCAGATCAGTCCTGTCAGCTCGTCGGCGGCAAAGAGTACCTTCTCCATCTCAAGTCTCGGCTCCTCCTCGCTACAGATGCCGTAGCCGTGAGAGCACACAGCGTAGATCATATCCTCGCTTACTCCCGCCTCACGCAGAAGTTCCGGAGCTTTCTTACAGTGCTCCTCCGGATAAAGCTCAAAATCAATATCATGAAGAAGCCCGGTAATACCCCAGAATTCTTCTTCCTCTCCATATCCCAGCTCCTTCGCATACCAGCGCATCACGCCTTCAACCGTCAGGGCGTGCTGGATGTGAAACGGTTCTTTATTGTATTTCTTAAGGAGCTCTAACGCCTGATCCCGGGAAATACTGCTCTTCTTCGCCGCATCCCCGCATCCTGCTTCTTTCTTTACAGACTTTGCGCTGTCGGCGGACTTCTTCTCCAGGCTCTTCATCGTCGGGAATAATAATACGTCCCTTATCGCCGCGCTGTCCGTGAGAAGCATACACATCCTGTCGATTCCGAACCCGATTCCCCCTGTAGGCGGCATTCCGATCTCCAGCGCGTTCAGGAAATCTTCATCCGTCGTATTAGCCTCTTCGTCGCCCTGCGCCAGCAGTTCCTCCTGAGCCTTGAATCTTTCTCTCTGATCGATGGGGTCGTTAAGCTCGGAATAAGCATTCGCCATCTCCCATCCGTTCATGAAGAACTCAAAACGTTCTACGTATTCCGGATTCTCCGGTTTCTTCTTCGTAAGGGGAGATATCTCAATTGGATGATCCATGACAAACGTGGGCTGGATCAGGTGTTCCTCTGCAAATGCTTCAAAGAACAGGCTTAGGATATCGCCTTTCTTATGTCTCTCTTCAAACTCTACATGATGCTCCTTCGCAAGCGTTCTTGCCTGCTCCAGCGTCTCCACCTCGTTCCAGTCAATACCCGCGTATTTCTTCACGGCGTCTATCATCGTGATCCGTTCAAACGGCTTTCCAAGATCCATCTCCACGCCGTTATAGCTAATCGTGGTTGTTCCCAGTACTTCCTGCGCCACGTGACGGTACAGGTTCTCCGTCAGATCCATCATTCCGTTATAATCTGTATACGCCTGATACAGCTCCATCAATGTAAATTCCGGATTATGCCGGGTATCCAGTCCCTCGTTGCGGAACACACGCCCGATCTCGTAGACTCTCTCCAGTCCTCCTACGATCAGACGCTTCAGATATAATTCAAGGGAGATACGGAGCTTAAAATCCTCGCTCAGCGCGTTAAAATGCGTCTCAAACGGCCTTGCAGCCGCTCCTCCGGCGTTGCTTACCAGCATAGGAGTCTCCACCTCCAGGAACCCCTGACCGTCCAGATACCTGCGGATAGAGCTTAATATCTTCGAGCGCTTGATAAACGTATCCCTTGCCTCAGGATTCATGATCAGATCAACATATCTCTGACGGTAACGCATATCCGTATTGGTCAGGCCGTGGAATTTCTCCGGAAGGATCTGAAGACTCTTGGACAGAAGCGTCACCTTAGACGCGTGGACGGAGATTTCTCCGGTCTTCGTCTTGAACACCTCTCCTTCAAGGCCCACAATATCGCCGATATCTAATTTCTTAAAATCCTTATAAGCCTCTTCGCCTACGCTGTCCCTTGCCACATAAGACTGGATGTTGCCGCTCTGGTCAAGAATATTGCAGAAGGAAGCCTTGCCCATGATACGCTTCTGCATGACGCGCCCCGCAAGCCTTACCTGTTTTCCTTCCATATCCTCATAATTATCCTTGATGTCGACAGCATGACACGTCACGTCATACTTCGTAATCTCGAACGGATTCCTGCCGTCATTCTGCAGATCTGCCAGCTTATCACGCCGAACCTTCCTTAACTGGTTAATATCCTGCTCCTGTACTTTCTTCTGCTGTTCAGCCACGTCCTCTTCTCCCTTCTCTTAAAAGCTTTTCTACATCGACCGGCTGATATGCAATACCTCATATTCCATAATGCCCGCCTGTGTCTCTACCTCCACCTGGTCGCCTACCTTACAGCCGATAAGAGCCTGTCCCACCGGAGACTCGTTGGATATCTTTCCTTCCAGACTGTTCGCCTCTGTAGAACCTACCAGTTTGAACTCCATCTCCTCGTCAAATGTCTTGTCGTATACCTTTACCGTACATCCTACGTTAATCTTATCAAAATCTACTTCGTCCTCTACGACTACTTCCGCGTTCTTAAGGATCCCTTCCAGTTCTTCGATACGTGCTTCGATATCCCGCTGCTCGTCTTTCGCCGCGTCATACTCAGCATTCTCGGACAAATCGCCCTGCTCCCTTGCTTCCTTAATCTTACCTGCAACCTCCTTACGTTTCACAACTTTCAGGTGTTCCAGTTCATCCTCCAGCGCTTTTAAGCCTGCATAAGTAAGTAATTTCTTCTTTGCTTCCATGTGCCTTACTTCCTTTCTTACTTTCTATTTCAGTACGCGATGGTACTGTTAATATTTATATCAATCTCCCGCTTTTTTGCGGGAAGACAGGAACTTTCACAATTTCATTATTATACCCAAATGCTAATGCTATGTCAATATTCTAGGCGTTGAAATTCTCGTTGAAATTCCCACAGAAACAACCGCTGCTTCAAACCCGTTACAGTATATGCAGCATTATATTTTTTCATACGAAATATTTTATCCGTAAGACAGCAATCCGAAATCTTACTTTCATGCAGTTAACATCCATACTTATCTGATTTTACACATTCCTCACAGTCGTTCATTAAGGAGTTCTTCCAGTTCCTCATAAGTCTCTACCCGGTTAACGGCTTCCCGCAGCCTTGCCGAACCTTCCATTCCTTTCGTATACCACGCGACATGCTTGCGCATCTCGCGGATACCGAGATAATCCCCTTTGAACTCGATCTGCAGCCGCGCGTGCCGCAGAATGGCGTCTTTCCGCTCTTCTTTAGACGGACTCGGCGGACTTATGCCCCTACGGCTATATTCCGTAAGTTCTCGGAATATCCACGGATTTCCCTGTGCGGCCCGGCCGATCATCACACCGTCGCATCCCGTCTGTCTCATCATAGCCGACGCTGTCTCCCCGGAGATCACGTCTCCGTTTCCGATCACCGGGATCGACACCGCCTCCTTCACCCGGCGGATGATCTCCCAGTCGGCCTTTCCTGAATAGTACTGCTCCCTTGTCCTCCCGTGGACGGCTACTGCCGCGCCTCCGGCTTCCTCTATAATTCTGGCAATCTCCACCGCATTGACATGCGCGTCGTCGAATCCTTTCCGAATCTTCACTGTAACCGGTTTTTGAACGGCGCGCGCCGTTCGGTACACGATCTCGTATACCAGCTTCGGATTCATCATAAGCGCCGATCCCTCGCCGTTCTTCACAACCTTCGGCACCGGACAGCCCATATTAATATCCAGAATCTGAAAAGGAAGCTCCTCAATACGCTTCGCCATCTCGCTGACAATACCTGGATCTGAACCAAAAAGCTGTAAAGATACCGGATATTCCTTTGGATGGACTGCAAGCAGTATCTTCGTATTCTTATTTTTATATTGAAGAGCTTTCGCACTGATCATCTCCATACATAAAAGACCCGCCCCCTGCTCCATACAGAGCAGACGAAAGGGCAGATCTGTCACCCCCGCCATGGGGGCAAGAATATACGGATTCTTAAGCTCTGTCTCGCCGATTCTCAAGTATCCTCTCCTCAACTTTCCTGTCTGATATCTAAATCCAATCCGCAGATTTCTGCTTCTTATTTCTGAACCTGATCCGCAGATCTCTGCTTCTTATTTCTGAATCTGATCCGCAGATCTCTGCTTCTTATTCTTCTCATAGATAAAACGAAGACCTTTTAATGTAAGCTGCGGATCGTAAACGTCGATCACGTCCGTCTCCGCCGCAATCATCTTGCCAAGCCCTCCGCTTGCGATCACCTTGGCATCCGTATACCCGGACTCTTCCTTGATCTTCTTCACAAGGTACTCCGTCTGACCGATCTGCCCGAAGAATAATCCCGCCTGCATGCAGGATATCGTCTCCTTCCCGATGACGCCCTCAGGTTTCTTGATCTCGATCGCGGGCAGCATCGCCGCCTGCTCTGTCATGGCATGGGAAGAGATGCGGATTCCCGGAGAGATCACCGCCCCCTCAAAAGTCCCGTCCGGCCCTACCACATCATATGTAGTCGCCGTCCCGAAATCAATCACGATGACCGGGCCTCCATACAAAGTATAGGCCGCGACCGCGTCTACGATACGATCCGCTCCCACCTGCTTCGGATTCTCGGTCACGATACGGATTCCTGTCTTGATACCCGCCGATACGACCATGGGCTTGATTCCAAAATATTTGATTATAGCGCTTCCCAGCGAATGCATAATATCCGGCACTACAGACGACACGATCACCGCATGGATCTCATTGCTCATAATCCCCTGACATTCCACCAGCTCCTTCAGGGTAATGCCGTATTCGTCGGACGTCCGCGGCAGCTTTGTCGTCATTCGGAACGTACAGCGCAGCTCCTTATCTCTAAATACTCCTACCGTAATATTCGTATTTCCCACATCAATTACAAGTAACATTTTTTCCTCCCATATGTCTGACTGCACAAATGATTATTCATTCTCCTAAAAAGAACACCTTATAATACATCTGAAGCGCCTCTAATAAGTCCTGCTTCTCTCTCTGGAGCTGCTTAATCTTAAGACGGCTCCCGATCTCGTCGAACATCGGGTCAAATTCCTCCGACGTTACCTCAAAGCATAATTCTCCGTTCTCTTCATAAACGAGGGTCAGGATACCCCCCACATCGTTTACATAGAGCACGCACAAGATCTTAAGCTCCTCCTTGACCGCGTCGGGAAGCTGTTCAAAATCCGGATTCAGATAATATTTTTCTTCATAAGAATTGGCGCCGCAAAGAACTACTTTTTCATCATACATAACCGTATACTCCTCTCACTGATACTTCCCCCGCATAGACGGTTTTCTCCTGCCCGTCCTCCGTCCGTACAATCAGCTCGCCTACGTCGTTGATCCCTATGGCGCGGGCCGTATACGAATTTCCCGGCTCTAATACCTTCACTTCCTGATCCTTGTTCACAAGCAGTTCGTTATACTCCTCCTTTAATTCCGACAGATCTTCCGTCTTAATAAATGTTTCATAACACGTTTCAAATTCTTCTAATACCGCCGCGATCAATTCCGAACGACGGATCTCCATACCCGTCTTCTGCTTAAGAGAGACCGCCCTACCCTGTATTTCCTCCGGGAACGTCTCCTGATTTACATTGATCCCCACGCCGATAACTACATAATTGATACAGGTCATCTCGGCGCTCATCTCGGTCAGGATACCGCAGACCTTCTTTTTATCCAATACTATGTCGTTCGGCCATTTAATCCCGCAGGCTGCCCCGGTAACCTTACGGATACCTTCCACCACGGCAATCGCCATCAAAAGTGTAAGCTGAGGCGCGCGGACGGGTCTCACAGCAGGACGCAGCAACAGCGTCATATAGATACTCGAACCGGCAGGCGATTCCCATCCTCTGCCTCTTCTTCCCTTCCCTGCCACCTGACGTTCGGCGACAAACAGGGTGCCGTGATCCTCCTGCTTTTTTCCCTTCTCTCCGGCTTCCTTCGCGCGGGTGTTCGTAGAGTCTGTCTCTTCATAATAGACAACCCTCGCGCCTGCCCATCTGCCTCTCGTAAGGCTCTCGATTTCCGCCCTGGACATCACGTCCGGACTGTCTATAAGCCGATATCCCTTATTTCTTACCGCTTTAATCCGGTATCCTTCCTCCTTAAGCTGCTCTATGATCTTCCATACCGCCGTCCGCGATACCTGAAAATGTTCACAGAGCTGCTGTCCGGACAAGTAACCGTCGCTTTCCTTTAAAAACCGTAATATCTCTGCTTTCATATTTCTGTATTTTTCTCTCTCCTGACATAACCAACATCATAGTCTCTTTCTGATTCCGACGCAGCAGACTGCCTATCTTTCCCCCAAAGTTGCCGCCATCACTGCCTTAATCGTATGCATCCTGTTCTCTGCCTCGTCGAATACCTTCGACTGCTCCGACTCAAACACCTCGTCCGTCACTTCCATATCGTCAATGCCGAACCTGTCATGGATCTCCCTTCCGATCTTCGTCTTAAGATCATGGAATGCCGGCAGGCAATGTAGGAAAATAGCCTCTTCCTTCGCATTCGCCATAATATCCGCCGTCACTTTATACGGTGTAAGAGCGCGAATCCGCTCCTCCCATACTTCGTCCGGCTCGCCCATGGACACCCACACATCCGTGTAGATCACGTCCGCGTCTTTCGTTCCTTCCGCCGCGTCCGAAGTCAATGTGATCGTCGCGCCGCTCTCCCTCGCATATCCCTCGCATATGTCCACCAATTCCGCATTCGGGAAATATTCTTTTGTCGTACATGCGACAAAATGCATCCCCATCTTCGCGCAGGCTATCATCAGAGAGTTACCCATATTATATCTCGCATCGCCCATATAAACCAGTTTAATTCCCTTAAGATAACCAAAATGTTCACGAATCGTCAGCAGGTCGGCCAACATCTGCGTCGGGTGATACTCATTAGTCAGTCCGTTCCAGACCGGAACGCCCGCATATTTTGCCAGTTCTTCCACGATCTCCTGCCCGTATCCCCGATATTCGATACCGTCATACATCCGTCCCAGCACCCTCGCCGTATCCTCGATACTCTCTTTCTTGCCGATCTGGGAACCGCTCGGGTCAAGATAAGTAGTTCCCATACCCATATCATGCGCCGCAACCTCGAAAGAACATCTTGTTCTGGTGCTTGTCTTCTCGAAGATCAAAGCTACATTCATTCCTCTGTATTTGTCAACCGGCACGCCGTTTCTCTTCTTCTCTTTTAAATCCGCCGCCAGATCCAACAGATACGCAATCTCGTCCGGAGTATAATCCTTCAGTGTCAAAAAATTCCTTCCTTTTAAGTTCATCATCAGTCCCTCTCTTAATCCTGTCAGTATGTGCACAAATCTCGGAAGATTGATCCGATCGCTTCGTGTCTCGTATTTCTTATATACAATATCATATAATTGGTCAACTGTGTATACCTGATATTTCGGAATTTGCAGTAATTTGGCCGTCGCCTCCAGCATTCCAAGAAACAGCTCTTTGTTCGTGTATCCCAGCGGAAGCTTCAGGACGAACGCAATCTCCGCTTTCTCGATCTCGCGCATATCCCCCAGAAGCCTGTCGTAATACTCTTCCTCATGCGTCTGCTCCAGATAATAGATACTTCCCTCCAGACCGTACAACATCCGTTTCGCGTCGTAATATCCGATCGTCAGATTCTGCCGGCTTCGTTTCCCCGAGAATTCGATGATACTCCCCAGCTTCACCCTGGGCGCTATCTCATATTTCTCGCTCTCTTTCGGCATACGCACCCGCGGCTCCCTTCCGGGTCCGTAGATACGCACCTCTATGATATCCTCATATCCTCTCTTCACCAAAGAATTCAGCGGCACGTTATTTACCACCCCGCCGTCAATATATTTCTTCCCCCGGATTCTCTCGTTCTTGAATCCGATCAGATACGCGCTTGCCAGCAGAAAATCCTCCAGCGTACCCTCCGGAATATCCTCTATGCTTAAATCCAGCTCCTTGAATTCCGACACGGAGAACGTAAGCAGGCAGAATTCTTTGCCGCAGTTTCGGATCGCTTCCTCATCCACCGTCTCGTGGATCAGCCTGCGCAGAGGTGTGACGTCCACTCCTCCGTCTTTCAGCATCTTACGCCCTTCATTCAGAAACTCCTTTATCGTCGTCTCTTTCCGGAACAGGCGTTCCATCCACTCGTCGTCCACATCCATGACCGAGGAAAAAGTCATCTCTTTCCAGATATTCTCGGCTTTCTCCATGTCTCCCATACAGATCAGCGCGCCGTTTAACGCGCCCACGGAAGTTCCCGCAACCGCGCTGATCCTAACGCCCGCCTCTGCAAGAGCTTTCCATGCGCCGATCTGATAAGCGCCCCGGGCGCCGCCGCCGTCCAGCACCAATCCATATTCTTTTGACAGATCAATCACCGGTTCCATCTCATCCCACCTTCCGTCTCTGCCTTGCCGCCTCGAACATCAATATAGATGCCGCAACCGCCGCGTTCAATGATTCTACCTGACCCTGCATCGGTATCTTGATATAAGTATCCGCAAGCTTCGCAATCTCTTCGGTAAGACCATTCCCTTCATTTCCTATCAGGAACGCGCATGACCGACAATAGTCTTCCTCATCATAATCACATCGCCCCTCCAGATGGGCCGCATACGTCCGGATTCCCCTTTCCCTCAATCCTCTGACCGCGTCGGCCAGATCCCTGACATAACAGAAGGGCATCCGATATACCGAACCCATAGTAGAGCGGATCGTCTTTGGATTATAGATATCCACACATTCCCGGTCCATAACGATCCCCGTCGCTCCCGCTCCTTCCGCGGCCCTGAAGATCGTCCCGAGATTACCCGGATCCTGCAGACGGTCAAGCACTATTATATGCGGATTCTCTCCGCCGGACACATCGCTCAAAGTATGTTCCCTCTGCCTCGCCACACACAATACGCCCTGGGGAGTCCTGGTATCCGATACATAATCAAATACCGTATCCGAA